>ERZ795032.1028-NODE-1028-length-22275-cov-431.781773_pt1 | contig 22275 bp, 23 predicted proteins | sample MGYA00375124_ERZ795032 | MGnify/ENA primary metagenome ERZ795032 (study PRJEB30167, sample SAMN05720154) | activated sludge metagenome | isolation source: Anaerobic digester | place: China | collected 2015-12-16 ...
GCTGATGAATGAATCCAGCTCGCGCGGCCCGCTGCGTTTTATGGCATCCGCCAGCATCGCCACACGCTTTTCTCTTTCCGCACCGCTTAACCCTTTTTCAATGGAAATAATGGCTTCGGCTGTGCTGTTTATATACTTTGCCTCCGGTGATTTGCCGAATGTATGCAGGCCGAAGGGTGTTATAGTTTCAGAGATCTCCTTGATATAATCATCCAGCATATCCACTTCTTCGCTTGTGCTGATGGACTTAAGTTTCAAATCAGCCAGCATACCTCTTTGGGCGACGATTCTGTTGATGTCCTCCAGTTTGCCGGCAGCCAGTTGGAGGGACTTTTCTTTGGCGCTGTTATAGTCGCTGATCAGCGCCGCCAGCTCTTTCAGGTCGCGGTTCATACCCGCCTTGTCGAACGGCGGGGTCATGTAGTCAACGATTACAGCCATGCCGCGGCGTTTGGCCTGTATACCTTCGCCCACGTCATCCACGATGTAGGGATATATGTTGGGAATATCCTGAATCAACACTTCGGAGGGGTCTTCCTCGGTAAAGCCAACCTCCTTGCCACCCATCCATTCATGGGTGCCGTGGGTACCGATATGGGCGACGGCGTCAACCTGAAATTCTTTCTTCAGCCAGAGATAAAAAGCCACGTACTGGTGATGCGGCGCGATGTTCGGATCATGGTAGGCCTTCTGGATTGCCTGCTCCCAGGCCTTGGAAGGCTGAGGTGCAAGCAGTACGTTACCATAGCGAACCCCCGGAAGCACAAAAAACATCTTTCCGGACTTGTTGCGCCAGGTCATGATATAACTTTTTTCGGGTTCGCCCCAATCCTTTAACACGGATTTTCTGAATCCGGGCGGCAACTCGTAAAACCATTTTCTGTAGGTCTCCACCGGAAGCAGAACGGCCTTGCCGCTGCGCGCCAGTTGATCAATCTCGGCGGGCGCCCACTTGGCGATATTGCGGCCATAGTTGATGATATTCTCAAGGAGAATATTCTTGTCCAGTTCGCCAATGCCTGCATCATATCCTTCCGCCTTCATCCTGCTCAGTATTTCGTAGAGGCTTTCCGGCAGTACATTCAGATATGATGCCCCGATGCTCTGCTTCCCGGGCGGGTAGCTGTAGTAAATCAGCGCTATATGCTTATCGATGTTTTTTTTCTGCTGCAGATTGATCCATGCTTTAACTCGGTCAACCAGCCGATTGACGCGCTCGGGGATCGGTTCTACCGTGACGTACTCCAGGCCGGTTGGCTTGTCGAGCATCTTTTCACGGGAGGCGACCACCGTCGGCTGGATGATGCCGGCCAGTTCCGGCAGGCCGATCATGGAACTGCGCTCGAAGATATCCAGGCCGACGGGGGAACGTTCCCATTCCTCACGGGACTGAGACATCAGGGTAATGGCGTCGATTATGGGAACCCCGAGCCTGGAAAAGATGGGAATCGCGCGCTGCGGCGACATGCCCACTTTCAGCGATACACCGACAACAGCCTGCACCCTCGCCTTGCCGTTGGAGTCGATCAGGAAACGTTCCACGGCAACTTCGGAAGGGAAGCCGAAAACAGGCAGGACATTCATCCCTTCTTTTTCCAATTTGTCGATGATGGCGTCAACCAGCTGCATCTCGCCGGAATCCAGACTCGTTTTGAAAAAAGGTATGCCGATCCAGGGACCGGGACCGGATTTATAGACTTTGCGGTATTCCTCGAAACTGGTGACAACGCGGCGGCCGTCTCTCAGGTAATAACCGTGATGGGGAACAGCATGAGGTTCACGATAATCAACGTTCAGGGCACAGTCACGCTTCAGTAAGTAGAGCAGCATCTGGGTGATATTTTCGACGCCGCCTTCATTGTAGTAGCTGTTGATTTTTTCATCGTTGATCAGACCAAGCTCTTCATCATCCTTGCTGTACGAACCGCCGACGGCATAGACTTTCACCCCATTCTTTATCATTTCCATCAAGCGTGGTTTGAGGCTTTCCACCAGACGGCGATCCATGATATGAATGACGCCGATTCCTGAAGTCGCACCCGGCTTGGCGTACTTGGCCAGGCTCTGCCTGATTTTGTCGGATGTTTTGCCGGTGATGACCTCGAAGTGGATACTGCGGCTCTCGCCGGGATGTCTGCCCTGAATATTCTTGATAACCTCAACGGATGTTTTGGAATTAAAATCACCCATCATCAGGTAGACGCCGGTTTGGGGTGATGCGGCGTCGGAGGAGCCGGTTAAAATAAACAGGACGGAGACAATTACTGCGACGCTGATTAATGATAAGATGCGTTTGAAAATACTATTCCGGCACATAAACCACCTTTCCATCTTTCAACTGATAGGCGGTCCCCAGTCTGGTTCCTTCACCGCTCAGCCGTTTATCCGTAACTTTACGAACCTTGATTTCTTTTCCTTTTTTGACCAGCATTTCAATTTCGCCCTTCGCGTTCTTCTTGGTAATGGTCACTTCCGACTTCGGGTCGATCAGGTCGATCATGTTATAGGCCATAAACAGCGCAATCATCATACTCACGATGAAAACAATGCTGGCGTCAAAGAGATTCGCCACACCCGAAATAGGGTCCTCCAGGGGTTCGTCGTATTTGTCGAAACGCCGCCGTCTTTTAAGAAACTGCATCTTCCGGCTCCTCCTTTGTTTCCGGCAGCGACCGTCCGTTTGTTTCCCGTAAAAGAAGCTCTGTTGCGCATTCCAGTTCCCGCATATCAGCGCGAACCCATTTTTCCTTTACCAGAGCCATGAGGTATGCGATTACACTGCAGGCCAGACCGACAACAACTGTTGTAAAGGCCGTGACCATGCTGCCCGCCATTTTCGGCATGTCACCCTGGGCTAATGAAGAAAGGGAAATACCCATGGGGATCAATGTTCCCATGAGTCCCAGAGCCGGGCCGGTGCGAATGACAAAACGAATACGGTCCAGGGATTTGACGAGTTTCAATTCTTCCGCCTGCAGAATCCGTTCCGCCGTGATGTCCAGATGACGCTGATCGGAAGCCGTCCGGAAGGCCTCCTTAAGAAAAATCAGATAATTTGTCAGCGGTGAAAAATGATTTCTTCTCCGGTCAATCCATTCCCGAAGAAAACCGCCAAAAGAAAGAAGTACCCAGAAAATTAATAAGACTAAGGCAACAACAACGGGATAGAGCAGCACTGATGAAACGAGATAGAGAAATGTTTCCAATCCAGCCAAAATATTCATTTAATATTTTTTCCTTTCCATTAAAAAATAACCGGCGGCAATGGCTGCGGCCATTAAAAGCAAAACAAAAGCGGCGTCAGAATGAGCCGGAAAATAATTTTTTTCAGCGAATGACGAATACATGTTCCTGGCTGCCTCAATTTTGGCGGGAAGCACCAGCGACGAAGCGAAATACAAACCGACGGCGATCATAACCAGCCCCAGCGATGTCTCCGGACTTTCCGTTTTCCCGGTGCGGGCGCAAAATACAAAGAACAACGATAAGACGGCGAAAACAGCACCCAAACCCAACCCTACAAGCAACGCCGGCAGCCGGATGGCGTTAAGCGCCGCCCAGGTGGAAAAAACCATTGCCGACAGGCACACAGGACAGGGAATAATTAAAAGAAGGGAAGACCCGTGTTTTATACCCGGCTGTGCGGTGCAGTCACTCTTTTCCATCCCCGTGCTTATGATTGCATATATGCCCCAGGCCGTAAGTCCGGCCGCCATGAACCAGTGAAGATAAGGACCACCGCTGAGAATCGGTGCAATCCACTCCATGAGTTGCTTGGAAAGCACAGCCATGCCGATAAAAAGCAGCGCGTACATCGCCAGGGTAAAACCGATCCATTTGTTTTGAACCTGGCCGAAGCCAAGACCAAAACCGACTTTCCCGGCAAATCCGGTCAGTGTAAAAAGCGTGCCCCCCGCCCACAGAGCCATATTTAGATCCATTGTACTTCCTCCTTCGAAAACAGGAAATTTAATATTTAAGCGCTAAACTGAGAAACCAGGATCTTCCCGGCGCCGGAAAGGAAGAATAGTATTCCCGGTCCAGCAGATTAGATACGGAAAATGAAGCCTCAGCCCAGGAGACCGGTTTATAGGAAATTTTAGCATCGGCGGTAAAAAACGAGTCATAGGAGCCGTAGACATTGCTTACAGAATCAGAATTATCGTCGTTGCTGTACCTTTTCCCCATATAGCGGCCCAGAAGCGACACAGTCACCGGCCCCTTTTCCAAATCGCAACCGGCATTAAACATGATTCTGGGAATGTCCGTCATCTGCTTGCCCACAGACGACGGATTGGCGTCATTTTCCGTTATCCTTGAATCCGTGTAGGTAAAGTTGGCAAAGAGTCTGAGCCCCATGTCCAGCTTCTGCTGCGCCGACAACTCCACACCCCTGCTCCGCCCCTTGCCGGCGTTCACGGCGTCCTTTCGTGTAGAAGAAACCGTCTTGGTATAAATCATGTCGCTGATATAATTTTCAAAATACATCGCCGAGATGCTGGCCCCATTCCAGAGTTCCTGATCAATGCCGGCATTCCATGATGTCGATGTCTCCGGCTTCAAGTCAGGGTTGCTGTTGTAAGTCACTCCGGACTGCGTGGTCCAGGTTCTGTAGAGGTTATAAAGTGTCGGGGATCTAAACGCCCGTCCCAGTGAGGCGCGCAAAGTAGTTTGTTGGAAAGGTTTATATACCAGGGCGCCTTTCGGGCTGAACGACGAATCGCTGCGGCTGTCATAGGATTTAGGATATCCGGCTGTTCCGGACTGGTATACATATCCGTCGTAGGTTTTCCACCAATCCTGCCTGGCGCCGATATAAGCGGTCAGATTGTCGGAAACCTGAATTTCATCCTGGGCAAAAAGAGCAAAAGTTTTTTCCTTGCCTTTTGCCTGGTAAGTGAGGTCAGTCTTACTGCTTTCATCCAGCCAATTGGTCAGATTGTTTTCCTGTGAATCAGACCAGCCGCCCTTGAAGGTTCCCCCGACAGTGAGAACATTACGGCTCAAAATCGGGATGGTAACCTGCAGGTCGGCGCTATATGAAGCCGTAGGAGAATCAGACAATTTTCCCGGGCCGCCCGCGCGTGTTGCGCTGGAACTGGTCGGGGTGACATACCAGCGCTTTTCCTGGTCAAAATATCCCAGCGATAATTTAACATTAGCCCGCTCGAAAAGCTCCGTTTCCAAATCGACGCCGTAAACATTTCGAACACTACCGCCGGCGCCGGAAAGGAAGGTACCCTCCTTGACGGAGCCATAAGACCAGATCTCCCTGCCCGCTGCATTCTTTAGATATGTTGCGGGGGACTCATTGCTGTAGTCATACGTTGATCTCCGGTAATGAAACATGAATTTGGTGGCCGGAGTAAAATCGTAGCCAGCCTTAAAAGCAATATTGTCGTTGCGCCAGCTTTCGTCACCCTTGTCGCCGATCAGGTAGCGCTTGGCTCCGGTATTGCTTGTGGTCTGCGACCAGCCGGTAATACCGGCCGTCGGTTGATTGCTTTGAAGGTTTAAAGTGGTGGGATAGCCGTTGGTCTGCGTATAATCATAACTTACAAACAAACGTAATTTGTCGTATAGTTTGTCGCCGCCGCCTGCGTAAAAAGTTACTAAGTCCTTTTCCGCTTCACCCCTGTGCCAGGCCGTACCGTAGCCGCTTTTGATTGTCGCTTCTCTTTTTTCCGGCATCCTGGTAAAAATGTTGACAACGCCGCCCATCGCACTGCCGCCGTAAAGACTGGAAAAAGCCCCTTTGACGACTTCGATTTTATCGACGTCATAAACGGCGACGCCGGTCAGGTCAATGCCGCCCGAGTAGGGGCTGTTGACGGAAATACCGTCAATCATCACCAGAGTTCTGGACTGTCCGGGGATGCCGCCTACTGCTATCGAGGACATGGTGTCACGAATACCCGCACGATTGGCAATGACGCCGGGGGTAGCATTCAGCGCCTGGTCAATGCTGGAAACGAATCGCTTCTCCACATCTTTTTTTGTAACCACATTCACGCTTCCCGGCGCTGAACTCAGATCTTTTTCCGTGCGCGTTGCAGTGATTACAATATCTTCAAGTTTTGTTACGCTCTTTTCTTTTTTCTCGGGTTCGCCACTGCTCTTTTCTTCGGCAAAAGTGTTTGACGAAAATAAAATCAATAAGACCAGAAGCAAAAATCTTACACGCATTCATTTACCTCCTGTTGCTTTACACGCCACCCCCTTTCTGATATAAAAACTACAAAGAGGTGATGTTCAGTCGAACGTTACCCTTTCGAGGCAGGGAATCCTCGGCCAAAGGTGCTTCCCTGCCTCCCTAAGTTAGTCATCTGTTCATCAATTTCGAATTACTTCTTTTTCTCCGTCTGAACCGCAACTTTTTGGAAACCGCGGCAGTTCAACAAATCCAGTACGTCAATAAATGACTGCAGCCGGATATAAGAATCCGCCCGAACCAGGATCGGCGTTTCCCGATCAAGTTTATGCAGCGCTGTACCCAGTTCCTCCAGCAGCACCGGTGATGTATTGAAAAAGATGTTTCCGTTTTGATCGATGGTGATGGTCTGTTGTTTTAAGATCGCCTGGCTGCCGGCCTGCGACGCTTTCGGCAGGGACACGGAAATCATTCCCGTGGCGATAAAGGTGGATGTTGTCAGAACGATGGTAAACAGAACGAGCATGACATCGACAAGCGGAATGACGTTGATATAGTCAAACTCCTTATCTTTCATGCTCCACCTCCCACTTGACCAGAATACCCTTTACTTTCCGCAGCAGCAGGTTGTAGAAAATGATCGATGGTATGGCCACCAGCAGCCCCGCCGCGGTGGCTTTGAGCGCCATGGACAACCCGATCATTATTTTGCTGGTGTCGATAAAACCCTGCGTTCCCATGGTGTAAAACGTAAACATGATGCCCAGTACGGTACCCAATAAACCGATGTAGGGCGCATTGCTCCCGATGGTGGCGACTAAATGAATTCCTTTGGTCAGTTCATATTCCAGCAAACGCTTGTCCGGAAACTGCTGCGTTTGAACTTTTCTGAAAGTGAGATATCTTTCAATTACAATCGATAAAGCGGCAATGCTCATTATTCCCAGAAGCCCTAAAATACCATAATCAATGATCAAACCCAGATAGGCCATAATTTTTACCTCAAAATTAAAATTTTCATTATTCTGACAACAGGTGGAAACGAATGTTGATGATTGCCCGGGAAGCAACGCTCTGGCCGTGTCTGCGCGCCGGCGCAAAGGTGGACTTTTTTACAGCCTCCACAGCCGCTTCCGTAAAACCATAAGCAGCGGGCTCGACAACTGCTACATCCCGCAGTTTTCCTGCCTGATCGATGAATAATTTCAGCACAACTTTTCCCTCGCGGCCCAGGCGCCGTGCACGATGCGGATATAACGGCAATTCCCGGTGAAGAAAGCGCGGGGCATCGACCTCGCCAAACTTCGTGTCCAAAACTCCCGAGTTTGTCGTCTTGTCGCCTGTCGGTGCGGCGGATGCAGCCGAAGCAGCGCTCATAACGTTTGTGCTTGCCGGCGGCAGCTGTGATTCTTGCGCGAGGACGGGGGGCACATTATCCGGCTGCTGCGGAGCAATAACGTCTGTATTACGCTGGGTCGGCTGCATCGGTGGCTTTTGTGTCCGGGGGCGTCGAATTTCGCGGTGTGTCGTAGCTGCTTGGACCGGAGCGGGCGAGGAGGCAATTGATTGCTCTTCCTGGAACTGGTCAAAACGTATGTGGAAAGTCTGGACATCCAGCAGGGGAAAGGCTGAAAGCATAAAGAAGACCGACATGAAACCGGCATGAACCGTCAACGATGACATAATACTGATCCAGTTTTTCCGGTTCGCCAACATGATTTCTTCTTTCATATACGATCCCTTCCCGGACGTCTTCTTCCATTGAAGGACATCCTTTCCAAAAAAAATCCCCGATCACTTGTCATGATCGGGGATTAACGTTTTTATAATCCGGCAAACACACTACCGTGCCCTCTTTGCCATCGAAGCTGCACGGAACTTGTCTTGGCAGGTCTCCTGACTCGCAGGTCATCCTACTACCCATTCCTTCCCATTATAATCTAACAGTGGTTTCCTTCTCAGAAGTATTCTCTGAAATACTCTGAAAAGCATGGGTGTCGTCGCTGCTTACAGTGGCGGGTCCGTTCCCGAATTGCACGGGATTCCCTATTATGCCCTTTTTACGGGTCACCAAAACAACATCAATAAACTTTAAAAGAACTGTCTGTCGATCCTGTTGGGCTCTATATAAAAAAAGCGGATGATTGTCAAGAAGGATGTAATAAAAAATCCATTATTGACAAAGAGGCAAACATAGGATAAGCAGCACGACCATAGGTTGCTCGTAGGAGCGGCAGCCGAATTCCAGATCAAAATTTCATGCCCACAGGTGATTAGCTCAAGTTGTTGTATTTCCAATAACGCGACGACACCTGGACGGCAGCTTTGATTGGAGCGCGCTGCAAGGGAAGACGGTGCAAGTCCGTCGTGGATCCGCCGCTGTAACCGGGGACAAATGCCGCAATAAGTCACTGTTTTATAAATGGGAAGACGCGGTAATTTGGTTGATCCGGAAGCCAGAAGACCTGCCTATGGATATGATGCAGGATAAGACTATTAAGGAAAATAGTAATGCATCGTTAATAAAGGATGAAATACGGCATCCCCGAATCTTTTCAGGTTCGGGGATTTTTGCATTTAGGGGGTAAATGACGGACAGGGAAATTGTCATGATCCAATAGAGCTGTGGCCGTCTTATTCAAAAGGAAGAAGGTGAAATATGAAAAAGGAAAGAGGAACACTTATGAGCCGCTTTATGGAAAAACCAATGAGCGGCGACGACATCGAAAGAATTTCCTTCGAAATCATCGACAGGGAAGCCCCGGCGCATCAATTCTCTTCCGACGAATGGCAGGTATCGCGCCGCATGATTCATACAACCGGCGATTTTACCATCATCGATGACATCCGGTTTTCCTCCGATGCCGTCAGTTCCGCCGTCGAAGCCTTAAAAAACGGCAAACCGATTTACACAGACACAAACATGATCCGGGCCGGCATTTCTCTGGCCAGACTGACGGGCATTAATTCTGCTTACAGCCATGACAGCATTCACTGCCATATTGCCGATTTCGATATCGCCGTTAAGGCCCGGCAGAGCGGCCTTCCCCGATCCCTGCTGGCGGTGCGCAAAGCCGCACCCCTGCTGGAAGGCGCAATCATACTCTTCGGCAATGCACCCGTAGGTCTTATGGAGCTCAACCGGATGATTATCGAAGAGGGGCTTAAACCGGCTCTGGTCGTAGCTGCGCCGGTCGGTTTCGTTCACGTAACGGAAAGCAAGGAGGAGACCATGGGGCTGGGCATACCATACATCGCCCTCAGGGGTCGACGCGGTGGGAGCGCCGTCGCAGTGAGTATTCTCCACGCCCTCGCATCACTGGCCGCAAAGAAAGTGGAATCAAAGACAGCAAAGGCAATTCCCCGGCAGGCAAGCCAGGCCGTCATCCTCATGGGCCATGGAAGCCGGGTTCCCGGTGCCGACAGCGGCATGGAGCAGGTCGCCCGCAGTATTCGAGAAAGGCTGCAGGGTGTCATGGTCGAAACATGCAGCATGTCTATGCTGGGCCCGCGTTTTGGTGAAGTCTTCGAAAGCTGCATCAGCAGAGGCGCTGAAAAAGTCATCGTCATACCGTATTTCCTCCATTTCGGCGCCCATATGCAGGAGGACATCCCGGCGATACTCCTCGAAAAGGCTAAGCAGTTTCCCGGCGTAAACCTGATCATGGGAAAGCATCTCGGCTTTGATGAAAAGCTGACGGATCTGGTGATAAAAAGGATCGGTGAATCGGAAGGGCTCTCAGATATAAGAGCGAAATACATCAAGTAACAACCGGCATCATAAGGAAGGCAAAACCTCGGGAATACGGGGAAACGGAATAATGAATTCTGTGAAAAAAATTTTTTTTGTTGCTTTGATCTGCTGTGGTCTTCTGCTGTCGGCGGATGCCGTCTACGCCATGCACATCGCTGAAGGCATATTACCGCTTCACTGGGCGGCCCTCTGGTTTGCCGTCGCCATTCCCTTTGTTGCGTTTGGATTGTACAGTTTGAACAAACGCTCCCGCGATGATCTTTCCTTTAAGCCGCTGGCCGGTCTGATGACGGCCGTCATCTTTATTATTTCCTGCATGCCTATTCCCGTGCCCCTTGCGGGAACCTGTTCCCATCCCTGTGGAACCGGCATTTCCGGAATTCTCGTCGGTCCGTCCATCAGCGTCGTAATTGCCGCCGCAGCTCTTCTCATCCAGGCTATTTTTCTCGCCCACGGTGGATTAAGCACCCTTGGCGCCAATATTGTATCCATGGGTGTGATGGGTTCTTTTACCGGTTATCTCACGTTCAAGCTGTTACGATCCTTCAGAATGAACATAGCGGTTGCAGGGTTCACGGCGGGGTTATTCGCCAACTGGGCCACGTATCTGATGACCTCAGTGGAGCTGGCCTCCGGCATTAAGGGTGATACGACTTTTCTGCCCCTCTTCTGGAAAATACTTGTCGCCTTTATTCCCACGCAGCTGCCCTTGGGGATTCTCGAAGGGGCCATGACGGCAGGAATGGTTGTTCTCCTCTATAAAAAAAGACCCGATCTCCTCATCAAGATGCGGGTGATCAAACCAACGGAGGCGGCGATGCACAGGCAGGGGATAACAGCTTTGGTCGCTGCTCTTTGCATAACAGGCGCAGCGTTGTCGGCGGCTGCTCCCGCCGATGCAGCCAAATGGAGCGGTGTTGACGAGGTCGTTATTGAAAAAGTGGCCAGTGAGCATGGAAGAGAGGCCGGCGCAACGCTTATCGATCTGGAGCAGGGCGATATCGGACTTTTCCTGTTTCTTATTGCCGGTGCCTTAGGCGGGTTTGCCGCAGGGTATTACTGGCGGTCTATCCTGGCTGAAAGAGGTCAATCTTTAGATGATCCCAAAGAAATGAGACCGGAAAAACAAAGATGATACTCTCTGGTTACATACACAACGGCGATCACTGGCTCTCCCGCATGGATGCCAGAGTCAAGATTATTTCGACTCTGATCCTTCTCGCCATGGTTCTCACCTGCGAAGGGACAAGCTTTCCCCTCTTTCTGTTGCTTTGTGGAGCAGGACTTTGCGTTAATATGAAGATACGTTCCCGAATGCTTTTAATGAGGTTTCTGGAGCCCCTCTTTATAGTTGCCGTGCTTTTCATCCTCAAAGTATTCTTTTCGGGTAATGTCCCCATGTTCTCTTTTGAATTTATGGGAATGACCGTCACCGGTTTCCGGGAAGGATTTATGGAGGGGATGCGCCTTGGATGCAGAATAACAGGAGCAGTTATGATTGTGGCTGTCCTGGGGTTTTCAACGCCCTTCAATCAGTTCATCGCCGGTCTTTCCTGGCTGAAGATACCTCGCGGGTTTATCGAAATTTCTCTGTTTGCCTACCGGTATATCTTCATGCTCTTCGAAGACGCCATGGTCATTTACAGCGCCCAGAAAAACAGACTTGGCTATTCGACGATTAGACGGAGTTTGAATTCTTTTGGCATTCTCGCCGGGGCGCTTGTTATCAAAGCATTTGATCAAAGTCAGAAGACAACCGTTGCCATGACACAACGGGGATACGACGGCGTTATGCCCGCCCCGGAACATAAACCGTTTAAACTTTTGGAAATAGGAGGGGGCTTGTCGGTAATCATCGTAATGGGGATCTTATGGAAGATATGGTAGTCCGGCTGGCCGTGAGAATAAATTCCTTTGCCTATGCCGACGGAACCAAGGCGATGGGCAAAATCGACATTGACATCGGGAAGGGAGAATTCACAGGGATTCTCGGCTCCAATGGTTCAGGCAAAACAACCCTTCTCAAAATCATGGACGGGCTCATAAAAAATTTCAAGGGAGCCGTTTATCTTGACGGTCGGGATGTGCGGAAACTTTCGCCTAAAGAGATTTTTCGTAAAGTAGGCCTCGTCTTTCAGAATCCGGATGAGCAGCTCTTTGCGGGGAGCGTCGCCGACGATGTGGCATTTGGCCCCCTCAACATGGGACTCCGGAGCAACGAGGTTGCGCAGCGGGTCAGGGAAGCGCTTGATGATGTGGATATGTCGGGCTGCGAAGCAAAGTCGATACATAACCTGAGCTACGGTCAGAAGAAACGGGTCTGCATCGCTGGTCTGCTGGCCATGGGCCACGAAATGCTTCTGCTCGATGAACCTACCGCGGGTCTTGATCCCATGGGGGAATACCGGATGATGAGTCTGTTAAAAAAACTGAATACCGAAAAGCGGGTGACCATCGTCATGGCTACCCACAGCGTTGATCTGGTGCCTGTCTTCCTGGATAAACTTTATATTCTCAGCAAAGGATCGATTGTCAGGGGCGGCACGCCGGAAGAGGTCTTTTCCGCTCCCGAAGACATGGCTGATGTCAAGCTGCGTCTGCCCCAGATTGCCGAACTGATCTATAAGTTGAAGCATGAAGATAAAATGGCCTTTGAAAAGATTCCCCTGACCATAGGTGAGGCACGCCGTGAAATTATGCGCCTGGCTTCAGGAACAGCTGAGGGCTGAATAAAAAGCGGAAATAAAAAACAAGCGACGAAGGCCACCAAATAATCTTCAGCCTTCGGTCTTCAGCCTAAACAAAAAGAGTAAAATGTCAACGGATATAAAGACCAACAGTTACAGGGGTAGAGACCAAGATGGCATCAAAAACTAAAACACTTCGTTCCGGTTTTACTACGGGGGCCTGTGCCGCGGCGGCGGCTAAGGCGGCCATGACGGTCATGCTTGGCAAGGAAGCGCCCGCGAAGGTTACCCTCGCGCTGCCCGGCGGTGAAGAAGTATTGATACCTGTTGCTGTTGCAGAATTCGGCGCAGAAAGCGCCCGGGCAGTGGTTGTGAAAGACGCGGGCGATGATCCCGACATCACCAACGGCGTCGCCATCTCGGTATCTCTGGCCTGGTCGGAAGGCAACGATGTCTGCTTTGTTGCCGGAGAAGGCGTGGGAACGGTAACGAAGCCGGGCCTTTCCGTATTGCCCGGTGAGCCTGCAATAAATCCGGTGCCGCGGCGGATGATATCCGATGCGGTGAGATCAATGACGGATCGGGGTGTCACTGTTACCATATCCATACCCGGTGGAGAAGAGCTGGCAAAGCGTACCTTCAATCCCCGTCTGGGCATAACAGGAGGGCTTTCCATAATCGGCACAACCGGCCGCGTACGTCCCTTCAGTTGCTCCGCCATACGGGAATCAATTCGGTCTGTTATTGAAGTCACCGCCGCGGGCGGTTTCACCAGACCCGTTGTCGTACCCGGTCACATCGGTGCTCGTTCAGCCCGAGCGTTACTGCGTGTTCGGGAAGAAGACATCATCGAGGTGAGCAATGAATGGGGCTTTGCTCTTGATGCAATAAAAGAGCACGCCTTCGAAGTAATTCTCGTTCTGGGGCATCCGGGAAAACTGGCAAAGCTCATTCAGGGACAATGGGACACCCATTCGTCGCGTTCCCCAAGCGCCTTGCCTTATGTGGCAACCATGGCCGGGAGCTTAACAGGCCTTGGGTACATGGATATTCCCACCGTAGAAGGTGTCTTTGGCGCACTGTCGGAGAAGAACAAAAGACTTCTCGGTGATGAACTTGCCGCAAACATCGGTGAAGCAGTCGAGGAGAGACTGGAGGGGAAAATACCCGTGGCGGTAGTTCTTATCGACATGAAAACAAATCTGCTGGGACAGAAAGGAGATCTGACGCCATGGCAATGAAAGCGAATCCCATCAGGATCGTCGGCTGCGGCCCCGGTTCATTGGAATACGTAACACCTTTGGCTTATAAAATTGCTCATGAAGCCGACGTTCTGGTCGGAGCTCAAAGGCTGCTCGACCTGTTTCCGCAAACAGCGGCGCATTATGTCCCTGTTTCATCCCCCATCGAAGGACTTCTTGATCAACTGGAAAAAATATCTCCGGCGAAAAGAATCGTCATCCTTGTTACCGGCGATCCCGGACTTCTCAGCCTGGCCAGACTGGTGATTGCGCGTTTCGGAAGAGACGCCTGCCGGGTTGTCGCCGGCGTCAGTTCCCTGCAGGTGGCGTTCGCGGCACTGGGCCTCGACTGGCATGACGCCGTTGTTGTCGACGCCCACGGTGATCTGCCGCAACTGGACGATGACGCCGTTGTTAATGCCGGAAAGATAGCCGTGTATGCGGGCAAAAAAGAATCATTTGCGTGGATGGCCTCTCTGGCCCGTTTGCTCGGTTCAGGATACCGCGTTTTCCTTTGTGCAGATCTTACTCTTCCCGGTGAAACTGTCCGGGAGATTACTGTGGATAACCTTCTTGAAGAAGGCCATCCCTCATTATCCGTTGTGATTTTCGTTAAAAAGGAGCTTATGGAATGAAAACTGGAACGCTCTACGGTATTGGCGTAGGACCCGGCGACCCGGAACTTGTTACCGTCAAAGCGGCGCGGATCCTTTCATCCTGCGGGCATGTATTTGTGCCCAAAGCCAGGATCAAGGCGGAAAGCGTGGCTCTGACCATCGCCCGTCGCTACATCAGTAAAAATGCCCGGATCCACGAATTGACTTTTCCCATGACGAAAGACTCCGCTGAACTTGCCCGCCGCTGGAAAGATAACGGCCGTGAGGTGGCATCAATCCTGAGCAGCGGTGAGGACGCGGCTTTTCTGACACTGGGTGATCTCTTCCTTTACTCCACCTATATCTATCTCTTGAAGGAGCTGAAAAAGCTGATGCCTCAGGCGGAGATTGTCTCCGTTCCCGGCGTTACCGCTTTCAGCCTCGCCTCGGCCCTCACAGCCTTTCCCGTGGGAGAAGGAAGCGAACCCATCATGGTTATACCCGCAGCGGTGACGGACATAAATGTTATCCGCGAGGCTTTTACGAAACCGGGGACTGTGATTCTCATGAAAATAGACAAGAGGCTCCCGGAGATTATCAACATCATGGAAGAGACCGGGGTTATCGAAAGGGCCGTTATGGTAAGCCGGGCGGGCATGGAAGATCAGCGGATTGAAACAGACCTTCGAGTGCTCCAGAATTGTGAACCACAAACAGGCTATTTGTCAATCATACTCATTCATACTTGACGACCCCGTAAAAAGGCCGGATGCTGCGTTGCGCTTCATCCTTCGTCACTGCGACGTACGCTTAGTACGTCTCGTTCCTCAGGATTTGCGCGCCTTGCCTGCGGCCTTTTTACGGGGTCGTCGGAAAATTATTAATTTGGCGACTTTTCATGAATCAATCATACTGCAAAAGGAGAGCAACAATGAAGGTAATATTCGTCGGCGCCGGGCCGGGCAATCCCGATCTGTTGACCGTCAAAGCAAAGACCATTCTGGAGAACTGCCGCATCATTATTTACGCCGGGTCGCTGGTGAGTCCGGCGGTTATGGCCGTTGTCCCCGATAACGCCGAGCGCTACGATTCGGCAGGGATGAACCTGGAAGAGATTATCGCTGTCTGCAGCCGGGCAAAGGAGCGGGACATTGATGTGGTTCGTCTCCATTCCGGCGATCCCTCTGTCTACGGTGCGACAAGAGAGCAGATGAATGAGTTGGACAATCTCGAAATCTCCTACGAGGTAGTACCGGGAGTGAGCGCCTTTCAGGCGGCTGCGGCGGCGCTTTCCACAGAGCTTACGGCGCCGGAGGTATCCCAGACAATCATCCTGACCCGCACGTCAGGCCGCACCCCGCTTCCCAAAGAGCAGGAGCTGGCCGAACTTGCCCGCTCGAAGGCGACCCTGTGCATATACCTTTCCGGCAGGAATGTGGAAAAAACGATCGAGACGCTGGTTCCCCATTACGGCGTCGATTGTCCGGCTGCCGTCATCTACCACGTTTCCTGGCCGGACGAAAAGATAGTCCGGGGAACATTGGGCGACATTGTTAAAAAGGTGGAAGAGGCCGCTCTGGGTCAAACATCCATCATCCTGGCGGGGTATGCTCTCTCCAGGGATATCCCGGTATCAAAACTCTACGATGCGCGGTTCAGCCATGAATTTAGAAAAGGCACGGAGGCAATATGATAAAAACAGCCCTGGTGACTTTATCCACCGAAGGCGTGCAGGTTATAAGACAACTGGCTACAGGCTTTCCCCAGGCAAATCTTTTTGTTCATCAAAGCATCCATATGGACATAGATGCATTGCGTTTCAAGAGCATTGTTGAGCTTACCGCGGCGATCTTCAATCAATATCAAGCTCTCATCTATGTGGCGCCCGCCGGTGTTGTTGTGCGCGCCATCGCCCCCCATGTGAAGAGCAAGTATACTGATCCGGCTGTTGTCGTTGTCGACGCCATGGGCCGTTTCGCTGTAAGTCTTCTTTCCGGCCATGAAGGGGGAGCCAATGAAATCGCGCTCCAGGCAGCCAATGCCATCGGTGCGGAACCGGTAATTACAACAACGACGGAGGCGCTCAAGTCGCTCATCGTCGGCGTCGGTTGCCGCCGGGGAGCGAAAGCTGAAGAGATTATCGAAGCAATAAAAAAAGCGCTGTCGGAAATAAAGGCCGATCCGGAAGAGGTAAGGCTCCTTGCTTCCGCCGACATTAAGGCTCAGGAAGAGGGGCTTATCGAGGCTGCCGTTCGTCTGGGAATTCCTCTTCGCCTCATCACTTCCGAGGAAATCAGAGAGGCCAAAAAGGTCTTCGCCGGTTCGGAGCTTGCACAGAAAAAAGTGGGCCTGCCGGCTGTGGCGGAACCGGCGGCACTTCTTGCGGGAAAGCATACGAGACTAATTCTGGAGAGGATAATATGGAAAAGCATAACAGTGGCAATAGCGCGGGAAAACTTTACGTAGTCGGCATCGGCCCCGGCGGTCCGGAAGACCGGACCAGACGGGCGGAAAAGGCGATTACTGAAAGCAATGTCGTGGCCGGTTATAAAATGTATCTCGACCTCATCAAAGATCTAACGGAAGGGAAAGAGATAATTTCTTCCGGCATGACCCGGGAGGTGGAACGCTGCCGCGCCGCGCTCGAAAGCGCCGCACAAGGTAATGTGGTAGCTCTCGTCTCCTCGGGAGATGCCGGTATTTACGGCATGGCGGGCCTGGCCCTCGAACTGAACCATGCATTGGAGTTCCATGTGCCCATCGAAACAATACCCGGCGTGACATCGGCCACAGCTGCAGCCGCAAGAATAGGGTCACCGCTGATGCTCGATTTTGCCGTCATCAGCCTGAGCGACCTGCTCCTATCCTGGGAAACAATCCGGAAAAGGATCGAAGCCGTAGCCGGGGCTGATCTTGTTATTGCCCTTTATAACCCAAAAAGTAAAAAAAGGACTTTGCATTTGAAAGAGGCTGTGGCCATTCTTTTAAATTGTCGTCCCGGTTCCACGCCGGTCGGCATTGTGACCGACGCAGGGCGCCCCGGTGAAAAAATTGTCCTGGCGAGCCTCGATAAACTTCTGGAAGTAGATATAAATATGACAAGCATTATCATAGTCGGAAACAGTACTTCCAAAATTATTGACGGAAAATTCATTACCCCCAGGGGTTACCGGATATGATATTGCTCATGGGAGGTACAAGTGAAACCTCTCTCATCTCCGTCAGTCTTGCCCGCGCCGGATACCGCGTTCTGGTTTCCTGCGCCACGCAGATTGACCTGGACGTCGGCTCTCATTCGAATATCACCCTGCGCAGAGGTCCAATGGATGCCGATGAAATTTATGCACTCGTCAAAGCCCGGGGAATAGCGCTTCTTGTGGATGCCGCTCATCCTTATGCCGCCGGCGCCCACGCCGCAGCCCGCGAAGCCGCCCGGATCGCGGCCATACCTTATCTTGCTTATGTACGTCCGGCCGACACCCCTTATACAGAAGCCGGAATTATCTACGCCGCCGATCATCACGAGGCGGCGAAGGCGGCCTTCGCCGCCAATAAACCCGTACTTCTCACGACAGGTTCCAGAAACCTCGCGCCTTACGCCCGCGAGGCGGAGAAAACCAACATTCCGCTTATCGTCCGGGTTCTGCCGGAAAAGTCGTCCATGGAAGCCTGCCAGGCCGCGGGCATCCCGGAAGACCACATCATCGCCGCACGGGGCCCTTTTTCTCTTGAGGAAAACCGTGACGCCATCAGAAGATTCGCCGTCGGCGTCCTCGTCACCAAGGACAGCGGGCAAGCGGGAGGAGTAAGGGAAAAGATGGAAGCCGCCCGCCGGGAAGGCTGCACCGTCGTTGTCGTCCAGCGGCCCGTAGCTCCGTCAGCCCCTTCCTTTTCAGATTCATCGCTCCTTCTGGAGCACATAATAAGCATACACCCCGCTTGAAAAATTAACCAAAAGAGGATATATCTTTAATAAATCAGCTTGGGAAAGCAGATTTTCAATTAACTTCCTAATATTACAGGTGTATCCATGACAGAAAGAGAACCGGAAAAATGGTTGAAAGTTGAAATAGCGGCGAGTGCGGAATTAGTGGATGCACTGGGAAATTTCCTGACGGAAACAGGCGCCCAGGGCGTATTTCAGGAAACTCTGGAACCTCCGTTTGCGGAGGATTTTGCGGAAGTATCGGCCTGGGAAACAATAAAAGCTTACTTTCCCCATGATGTGCGCTGCGAAAAACGAATCTCCGCCATACAAAAATACCTGGCGAGCTTAAAAGAAGTATTTCCCGATCTTCCGGCGCCGGTTTTGGAAACGGAAATCATCAGCGATCCGGATTGGGGCGAACAGTGGAAAAAATATTTCAAGCCGATTCGCGTCAGCAGCAATATCATCGTCAAACCTACGTGGGAAAGATATACGCCGTCGAGCCGGGACATCGTTATTGAGATCGATCCCGGCATGGCTTTCGGAACCGGTCAGCACGCATCCACCAGAATGTGTATTGAAGCGTTGGAAGACATCATCATGAAAGACCGTAAAATCGCCGAGTGGAGAGTTCTCGATGTCGGTTGCGGCACCGGAATTTTAGGAATCACTGCGGCAAAACTCGGCGCCGGCGATGTCATATGTCTGGATATCGATAAAAAGGCGACGGAAATCGCCGGGGAAAACGCCGCGATTAATCTGGTCTCCGACCGGCTGCATATTGTCGGTAAAGATGCGGCGGCGATCAAGGAGAAGAGAAATTTAATAATCGCCAATTTGACCTCCAAACTGTTGTTAAAACTGCGCCATCACCTGACGCAGTTGCTTGAGCCGGAAGGTTATCTGATTATCTCCGGTATTATCGAACAGGACGCCAAAGAGATCGAAGAAAATTTTTCAGAAGCGCCGCTGATTCCAAACAGAGTCATTACCGAAAAAGAATGGGTCTGCTACGTATTCAAAAAAGCGACATCCGCCGCATAGTTTACGGGAAAATTTTTTATACCATAACTTACTGTATTGTCACCGAAGGGCCTAACATTGACCATTCCCAGAATTTACAGTCCGGTTGCCCTGGAAAAAGGAAACCTTTGCGAACTGGGACAAGACAACTACAAATATTTAAAGCAGGTTTTGCGTCTGGAGCCGGGAGATCGCATCAACGTCTTTGACGGTTTTGGCCATGAATTTACCGCGACAATTAAAAACTTTACCGCCGACAGTGTTGCCGCGGAACTGGGAGATGAAGTACAAACAGCCGGCAGAGAAATTAAAATAACTCTGGGGCAGGCTCTTCCTAAGGCGGGTAAAATGGATGTGATTGTGCGCACAGCCGCAGAACTGGGTGCGGATGCGATCATACCTTTTACCGCCGAGCGCTCGGTAAGCCGCATCACCCTCGAGAAAAATCCGCTGAAAACCGCCCGCTGGCAAAAGATCGCCCGTGAAGCCGCCCGCTGCTCGCGCAGTGCACAAATAACGCAGGTATTGCCTGTTGCCTCTTATGAAAAAATGCTTGCCTGTGCAGACGGGCAGGACCTCAAAATGATTTTCTGGGAGGAAGAAGATCAAAAAAGCATTAAGGATATTCTTACCGATCAGACATGGGAAAATGCCGGAGACGTCTTTATTATCGTCGGGCCGGAAGGGGGCTTGTCCAGTAATGAAATTGCCAGGGCAAGGGAAGCCGGTTTCATTTCCGTGAGTCTGGGCAAACAAATTCTTAAGGTAGAAACAGCGGCAATGGCAATAATTTCCATAATCCAGTACGAAAAAGGAATCTTCAGCATTACTTCCAGGAGAAAAAATGACTGTCTATAGATTTGCCGGTTTCTGGCGACGCTTCGTAGCCTTCACTGTCGATACGATCATCATTAACATTGTTTTTTCTTTTTTGGGAGTGATTGTGGCGACCGCATTTATCATGGGTTCAATGTCGGTCGACAATCTCGCCTGGATCGCTGAAGTGACCGATCCGTCGCGTGTCACCCCCATTACCCTCCTGATAGGCGCCTGTTATACAATTCTAATGATCGCCTATTTTACTTATTTTCATGGTATAAAAGGCCGCACGCCGGGAAAAATGCTGATGGGGCTGCAGGTTGTGTCGGCTGACGGCGCTCCTCTCGACTTCGGAGCATCCTTTTTAAGATCAGTGGGCTATTTGGTCTCCAGCTTACTGTTCACTTTCCCTCTCGGGTTTATCTGGGCGGCTTTTGACAAAAAAAAGCAGGCCTGGCACGACAAAATAGCCGGAACTGTAGTTATAATCAGGTCCAGTGAAAATGAAACCGCCGGTCTGAATATTCCGGAACCGCCGGCAATTTCCAATGCAACGCAAAAAGAAGAAGGTCAAACCGCAACCGGCGATAAGGCGGAAACAAACGATAATCCGGCAGACGGCGATCAAAAAATACCTTGACAAAAGGTACCATATTATATAGACGAAAGCCTGCTTTTTACAGTATTTTGAATAAATTCATGGGCCGGTAGCTCAGTCGGTAGAGCATCGGACTGAAAATCCGAGTGTCGACAGTTCAATTCTGTCCTGGCCCACCAGCGAAATTAAGGGGTTGTAAGCCGCAAAGTCGGTTTGTAACCCTCTTTTTTTATGGCAACGCTAAATTTGTGCAAACTCCCGGTCTATGTCTGTCCATAACCTCTATTGATGCCTTGAGGCTTTCCGGATTATGCCTTTCTTCTTCCTCGAAGGTGATGACATTGTTCATATTATATTTTTTGACGCGACGGACGAGGTTATCATTTACCCCACCGTCTATCAAGGTTTCCCCGGGACTCACTTCGCTCGACCTTAATAGAAACATCTTTTCTCGTGTTCTAGAATAGAGTGGAGAAATAGGCAAAAACTGGCTCTGATGAAAGATTGTATTAAAAAAACTTTGTCTTCTATATTCAAAGATAAAGGGAAATATACCTTGTTCTATATAGTGATCATATAAAATTTGTGAAATAATAATTACTAAAAAAGGAGGTGATAAGAAGATCTGCGTTGTCCTTGGAAAAATGATTATTTGTATTGAAAGATTTAGCATAAGTTTAGAGATTCAGAGTAGATGCTGTAATATTAAGTAATAACTGAAAGGAAATGTCACAAATGAGTAATAAGCGCATATTTGAACGCTATGGATTAAATCAAATCACAGATGCACCGGATTATGTTAAGGTTAGCATTGAAGGGCAAGCAGTTCGCCTGGTAGATTTGGCAGTGGGAGGTATGTATGTTCTTTCAATGTTGCCTATTTCTCTTGGACAAAAAAAGATTTCTATCAATATCCAAAATCGCGATCATATAGATATGAGCGGCCATGTTGTCCGAGTGATTAAGGAAGGAGAAGTTTGGGGAATCGGAATAGACTTTCTAATATATAAATATAATATGCAATGAAGAAGAAAATTGTTCAACGTGACCTATAGAAATTAAAAAAGAGTGTTGTTTGATAACTATTCTTATCAAGCTTTGATATTCGGCATAATTGTTCGCTAAATTTTCCTTGATGCTTTTCCCTTTAGTATTTTACGTTTGTAGGGAAAACATGGGCTAATAAGTTCGAATTTCAAGACCTTTATATAGAACATAGTTTAAGAAAACTTATTCCTTTCTGATTGGCTCAATTTAGAGATTATTCACTGTACTTACCACCACGCTTACATTCAAGATTATCATTCTTAATCAGGAAGTAGTTGATATGTTACTAAACCGAAAAAAATAATCCTCGGATTAATACTCCGCGGCGGTTTTTGATAAAATCGTTCTGGACACAATCGGAAAGAGAAGAAACAGACGGAATAGACGGAAAAGACGGGAACAGATGGAATTTTACATTTGCCTATTTTTTA
>ERZ795032.1030-NODE-1030-length-22245-cov-4.641685_pt1 | contig 22245 bp, 12 predicted proteins | sample MGYA00375124_ERZ795032 | MGnify/ENA primary metagenome ERZ795032 (study PRJEB30167, sample SAMN05720154) | activated sludge metagenome | isolation source: Anaerobic digester | place: China | collected 2015-12-16 ...
GGAGGTTTTTATGAGAAAGATATTTTTATTTGTAGCTAAATATTTGCTAACGTATTATTTGCTTACATTTTCGTTGTTAAGTATATTAATTGCAGTTTCATTTTCAGGATGCAGTATAGCAGATAATACCGATAATACAATAACAAATATATATAAAAGCTCCAAAGACTTTGTTCGTATAACAGTTACTCATTGGTCATTAGGTTATTCAAAAGGATTTGAGGAAGCAATAATGAATTATAACCAGAAAAATACAGAAGGAATAAAAGCCGCTATCTTGAAAATACCTCAGGATAGATATAGCGAAACAGTTAATATGCTAATGGCTTCAGGGGAAGGACCCGATATAATTGGATTAAATGATGAGCTTCTAAATTCATATATCAGCCGGAGATGGATTCTGGATTTGTCAGGATATATAGGTGATAGTTTTATAAGCAAATTTCCTAAATGGGCTTTAAATTCCGTTACCGATTATGCATATAGAGAAAATATTTATACGTTTCCTTCTTGTATGATTACATTCCGGCTCATATATAACAGGGACCTTTTTGAAGCGGCAGGATTGAATCCTGATAATCCTCCAAAAACCATTAGTCAGCTAATAGATTATGCAGGTAAAATAAGCAGTACACACAAAGGTGAAAGAAAGTATGGATTTGCTATTCCGGCAGGTGGAGAATGGACCGGCTTTATTCAGTCTATGGAAGCACCTGCTACATACAGTGGTATATATTACTATGATTATATAAATGGCAAGCATGATCTTTTTGTTTATGAACCATGGTTTCAAGCAATAATGGATATGAAAAAAAATGGCGGGCTTTTCCCTGGAGAAAACAACCTTAAAATAGATTCTGCACGTATGCAATTTGCAGAAGGAAATATTGGCATGATGTTTGCTACAAGCTGGGATCCTGCTATTTTTGAACTTCTGTATCCTGCAAAATGTAATTGGGATGTAGCCATGCCACCTGCACTAGATAAAAGCAGCATAGGAAAAGGCGCATTATTAATAACAACAGGATCATGTTATGCTGTTAATTCAAAAACCGCCCACATACCTCAAGCAATAGAAGTATGGAAATACCTATACTCGGAAAATTTTCAAGAAGAGCTTTACAAGTCCGGTTCTGAAATACCCATATTAAAGGGTTTAGTTGATGATCCCAAATGTACTCCACACATTAAAAACTTTGATAAATTCATTCCTTCGTCTAATGATTCGCCATATCCCAACACACCAAAGGGATTTGACGAGTGGTCAAGAATGAAAGCTTACTCTTCAATCCTTGACTGCTATAGCTCATTACAAGATAAACTTACTGAAGAAAATGAAAGATTGAAAATCTATTATAAAAGTGAAAGATCTATTGGAAGATACTTAGAAGATGAATATATTATAAAAAACTTCAACCCTAGAGAACCTTTAGGAGAGGAGCAGTAAATATCCATCTTCTGGTGAGTGCCTCACATGTATCTAATTAAATCATCCAGTTCATAAACAAATCCAAAAGCTAATGCTACACGCCATAACCCGATTTCTTTACATAATTCATATCGGGCAGTATCCTTATTTTCAACAGCAGTTACCGCCTGGCGGATTGCAGAACACAATAATCCCTTTTGACTCATTTCAAACATGCCCCCAGGCGAAAGTAAAAGGCACCAGTTAATTGCAAATCCAACATATATTAAGTGGTTAACATCATAGTACCTGCAAAGAGCCGCCAATTGATTTGCATTTTCAGCAATGCCTTCGTTTCCGATAGGCTTGGCTTCCTGCAGGAAATCTACATTGGCAAATCCTCTTTCTATATCCAGTTGGTTATGGCTTCCAAGTTGTTTCTTAAATTGTACTAGTCTGTCATATACATCATCTCTTTCTCTAACATGTTTGTTATCTTTGGGTGATGTGCAAGCTTCCTTGTTAAATTCAAGGGCCAAATTCTTCGCAAACTTGTATCCTTCATAATTTTCGTAATAACCATTTTCACCCGCACAAACATGAAAAACCTTCATACCCGAATTACGAACAGCAGTCAGAAGCTTGGGAAATACTGCTCTGCTTATTTCAATAGACCTTGGGATGTACTCTACTGCACGATACCATCCGGGATACTGCTCATAAGTACCGCAATCCCAAGCATGCATAACTGTTAGTGCAGTTTTTCCTAAATTTAAAGGCAATAATGCTTTTTTCCAACCACCATATCCTTCCGCCGGAACCTCTAAGCTATAATCTGCATCAAATTGTTCATAATAACATGTCGGAACTCTAATAATACTCATTTTTCACCCTCCTACTAACTTAAGATGCTTCATATGCATCAGCTTCACCGTTCTGTTCAGGCTTCAATAGTTTCTCCCTTTTACATATTAGCATTGTGCATGTGCTTTGAGGACAGTTCATATTGCATCCGTTGCATCTAAAATGAGGTTTCATACACATCAACTACACTATCCGTTTCAAACTTCCGTTCCCCAAACTTCAAATAGCTTCCCTTCATTAAAGTTGCCTTATATTTGCCGTTTTCGTCTTTACGTATTACGCAGAATGCTGCGTCGGTTTCCACACCCCATTCGGGCTGTACCAATATACCTCTATTCTTCATATTAGCTGCCATGATCAAATCAGAGCATCCATTCGCACTCTTAATCTCAATTCCTACTGCTTCTTCTTGAAAATTAGCATCCTGACAATGTCCTCCTTGACAATAGGCATCCTTGCAATCATCACCTGCTTTAACAGTGCCCGATATTCCACTGTTCATACCATTCAAAACCGGCTTCTGATATACTTCACCATTTCCAGTTTGAACATTATTTACCGTTTTGTCAAGTACCTTTTTGTCTAATAATTCAAGCCTTTTAATTGAACTGATAAAGCTTTTCCCTTCGCATGGCTCATATATCCCAATAAATGTTGAATTAAGCTCAGTATCTCCCTTGCGAACTACAGCTACTCCTGGAAGCATTTCTTCCGGGTGACCTTTTTTGCCCTTTAATTCTTCAGGATAACAAGCCTTGACCGCATAGTACGAGTCAAAGAAGGAATTAAAACTGATAACCTTTATATCATTTGTTAAATCTGTGTATTTAAGGGATATATCCCCTCCATCAGGCGTATTCAGGCAGCCTTTGTATTTATCCGTATACTTCCATTCCACACTCCAGTCTTTAGGTGGACTTTCATCAATTTGCATATCTCTTATAAATTTAAAACCTGAATCCAGCGAATAATAAAAATTTTCAGCTCTGTTTTCATCTCGGATAAAACCCATCCCAAAGGGATCATTTTCAGTTGTATAAGGTTTCATACATAAGTTGTTAAGCTCCATGCTACAAACAGAACCCCGTGTTAACTTAACATGCTCTGTACCGCCTTTCACCCTGAATATATCAAGAAAATAGCAATCGCTGCTGGAAACATCTACCATTGCAAGCATCCTCTCAAACCTTTCAGTATTTGCTATCAAAGGATCGTTTACAGCCACAACTTTTGCCCACTGCCCTATACCCCACAAGATAGTCTCTCCACTTTCGCATGTAAGACCTTGACCACCTTTAACATCCCTTTGCATATAGCAAAAATCCCTATGTTCTTTTCCATCAACAATTACAGTGTTATGAGAAGCTGCAGAACGGTACCAGTAGAAAAATTTTGAGCTCCATCCGCCAGGCCTGTGTGCAGGCGGATAACCCAAATCAGGCATAAAGTTAATACCTTTTGCAAAAATACCAATATTCATCCCATCATTATGACCATGTACTCCTCCCGAGTCATAATCTATGTATGCACATCTCCTGTCCTTTCCATTGCCTGAATGCAGTACCGCAAGTTTCCACTGTTCACAATTCATACTGTTCTGACTTAATTCAGAACCTTTCTCATTCATTAAAGCAACCACTTTCTTTTGTATTTCCTCAGGTTTATCATTTAAGGTGAAATCCGTTATAAAGCATTTATTGATATCATAGTTGTCAGCATTATATATATAACGGATGAAATCTAAATCACCTGTTATTTCATACAAATTCCACATAAATCCTTCAAAAGAAAACAAAATAGTGTTGGTTGCAATACTATTTGTTTCAAAGAGTGAATAACCTGAAGGAATAGGAATACTCCGGTTTGGTTTGCTCAAATATCCGCAATCTCCACTTCCCGGGTAAAAAGAATTAAGACACCATGCGTTAATAAAAAACTTTATTCCTTGAAGGAATTTAGGGTATTTTTTAATCATTCCAGGTAAAACTTCATTGTCATATATATTATATAATGTAATAAGTCTGGCTGCTCCTTCCAGTGCAATAGTACTATATGCTTCCAATCCCTTTTCCCCTGAAAGTCCATCTACCTTTGTAGTTTGTTCTAATATAGCTTTAAGGTCTTTCTCCGCTGCCCACCACATTGTATTATATACACCTTTATTAATTTCCTTTGGATTCTCCGGCCAATTTGTCAAAACCATCTTTGAAACAGCAATTACCATTTCAGGCCAAGGGTAATTGGCTTCAATTTTCCATTTATTGCTAACAGCATCTCCAAATATTCTTTGCTCAATATTTCTTTGAATATCTTTGAAATTCGATTTCCTGTACGGAGTTTTATACTTTTCCGATTTCTCCACAACATATGATATAAATTCCCGGTCATCCTTCAATACTTCAAAAATAGCATCAAATGCAAGAAGCATAGGTCTTAATTGAATCGATGTATCACACCAATATTCCACATATCCTCTGGATGTATACTCCTCTTCATACATTATACCTTGTTCATAAAAATCGAAATCAGGGAACAGATCAGCAACCCGATCTAGTAAAATACCGCATTTTCTGGCATATTCCTTTTCCCCGGTCAGCACATATGCACGGCCAAGTGTCACAATTGCAGGGAAAACATGTTTATTCCATATACCTTTTAACACATATGCAGCAATAAATGCCCATCTTTCTTTTCCTTCCCGATATCCTGTACCATCATCTACATATAAAAGGTGTTTCTCATCTTTCGGGTCAGGTGCTTCTTCATTATATAAAAGACTCCGATCCGCCAATTCATACCTGAATATGTAGTGCTCGTCCAGACCAGATTTGTAGAATTTTTCAAAATCGTTCTTAGGGAAAGCTTCTCCACATGAAGGGCAAAATACCTTCCATGGCTTATTAAACGGATCACAAATCCATGTACCCCTGCCAACCATTTCTCCGCATATGGGGCACCAACCATATGAAAGAACCATATGTGACCGTTTTAGCTCACTACCAAACATGGATTCCCATAGTTGATCATTGCTCATTTGTTTCCATTTCTCTGCACTATCTATTATTGATTGTTTAAGCTCTGTACCATCTGCGTTATTTCTAATCTTTTCCATCATTTCACTTCGAAAAAAAGTGCTTCTTGTTTTCATATTTCTACCTCACAAATATTTATTTTTTATAATGCAGTAAATGCCAAATACTAAAAGTCCAAGCTGCAGAAATAAGTTTCCTGCAGCTTATACTTCATTTGCCTATTAATAAATTTCAACTTTTGTTCAGCGGTAGATTATATAACCCTCACCGAATCATTAAGTAAAGCAAGTTTGCTTACTTCTTGATAATATCTTTTGGATATACACTTTTACCTTTTTTAAGCTCTTCAACTATTAACATATTTTCATTAATAACCTTTAGGTAATCCTGGTACCTCATTCCATTAAGAACACTCATCATTTTTTCATAAGCAGTATCAGAATCCATCTTGCCTGTCAAGATACTTAAAACATATTCCTGATATGCTTCCTTTTTAGCATCATCATTTTCAGGCTTCATGAAATCAGTACTACCAATCTTTTCCTGGCTGCCAGGCCCATAAAATGTATAATATCCTGCAAGTGATGGCCAATATTTATGTTCATATTCATGTAGCATCCCGATTCTGGTATCAAGATCAAGCTTTGGATGCCTACGTATCATAGCACTGGAAAATGCATCAAGGTAGACTCTCTCTTCAGGAAGAGGAAGCTTGCCCTCATATTTCTTTTTCTCTTCATCTTTTGTTTGATCACTGGCTCCATATGGATACAGCATTTTGTAATTTCCAAGCTTATCCTTTTCGAAGTGTTTTCCTTCTATACCATATGCTGTAAGCTCATATCCCTCATCAGTACCGCTCATCCAATCAAACATTCTTAATATTCTTTCAAACTTTGCATCGTTTACTCTTTTGTTAACAAAGAAGAAACCAATATCACTTCCGCCCATAAAGTGAGCATCCAGTGCTCTGCAGCCTTGGGTTGGAGGTATAAACAGAACTTTGGCATCCGGGTTCTCATATAGGACATTGTATGGTGCAATTGAAGGTGCATTGGCATAAGCGGTAACTATACCAACTGCTCCTGCCTTACCTGTTCCAAAGTATTTCCATACATCCTCATATGTTGCATTCCAATATTCAGGAATCAAGTAGCCCATATCATCAATTCCCTTATGCATCTCCAGGAATTCCTTATATACCTTGCTGTATTTTTGCATTGCTGCTGAACCGTCAGGTTCCTTTACAAATCTAAAAGCCATCCCTTCTACAGGTACTATATGCAATGAATAGTAACCATCCATGAACTTCAATATACAGGTAGATAACCCATAAGTATCATCCACACCGTTTTGGTCAGGATCTGATTTTGTAAAGGCATTAAGCACTTCAAGGAACTCATCCCAACTATACTGGGCATCAGTCACATATATTCTTTTGTTGGCATCAATATCCTTGTCCTCTTTATAGTTCTTATCCTGATATCCATCAGGCAGGAGCCTTTGTACATTTCCTTTCGGTTTTAGACCCACATTTTCCATCCAGTCAAGCCTCAGCGCAGTACAAAATCCACCTGCACCAATTTTATGAGTTTCGAAAAATCCATAGTACTCGTCTTCTGTCCTGGACTGCCAGGCTTTCATTAACGGATAATCCTTCATATACCTCCAATAGTTTGGACAGAACTCCTTAACTTTCTCCACAGGGATACCTCTTGTCACTCCCCTGTTGTACATTTCCGATGCGCCCATATTAAGGCATACCCAGCCACAATCAGGTACAGAACCTGCTGCTACAAGAAGTTCAAAATCGTCAGGGCTTTCATAAAAGTTACATGGAGAAAAACTCAGTGATACATTAAACTTTTCTTCCAGCGTATTCTGCACAAGCTTATAGTTTTCCATTATCTCCTTTTCATGTCCTTTTCCACCAATCCAGGAAATATTCATGTGCTCTGCGAGTGAATCTACTGCCTGTTCCTTAGCAGGTGTATCTGTTTTAGCTGCTTCATCTCCTCCTTTCTTACCGTCAGATTTTGTGCATGAGGTAATCATAGCTGCCATCATTGTCAATACGACAATCAAGCATAGACATTTAGCATACCTTTTCATAAAACTTAACCTCCTTTTTATTTTTAAAAGCTCTTGTTAAGCTTTCAATTCATATTATCCGAGAACTACATTCCATTGTATTTCCCTGGTTTTATACACTCTATGCTCCTAATTTTTCGTTTTTTATTTGGCATTTCCTTTAGCTTACCCTTTTATACCCGCTGACTCTATCCCCTGTACAAACTTTTTCTGTAAAAAGCTATATACAATAAGCACAGGCAAAATTGAAACATTAACTGCAGCCATTAAAACTGCATTTATCGAAACTTCCTTTAAAAATTTTTCAGCCATTTCATCCGAAAATGTAACCTTACTCTTGTCACCAGACAATAAACTTTCTTTTATCTTTTCTAAATCAGCAAACAATTTTGGGAGTCCATGCATCAATGTTTGCTTTTTTGGTGTAAATAAATACACCCTCGGTTCAAAATGGTCATTCCAGTGCCAAACCATTGATAAAACAACTGTTACCATGCAGACAGATGCTGCAACAGGCAGTATTATTTTAAAGTGCGTTCTGATTTTCCCACACCCATCTATTTTTGCCGCTTCCTCCAATTCTTTTGGAAGATTAATGAAATACTGCCTGAAAAGGAATACATATAAACCTCCCCTAAGCCCATAACCAAAGAAAGTAGGAAGTATAATGGGTATCCTTGAATCAAGAAGCCTAAACAATTGTGTAAATTCATAAAATAACGGTACAATAATTACTTGTACAGGAATAATTATTGAAAGGATAACAATACCAAATAAAAAATTATGTCCCGGGAATTTGTATCTGGCAAATCCATATCCTATAAATGATGAACTAATTAAGTGCCCCGTTGTACATAAAACAGTTATAATCAGAGAATTAAAAAATCCAGTCTTGTAATCAAGCAATGTTAAAGCTAATTTATAATTTTCATAAAATACTCTGTTTGGAATCCACCGTATAGTTATATCCATAAAATCCTGCATATTCTTAAATGATGTAATGACCATATGTATTACAGGATATATGAAAACATAACTCAAATCCAACAGTAGCAAGTATAAAAGAAACCTCCTAACATAATACAATACTTTAGCTTTGCTAAAGTTAAACATATTTTTATTATTTAGCTTTAAGCTTAAGTTAAATTGCTTCATATTTCTAAACTGTTTATTTATTATCGCATTTACTCTGTCCACTGTATAAGTACCTCCTAATATTGCTCCTTCTTAGTTTTATTCATATGTCCCCAAATTACAAAAATTATGGCGGAAACTAAAGTAATAAATAGCAGGTATACCCATCCCATAGCTGCTGTATATTCATAGTTCTTATCTGTAAACCATGCGCCCATAATAGAATCAATTACCGGATTGCTAAGGTCTGTAAAAGATTCAACTAACGTAAATATAATATTAAAAAGTATCTGGTTTACCAACGAGGGTAATGTTATTTTCCAGAACATTTCCCATTCTGTTGCCCCATCGCATTTTGCAGATTCATACAAAGATACCGGTATAGATTGTAGTGCTCCTAAAAAAACAATCGTTTGTATAGGTGATTTTAATAAGATTAGAGAGATACGGTCTAAAAATATTCTAATTACCTGGGTAAACCGTGCACCCATGTACGCTAATATGGGTGCAGGAAGATTTATTCCCTGGCTTACTGTAGTCACTCCTTCATCAACCTCAATTCCAATAACTGTTTTGAAAATATAGCCTGACCCCAGTAAAAATGGGAGGATAAATATCCCTCTGAAAAAACCTTTCCATTTTATATCCTTATCTACTATAACAGCAATAAATAATGCAAACACAAGTATTAAAGGTATGTTTATGAATGTATCTTTAATTACTGTGATAAAATTCGGTAAAAACGAAACATCTCTTGTAAATATCCTTTTATAGTTTTCAAGGCCTATCCACTCTGTTACAAGTCCTGTATAAGTTGTAATCCTGCTAAGACTTATCACTACAGTTTTATAAACAGGATAACAGAAAAAAAGAATTGTTCCTATTAGCCATGGTAAAATATATAAGTAACCCTCATATTCGTTTTTTACATGTATTTTTTTATTTAATATCTTTATTCTGCCATTCATAACATTTCACCACTCCAGTTATTTATTTGCTATTTACATACTATATAGCCTTCCGGAGGGATAATTAATCCATCCGGTTTCCATTCATCCTCTCCGTAATTTACATATACCTTTACTCCATTGCTATATGTTACTTTTACATTGTTTGCTCCAAATCTCTCATGCTTTACTATATTTGCTTCCTGTATATCCCTGCGGTATTTTTCGAATGCATAAAATACATCTGCAACAGTTTCTTCCCAAATTATAAAATTAGAGGAATATAGTTTATCATAAAAGGTTTTCATTATTTCCTCAGTACCTGAATAGGTCAGTTCAAAATATGGAACACATCCATACTCAATCCACTTAAGCAAGGTATGTGTATAGCTATATGACAGGTTACCCGGTGTTCCTGAGTAATCAATCAACCCATGTAATACCATTTGATAAAATGGTACTGATTCATCATTAATTGCACAACCGGAGGTATCCATAGGAACACCATAAAGCCAATCTGCTTTTTTTGCTGCATAGATGTTTCCACCTTGCACCGCACATCCACCCAGCTTTTCTCTTGAAAGATCTATGATTTCTTGCCATATACTTTCACATGTTTGTAAATCAATACCTCTCCTTTTATTACTATCTTTGTATATTAATTCTCCCATACGTGAAAATGTAATACCATTAGGTTTATACTTTTCGATATCCTTAATGTATTTTGATTTAAAAACATCATATGCAACCTGAGGATTTACTATAAACTGCTGAAATTTCCTGTCTGTAACCGGCATATTATTAGGATCACGAACATAACTACCATTAAAGCCCACCGGAGCTTTTACTTCAGGAAGTATGTCAATGAAATTTTCCTCAATATAGACACTGATTTCTGATTTAGATGCATAATCCATCATGCTTTCAAATGCCCGTCTGCCCCCTAGATTCTTTGAAGGCTGATAGCTTTTATTATAATATCCATATCCATTTTTCGATGAACCTTTAAGGTTTATAATAAGGTTATTCATACCGATTTTTTTAAGTATTTCTTTTGCTTGATCAAATGTTGTAGATGCAATAAAGCTTTTAAATAATACCTGGTCTTTTTCAATACCGCAAAACAAGCTCAATGCTCCCGAGAACTTACCCGCATTTTTTTTAAAGCCATTCTCCTCTATAAGCATTTGCCTGTATGCATTTGCCATCCCAGCATAATCTGCATTGCTTCCATGAAGAAACACATACTTTATGTGGGAATCATAGATAACACACTTTTTTTCATAGTATGTTATCATCTTAGCAACCTCAGGCCTTGGGTCTTTATAAGCACTGCGGTATACAATTGAAGGGAACACTCTGGTAGCATCCACTGCATATCCATATGGTTCAATATTAATTAGTGCATTGGTTTCTCCTTCATTAATAACACCGAGGATGGCACTTTCGTTTTTCTTAATTCCAAACACCGGCATAGCAACATTATATAAATCCGAGTTGCTCATACTATTTATTAAATCTGTTGTAATTTCTTCATCTGTTTCTTCATATCGTACAGGTCCTAATTGATTAACAGGCTTCGAATAAATATTAAATGTATACCGCCTGTTTGTATATGGAAGGCTCTCATCTTTAAAATAGTGCAATGCCCCGCAACCGTCAGGATGCAATATATACCCTTCATCACCTTTATACGCAGACATAAAGAAAGGCAGGATATCAATTTGCATAATGCCAATATCACCATATTCCTTTATGCTGTTACCTGGTATTTTCAAATGCAATACGTCCTCTTCCAGCCATATTTTAAGTGTAAAACTTATTTTTTGTTTTGTAAAATCTATACCAATTTCAAGCGTATCATTCACTTTTTTACAGCTTATATTAACAGATTCATCGGAAGATGGTACAGTGTTCTTTGAAGTAAAATTGGTATAATGCAAAACAACAAGTGATGACATTGTTTCAATCCATTTTTTATTTGGTTTTTTTTCAGATTTTATCTTTTCTTCTTCTATAAAGGATTTCCATACACTATTATCTTTTTTGTTTTTAACAATAAAACTGCCATCCTGCATATTGTAATATAACTCTAAAGTATTTGACTGTGAAACCAATTGGTATGCGCCCGTTATTTCATCCTCATTATTATAGCCTTCTTCTTTATGGTTCTCTATATTATAGTTTTCTCTATCATAGCTTAGGTTACTGATGCTAGTATTATCATTTTGTTCTGTACCGGCATTTTGCCCAAAGGAGTTGATTTGGCAAAACATAAATGTTAAACCCAATACTATGATTATTGTTCTTGTTTTAAATATATTTTCTAATTTATTCTTGTCTTTTCTCTCTATACCTTTTCCCATCATACCTTTAAGCTCCCACCTCTCATAATCCTGTCTGTATTCTGAATTCAATCATTAAGTCCCTTACAGAATCATATAACTGGTATGTTAACGTCGCCAGCAGCAAAAATATTGCCCAAAGAAGCAGTACACCCGCCATACAAACCATGTAAACACCGGCAGTCTTTTTAAATGTATAGTCATTCATCACCATAGTCCCTATAAAAAGCAATAAAAGCACCCACATAACAATTACAGAATCTAAAAAATCAATAAATCCTTTTTGATTTTCTTCAAGCAGGCGTGAGAACAAGGAAATCGGGATGGTCATCACAACATAGGGAATCATTGCAGTTACAGCACCAATCATACATTCTCCAAGAAAGCACTCTCCATCCCAGATAGAGGTAATAGCATAAGTTGTTATACCCCAACTTGCTATAGGAATAATGTGCTTGACTATTTCCAGCATAATATTTGTATCCTCAGGTTTCAATCTTGCAAAAGGAAAATGAGTAATATATATGCTTGCTACTCTAACAACAAGAATTAAGCAAAACATAACAAATACAGGTAATGATTTTGACTTATTCCGGTAATATTTAATTCTTTCAAAAGCTTCAACAGGATGAAAAATTACTCCCATTAATATCCTTGCCCAATACATTGCCTGACCTCCGTTCTATACTTCAAATTCCCTCTCTGAAAAGCTTCTTATTAGATTCTTTAACCTAGTTATAACTATAATTATAGTAACTCCTGCCAGAACAATTAAAGCGAAATACCTTCGGATAATCTCCTGCCGGTACTCATTGAACGCAGTTGAATATCCCTCCCTGTCATTTGCAATCTTATAGTGTTCCATAGCTTTCTTGTACTGCCCCTGTTTATAAAAAGCCTTGCCAATACCTATATGCACCAGCGGATTACCTTCATGCATTTTCTGAACTTTTACCCATTCCTCAACTGCCTCCACATACATTCCTTTATGATATTTACTCAGTGCTGCATGAATATTCATACAATATTCTGTTGGTTTAAACATTTGAAGACTTTCTTTTTCATAGTCTAGTATAAGAAGGTTTCCTTTGCTGTCAACGGCTAAAGCAGAAGGTAATTTAAACTGTCCCTTATTTAATCCCGGTCCTCCAAAAACTCCAATATTATTTCCATCTAAATCATACTGATATAAATTATTTGTATTTTTGTCAATAACAGTAACTATGCTTTCCTTGTCTACAGCTATATCAACAAATTCAGGGTTCCTAACAATAGATTTTTTCCCTCTCATATCAATAGATTTTTCTCCATATGTCTTGTCTTCGGGATAAATGTTTTTCCCAACACCATTTATTTTTTTTATCTGAGCAGTATTAGTCAGCGTTGTTCCATAAATCATTCCATCATCAGCAATAACAAAATTCAAAAACGTTTCCGGTACCAGTTTTGTAAGTTTCGCTTTTTGTTCGCCTGTATAAAACATCCTTAAAAGTATGTCTTTTATACTCAGCCTTACATTCGATGAAGCAATAAAACCTTTAAATTCGTTGTTTCCATCGATGCTCATTAGCATATATTGGCGTATTAAGTACAAGTATCCGGTAATGGAAACATACAATTTTCTGGGCTTAAACTCAGCATGCTCACTGGAACTCATTTCACCTTCCGGTTCAAAAAACTCTTCTACGATTATGCCCTCTTTTGTAATGTGTAAAACCTTCCCATTTCCAGTATCAGCTATATAGATATCTCCATCCTTTTCTACAAATATACCTTCAGGTTTATTTAACCCAAGCTTCAAATTATCTCCGTAAATATTGTTTAGAGACATATCAGGATTTAATTTAATAATCCTATTTTTACCTGTATCGGTAATATAGATATTATCATTCATGTCAACAAACAAATCCATCGGCTTCTTTAATGCTCCTGCTTCCCCAAAAACATATTCTTCTTTAGCAACTTTATATAAATCCGGTATGGGAATTCTTTTATTTAAACCCATACCTTCCTCTGGCAGCATATAATCAGCACTGACAGGGAAACTGGTTAAAAGTATTAAGAATATTGTTGTAAATAATGCCATAATCTTATATTTCATTTTGTAACCCCTCATTATTTATGCTTTGATCCCTGAATGGACCATAGTCTCCAGAACATTTGACTGCATTGCCATATACATGGTAATTACAGGAGCAGTAACCAAAAATGCACCTGCTGCCATTGCTCCCTGCCTTGCAATACTTGTACCACCAACCTGCTGCATTACAAGAGTGAGTACTTTCATCGATTGGTTTGATGTATATATCAATGCATTAAAAAAGTCATTCCAGTTTAGTATGAAAGACAATACAATTAATGTAATCCATGCAGGTTTGATATTTGGCATCATTATACGAGAAAAAACCTTCCATTCTCCGGCGCCATCCATCCGTCCCGATTCAAGCAGTTCATCCGGAAATCCCTCTATAAACTGCTTCATCAAGAAAAAATTGTATGCAACAGCGATACGTGGTATAATCAGAGCCCAGTATGTGTCAAGCATTTTCAGCCTGTTTACTACTAAATATGACGGTATCTGCTTTACGTGGGGCGAAAACATTAATGCACCTATAATAATGTTAAATATTATATTGCCAAATGGAATTTTATGTTTTACAAGTCCATATGCTCCCATACTGGATATCAATACAGTAGATGCAACAATGGCACTAGTCGTAAAAAGACTGTTGAATATATATCTTGTAAATGGTACAACTGAACTGGACAATCCACCTAGTAAATCTGCGAAATTTCTCATTGTAGGCCTTTTCACAAAAAATCTCGGCGGATATATAAATAGCTCATCTAGTGGTTTAAAAGCAGTAATTATTACATATACCAATGGTAATGATGTAATTATTACCAGAACTGTAACAAGCATATATACAATTGTCCAATTTGCATAATTTCTTTTGCTCTTTTTTCTGTTGAAGCTATTACTTTTTTTCATAATTTATCCACCTATCTTGCAGAAAATATTTTCATTGAAATCCGCCCAAGGTAAAATGTCAGTATAAACAAAAATACTGCTACTGCTGATGCATACCCCATCTGAAAACGTATAAATGCATAATCATATAGATGAGTTACAATAGTATGTCCTGCATAATTAGGACTGGGAATTCCGGCAACTGCAACCGCAATATCAAATACTCCAAAAGCATTTACAATAGCAGTTACTGCACCAAATAAAAGCTGAGGTTTCATCATAGGAAGTGTAATATACCATAATTGCATGAACTGGTTTTTAATACCATCAATAGCTGCGGCTTCATATAAATATTGAGGTATACTTTGAAACCCTGCCAAAAAAACAAGAAATCCTGTACCCATACTCATCCAGACGGATATAATGACAATCACCCAGAGAATATATTCCGGATCCTTTGTCCAAAGAATCGGTTCATTAATTATTCCAATTCTAATAAGAGCATCATTGATAAACCCGTAACGGTCACTGGAAAAGAAAAACAGCCATACTGTACTCATAGTGACCGCACTTGTGACAGATGGAGCATAAAAAGCCAAAGAATAAACATTGCGAAAATGAAGCTGGTTGATAATCCATGCCATAACAAATGACATAACATATCCTAAAGGTCCTGTTATACCTGCAAAAATAAATGTATTCTTCAATGCAATAAGAAAAACCCTGTCATCGGTAAATAAGAGCCTATAATTAGTAATCCCTGCAAAAGATGGTTTCTGGATCATATTATAATTGGTAAGACTTAAGAATATAGCAGTAAACACAGGTACAACAGTAAATACAAAAAACAATATTAAAAATGGTGCACTAAACATAATACCAATCCTATATTTATACCATCCTTTTAACAGTCTTTGGTCCAGTTCCGGACTCTTATTTACATTTATAGCTACACTAGTTTCCTGCATATATCCCAAATTCCTCCTGTTTTCTTCTAAGCTCAATATTAATCTCTTTTACTGCAAGTTCAAGTTCATCTCTTTGTTTCTTACCGCTGAGTACAACATTTGTCCAGGCATTATTAATATACCGGGATGTAAAATATCCACCTAATACAACAGGAACTTCCTTGTACCATTTCCATTGCTCTTTCATTATTTCAAGGTTCTGCTTATCCCATGGGATTTGTTCATAAGCCTGCAAATTTGCGGTATTCCATCTAGCTTCCCTTCCCAGTAAAGATTCCACTTCCCTGCAATAACGTGCTTGCGTCCTATATGAAGTCCACCATTTTAAAAATTCCCAGGCATCATTTTCAGTTACATAATTTATATCATCATTGTTTTTAGTTTTTGAGTTGCTGAATATTACAGAGGAAAAATCAACAATTCCTATTGTACCTTCTGCTTGTGCTCCTCCAAGTATCATACCGCCTATTGAACGATCTATTGTTCCATTCTCCTTTAGTGTTCCTGGTATAGGTGCAACTCCCCACTTGCCGGATATTTCCGGTGCAGCACATAACAAACTCATATAAGGTCTGAATCCGCAAATTCCCATTGGAGTCTCTCCTGTTCTGAATTTATTAAAAAAACTCAAGTTAACTGCGGGAAGCCCATATCCTGAATACAAGTATGTCAGCTGATCGAATGCACTAAATGCTTTCGGCGTATCTAATGCAGACTTCATACCATTTTCATGATAAAATTTGCCTCCATTTTGATAAAGAAATGGAGTATAATCCGGAGGAAAAGAGAAATTCATATTGTTACGGTATAATACCGGCAATATGTTATAACACAACTCATCCCATGTATTTGGAATTGTAATTCCAAGCTCGTCTATTATATCTTTCCTGTAAAACAATAACCTAAAATCCATTGTTTCCGGTAAGGCATATATACCTTCTTTGTATTTGAAAGGCACAAAAAACTCAGGTAAAAACCGCTGTGCTACAGTATAAAAATCTTCAAATTGATTAAGATCCACCGCAGCATCACGGATTGCAAACTCTACAGGTGAGGAAGAAAGAATGCCGCATGCCACATCAGGCGCATTCCCGGCTGCAAGAGACAATAGCAATACATTAACAGACCCTGTTTGCATCTGCCCTGCAGGTATTATATTCAAGTTAAGCACAATACCTGATTCAGGTGTAAAATCCTCATCTGCTAAGCCTTTTAATATTTCTGCCCATTCAATTCCTCTTCCAACCCAAACATTCAGTACCCGGTATTTCTCATCTTTTGCATTTATCATTCCGCTTACAGAATTATAATCTACATAAAATGAACGAATGAAATTATACAACATTGTATATCCACGCTGAAATATGTTCGAATTAATACCTTTTTCCCATTTATCTTTTTTTTCACCCACAACAAAATAATCTATAGATAAAGGAGCGTTTTGTAATTCTAAGTAAATAACAGTAAAATTGCCCTGAACTTCCTGAAGGTCTTTTACCCTGGAAGCCATTTTATACCGATCGCTTAGAAATAGTTGCAGATAATTTCTGCACATGGATATCAGATTATGTATTTGCGGCACTTGCGGACAGATGCTTTCAAGTAGTTCAAGATATTCCTGCAGTTCCTCCGTCATTTTTTCCAACTGGGGAATCATCTCAGGAATATTTTTTTCAAATTCATAATCAAAATTAGGATCAGGTTCACTGCCTGTTAACATAAATACTTTCTGAAGTATTTTAGATAGTACCTTTGTACTATTTTCTATGGCTATTAACAAATCAGACATGGTACTCATTGTGCTGGTCATGGTAATGGTATGTGTACCTTTTGTAAGATAAAACAAATAATCATGGTCTTCATTTCCAAGGGTTATCATCTGCCATTTAATATTATATGGAAACATATATTCATTAAGCTCAACAAAAGGAACTTTACCATCAATTTCAATTCTCCTGTATACCGGTAATCCATGTCCGTTTGTCTGTTCTATCTTAATCCCTATATTATATAAACCATCTTCAGGAACCTCAAACTCCCATGTAGCTGATTGATTTTCTTTTCTCCACCTCCATCCTCCAAATATATTAAGTTTTCTTTTTCCTCTGGATATTGGAGATACTGCCGGATCCTGGTTCTCTTCACGCCTTATCATCTGGTCGTTCTTTTCTACAACATAATTTTCTGCTTCAAACATGATATCTTCACCTTTATATTCAGCCACACCTATACCCTTATTGGTAATTTCATCAAAATATTGGCTATAACTTTTATATTGCTGAATAGGCTTAAATTTGATACCACCAAGCATTACCGGCTCAAATATATATGATAATCTTATGGCGTGCCGTCCTTTTGTCAAATGAAATCTAAGAGGATATGAATACATTCCCATTTTATCATATATAATACTCTTTTTCCATTTAATTATCTCTTCTTGCGAAGGCCAGACCTCATCACCAATATTATTAATCAATGGTTCTGAAGTTTCATGCCACAACCTATATAGCATGATATTTCCTGCTTCCTTAAAAGGAGTCTTCCCATCAATGTAAATAGCTCTTTCAACATCCCGATTTGTTCCACCTGAAGATCTTTGGGAAATCCCGTCTGAGGTCTCTTTAAAAGTTTCTTCAGTAACTGATTTATATTCTATTTCGATTTCATACAGTCCTTCATTCTGTACATCAATTTCCCACTCAATCCATTCTGTATCCTCATCCCATAGTATGCATTGTATATTTTCATTTTCCTCAGGAAATATAAGAACACTTTCTACATTCCCATTTGATGTTATGGCATTATGATTATCCAATGTGATCTCATCAACACTCATGTTATGTAAATTCAGCTTATCATATTGCGCCATTACTTCATGGTATTGCGGTAATTCATAATCATAATGGGGCAGACCTTTTTTATCTTCATGTATTCCGTATTTATCTACCAATTTTTTCCCGAAAGTACTGGAGCTATTAGTGTTCCCATCAGTAATTTCATCGTCAGCAGATCCTTTGTCAATATATTCACCGCTAGAAGAAACAGAAGCAGCATATAAAATCAACTCTCCTGATGTGGAAGCCAAAAATAGAGCAGATATAATAATACATACACATTTGAATATCATATTTCTTTTCATTTAATCAGCTCCATTCATCTTTGCTATTATGTTATTACATTATTTCTTAGTTATTGCACTGTAATTATACCCATATTACTCTTTTACCAGATTTGCTTTGTTGCAATGATTATTACATATTTATTATCTCAACATCGAAATTGCATAAAGAGTGATTTATTTGCATAGTTAATGATTATTTATACTTTGAGCATCTGTGTTGATGCTTGATATCTTATAAAATTATAATATCATTTTATATAATAAAGTCATTAGATTATCTCAATTAAAAATTGTAATATTCTAATATTAGCATTATTGTTGCTTTTACATAGTTAAATATGAATAAACACCAAATATGGATGCCTGGCACCATATTCGACGTTTATTCTAAATAAAACATAATTAGTTTATCCTCCATCAACCCCATTATAAGCCCTGATGTAATTTCAGCCACAGTCCATCCAGACTCAACAGCCCATGGTCCCCAACCTACATCGGCAGGTGAGCCAAACACTTCCATAAGGTCTACGTCAAAACCTCTTGCCCATGCACCGTTAATCTTTTGATCTCTGCTTTGAATCTGTGCTGCAGCCATAAACCTTGCAGTTTCTTTCCATAATTTTCTAAAATATACGTCCTTTGTTACAAAATAAGCTTGTATAAAACCGATAGGGAGCCAGTTATTTGAATAAAGCAAATCAACCACAGGATCTCCATTAGAAGCAAGAAGTGAATTTTCACCCTTCCCCGCATTATTTCTCATTGAAGCTTTATATCCTTCATCCCATTCCAGATATGCTCCTGACTCATGCTTAAATTTCTGCAAGTCACTAGCCACCATATATAACCAATCTCTGTGCTTATCTTCTCCAGTCATCCAATACAGCCAGCTTAAGGGAAGTATAAGCCTGCAGTACTCCTGAGTTTGACTCTGCTCCCTAATTGTATCGGGGTAAGAAGCCATTATTGTTTCCATACCTTTTACTGCAATTACTCTAAATTGCTCTTTTCCTGTAAGTTTATATCCCAGCAGCAAGGCCGCAAGATAATGAGCATTATAATGAGCACTTGGACAATTTGCAGGCTCACCGGCAAGCTTTCTTATACTTTCAGAGTTTAAGTTTATATTGTCCGTTCTGGGAGGTCTGGTGCCATCAGTTCCGGTAGTTCTTACAAGAAATTCAAGGGCGTATACACATTCTTGAAGATATTTATCATTTCCGATTACAGTATTCTGCATACCTTGCTTACTTTGTATGTCGCTTGAATAAAAGCATTTAAGCAGCTGTGGAATAATAGCCCTGGCTACATCATCTTGATAGCATACACCCCAAGCTTCCTGTGTCCATCTCATCATACCATGGAATTCATTTTGTTCCTTACACTGCATCATATCAAAGTTAATCGAGGCCATGTTATCTGAAACAGTACGATAGTAGTTGTGATGTTTATTGCAAATGTTACTTTTGTCCATATCATTTTTACTGTTATTCTTTAATAGAGAATACATAAAGTATGCAAGAGAAACCTCACCGACACAATCGTTACGGATAATATTAAATGTCCGCTGCACACCATCTGGGTATATTTCCGTACCCAATCCTTCAAGAACACCATCCTTACCATCGTTCAGGACGATTCCTCCCCTGTCAAACCAATCCATAGCTCTATCAACAGTACTCTCAATAACATTTGTCAGACTTTGAATATTTCGGTATCCGTATTATTGTAATAGATACTATTCAAGTTATTGTAATAATATTCTTCCAGAACATCCATATCTATATCAGAATCAGTCAACCATTCTAAAATAAATTGTACAATTCTTTTAAATTTTAATTTTGGAGCAAACCTTCCACGGTTAAAATTAGCAAGACAAAATGCACTTATTAGAAGATTCTCCTGATTAAACCATAAAGCCCTGTCAGAGATATTTTCCGTGATTTGCATGATCTGCATATCCTGCATATTTCCCATGCTTTCTATGTGTTGCATGTTCTGTATTTTGCTGTGCCCTATATCAAACACATACTGAAGAATAGGCGTATTATGAGAACAAAAGCCAGGATAAGGTTTTGCACGCATTCCACACTGATCATCCAGCAAATCACCAACATCTATACCTTCAATTGTTACTTCAGTTGAGCAAAATGCCAGTCTCTCGAATCTAGTTCTAATCGGAGGCTCACAATAAATATGACCGATGCTTGCGCAATACTCAGCAAAGATTTTTTTCCCTTTTTTCAACTGCTCCTCTATAAGTAGGCGCTCTCGGGGATGAAACAGTATAGGGGTTTCCGATACCCCTCCAAGTATTGCAATACTGTGAAATTCATCCAGGTTATTACAATGAATTTGTCCTGGATTAAAAACAACTATATCAATATTATTTTTTCGTAATATTTTAAGAATATCGCTATCTTTTCCTGTTACTACAGCTACCTTTTTTTGCTCAGACATATTTTGGCCCTCCCTAATTTAGTTGTGTAATCGTTAATCTTTAAACAAGATGGCTATCTGATGTAAGCATAGCTTTTGTTATCAATTCCTCTAAAGGCAGGTGCGGGTTCCAGAGTAATTCCGCATATAATATGACGGGAAGCCACATATTTTCTTCCCATAAACCATCTTCAACAAGCGCCGCTATAGATACTTTCCCTGAATTATTGACAGTAATAGCCTTAATAGTATCCTGTACATATTTCAGATTTTTTAACCAATATGCTTGTATATATTTCCATAACGATTCCTTTACCTTTGCCCTGTTTTCTATAAAAGATTGTTTTGCTTCTCCTAAAATAAATTGCCCCTTCTGATGCTCAAAAATGTTCCAATCAAGAGTTGTCATTCCTTTTAGTACTACGCCGAAATCATCAGTACTGCCTCTTAAGGTGGATATTTTTGATGTGAAATCCAGTGTTTCCAAAAAATTCTCTACAAATTTCGGATCATAAGCATACGGAAAACATCCTGCATCTTCCCAGGTTATGTTTATTCTGGGATCAATATCTGCAAGCTTTATGTATTCATCCTTTACCGAAGTTGCATGAAGGCCGAACTGTATCCATAAATCCGGATATTTTTCAAGCATTTTGCCTCCGATATGATTAACCCATTCCACTACAAGGCCGGCAATAGACGAACCATCTATAGATGTGCTGCTTGTCTCGGTGAATGTTTGGAAATAGATGCCGTCACCGCCTGTACCTGAGTACCAGTTCTCAAATGTATCCATCACTCTTTTAGTCCACATTTCCAGTTCTTCCTTGTTTTTTGGGTCAACCTTCTCGCCCCAGCACCATGTATAACCCCATATAACTTTTATACCTCTTGAATGTGCATAGTTAACTATTTCCGCGGCATT
>ERZ795032.1032-NODE-1032-length-22132-cov-4.499479_pt1 | contig 22132 bp, 21 predicted proteins | sample MGYA00375124_ERZ795032 | MGnify/ENA primary metagenome ERZ795032 (study PRJEB30167, sample SAMN05720154) | activated sludge metagenome | isolation source: Anaerobic digester | place: China | collected 2015-12-16 ...
GAGAGCGGACAGGAGTACGTCGTCTTCAGCTACGGCGAAGGCGGCCAGTTGGGCGGCGAGGGCAACGCCCGCGACCTGGCCAGCCGCGGCGAAGATCCGGCCAACTGGATCGGAGGCTATTGACTGCCATGGACCGCCGCCGGCGACCATGCCGTGACGCGTACACGCTGATTGAGCTGATGGCGGTCGTCTTCGTCATCTCCCTCGTCAGTGGCCTGGTGTTTGTCAACGCCGACGCGATCACGCCGCGGTTCAAGGCCGACAAGGCGGCCGCCGAGGTGGCCGCTCACCTGCGCACCGCCCGAAGCCAGGCCATCCTCCAACAGAAGGTGGTCCGCCTGGAGCTCTATCCCGAGGACCACCGGATTCTCTACTTCTACGAGGATCCGGCGGCGCAGTGGAGCCAGGACGCCCCGGCGGATGCCGGTGAGGACCAGCCGTTCGCTCAGAACCAGTGGGATGCGTCGATGCTGCTGGATCGGTCCATCATCGGCGCCGACGATGTCCTCGACCAGCAGACCGTCATCCTGCGATTCTGGCCCACCGGCGTCTGCACCCCGGTGCGCCTCCTGATGAGGTTCAAGAACAACGCCGAGCTGAAGCGGACCGTGCGGCTCAATCCGCTCACCGGCCTGACGACCATCGTCAAAGGGTACGAGACGCCGCAGGAGTACGAGCTGAAGATCAACGCCCCAGGGCGACGGATGTAGACACATGGGCTCACGCCGACACAATCGAGCCTTTACGTTGCTGGAGGTCATGGCGGCCGCGGCCATCATCGGCTTCTCGCTCGTGGTGCTGCTCGGCAGCCAGGCCGCCGCCGTCAGAAACACCCAGCGGATCATCCGCCAGGCGCAGGCCCTGGCCGTCGCCGAAGCCGCCATGGACGAGTTCCTCGCTCAGCCCGCCTTCGAGGCCGACGGCAACCGCCAGTTCACCGAGCAGGAAGTCGAGGTCGAGATTCCCGGCTATTCGGGCGACCCGCAGCGCGCCCCCTTCCGGGTCTTCCGGATCACGGCCCAGCGCGATCCATACATGGACCAGGAATACCTCGACGTTTATACCGACGACGAAGAGGATGCCTCCCTGCTGCTTGAGACCGAGGAAGAGGCCGACGAGGAGGAAGAAGAGGAATTCGACCCGGGCCTGTTCGTCTCCGTGCGCATCGAGGTCCGCGACACCGCCGGCGACAAGGTGCTTGCCGCCCTGGTGACGTGGCTCCCCAAGCCGCGCATCGAGGAAGACGAGCGCGAGGACGAGGAGGCCACGACGCCATGAAGCTCGCCCGATGCTCGTTCCGTCGCCCGCGGCGCCCCGGCATGACCCTGCTGGAGTTGCTCGTGGCCACCGCCATCACCGGAACCATCCTCGTGACCATCGCCGTCGCCATGCAGACCAGCGTCACGACGCGCAGCGCCGTGGATCGCCGCCTGGAGTCGCTGGCCAAGGTGCGCGGCGTGCTGGACCTCGTCTGCGACGATCTCCAGCAGGTCCACGTCTACGACAGCCGCGCGTACCTGATCGTCGAGAAACGCGAGGTCGCCGGCAGAACGATCACGAGCCTCGCGTTTCCATGCGCCACGCCCATCCGCGTCAGCGAGGAAATGCGCGAACGGCCGGGCCTGATCGAGATTGCGTACCTGGTGGGCCAGGACCCGAACAACGAGAAAGCCCTGGCCGTGTTCCGGCGCGAGCTGGCCATCGAGACGGACCGCTCGGCCGTGACCATTCGCAGTTCGGACCAGGGACTCGTTCTGCTGGCCGACGGCCTGACCGAATTCGACATGGACTTCCTCCCGCAACCCGAGGAGGACGAACCCGCCAACAGTCGCCAGGCCGAGTACGAAGACCAGTGGGAAGGCGGCTTCGGCGTGGACAAGATGCCCGTGGCCATTCGCTTCCGCCTCTCCACCGATCCGCAGGAAGACCGCGAGAAGGCCCTGGTGTTCCGCCGCACGGTGCGGCTGCCTATCCCGGACGTCAACGGCGAGCTGCTCCAGCCGCCCCTGAACGAGAGCCTGGACGTGGAGACGGAGGAAGAGTAGCGTGAAGTTCAGGTCGCGCCCATCCTCGTCGTCCAGACGCCGCGGGGTCGCCCTGCTGATCACCGTCGTCACGATCATGGCCATCACCCTGATCGTGTCGCAGCTCCAGCTCAACACCGCCGTGGAGTACAAGCAGATCCGCGACTACATCCGCGTCCGCCAGTTGAAGCGCGCGCTGGACGCCGCACCGGGGCTGGCCATGCGGATGCTCGAGGAACCCATCGCCGGCACCGCCCAGGACACCTTGCAGGACGAGTGGGCGGCCGACAAATACTTCGACATCCCCCTGGACGACAAACGCATGGTCCGCCTGACGGTCCACATCGAGGACTGCTCGCGGTTCTACAGCCTCAAGCCGTTGCTTCAGGAGGATCCCGCCCTGCTGGAAGAGGGCATCCAGCGGTTCATCGAGTTCGCCCAGGCCTGCGGCCTCGACGGCGGCATCGCCGACCGCCTCGCCCGGGCCGTCGCCGAGGAAGCCGCCGTCCGCCGGACCGAAGACGCCGTCTTCCTCGAACTGACCGAGGAAGAACAGGAGGCCGAGCAGGAGGCCCAGCAGAACGCCGGCAACCCGCAGCAGGGCCAGCAGACGCAGCAGAATCAGGAGCTCGTGCCGCTCTGGCTCGACAGCTTCACGAACGTGCCCGGCCTCAGCGACGAGGACCGCTACGCCATCGAGCGGGCGTATATCGAACGCGACGACCCGCTCGACCCCGCCGGGCCCAAGGTCATCGTCCGGTTCATCGACCAGGTGACCCTGTGGCGCAGTAATCTGCCGAACATCAACACGGCCGGCCGCGAGGTCCTCCTGCACGACGTCGAGACCCTGCGCGACCGCCCGGACACCGTGGACGAGATCCTCGTGCTCCGCGACGAGGAACCGTTCATGAACGTCTCGCAACTGGGCAACGTCGAGAGCCTGACCCGCGAGGAAGCCCGGCAATTGCAGGCGGAGGTCCGCCTCAACAGCACCCGGTTTCGCATCACCGCCACGGCGGCCGAACACCGCCTGGACGATTCCGGATCGGTCGCCGACTCCGGCCCGATCCGCACGGTCCGAAGCACGATCATCGTCGAACGACGCCAGGGCGGCGCCCTGTACACCCTCTGGCGACGCAACGAACTGTAGGAGAATCACGTGCCCGAGATGGTAGCCGTTCAAATCCTCCCCGACCGCGTCCAACTGGCCCGTGCCCAGCAGGCCGGCGACACCGTGCGCCTGGTAGAACTGGTCTCGCAGCCGTTACAGGGAACCGACGGCCTCGAAGAGGCCATGGCCCTGGTCCGACAGCGAGGCGTCGAGAACGTCGGCCTGGCCCTGCTGGTCAACTGGCAGGACTACAGCCTCCGCGACCTCTGGATGCCGTTCACCAACGTGTCCCAGATTCGCAGCACGCTGAAGTTCGAACTGGAAGACGACCTGGACGCCGCGGCCGCCGACCTCCTGGTGCCCAGCCAGGTGATCGAGCAGCGGCCCGACGCCAGCCACGTCCTGGCTTGGCCCATCAGCAGGCGCCGCATGCACGAACTGCTCGATCCGTGGGAGCAACGCGGTTTCTCACCCGAGTACATGCCGCCGGATATCATCGGGCACGTGGGCCTGCTTCAGACCCAGGCCACCGACCTGGCCGAGAAGCCCGTCGTCACCGTCACCGGCGACGACAAGACCGTGGATGTCGCGATGATCCACAAGGGCGTCCTCTGGGCCCGCCGCCGCATGGTCAGTTTCGCCTGGGCCACCGAGGCCGCCGGTCGCCCGCTCCAGGAGTTCCGACGCATGGTCCTCGCCGTTCCGGGGTTCCCACCGCCGGAGGCCATTGTCAGCTTCGGCGGCGAGGCGGCCGACACGCTGGCCGCCGCGGCCGCACAGGACATCGGCTGCCTCCATCGCCGCATCGCCCCGCCTGCTGTCGAGGGCGCGGGGCACCTGCTCTCCTGGCCGCTGGTGGCCGGGGCGGCCCTGCTTATGGCCCGCGGCGGACCGCGGCCGCTGACCTTCCGGATCGAAGAGTTCGAGCCGCGAGAGACCGCCCAGGCGATTTCCCTGCTCTCGGTCTGGGCGGTGGCCCTGCTGGGCATCTGCTTCCTGGTCGGCGGCGTGTTCTGCCTGATCCGGGCGTCCGACTACCATCGCCGCCTGGCCGAGGTGTACCAGGCGGCCGACACATTCTGGACGACCCACCGCGCCGAAGGCCGCCGCCCCGACGACATGGCCTACTTCGCGCCCCAGTTGAAGCAGCAGATCGACAAGCTCCAGACACAGATCGAGCAGGCCAAGGCCAACGTGGACGTGACCGACCTGCTGGCCCAGTTCGCCCAGCAGGCCACCAAGACGCCTGAAGGAATCGACGTGGAGTACCAGCGAATGACCGTCAATGCGTCGGCCATCAGCCTCCGCGGCAAGGCCAACACCTACGAGGCCGCCACGCAGTTGCGGGCCCTGCTCGACGAATCCCCGCTGTTTGACTGTGAAACGCGAAAGGTCCAGGCCGATCCGCGCGACAACAACCGGGCCGAGTTCGATTTTCTGATCACTCCGGCCGAGAAGAAGTAGAGAACGCAGGAGAACACAGCCGTGAGCAAACCATTCATCGTCGCCCTGGCCTTCACCGTCTGCGCCCTGGCGTTCCTGGCGGCCATGGCGCTGCGACAAGGCGACGCCAAAGCCGATTGCGAGGCAGCCCTCGAGCAATGGAATAACAGCCAGGCCGTGCGCCAGCAGTTCGTCGACGCGCGCGAGGCCGCCAAGGGGATCGCCCAGGGCCAGCCCAAGTCCGTCGATCTGCCCACCGTCATGTCCGAGCTGGCCGGACAACTCGGCATCGACAATCCCGAGATCAACAAGCAGGGCTCCGCCCGCGGCCAGGCGCGGCACTCGGTCATCTTCCCCAAGCTCACCATCGACACGATGGGCCAGCTTCTGGGCGCCATCCGACAGCAGCACAAGTACCTGACCGTCCGCAGCATTGACGCGTCGCGTTCCTCCGGCAACGCCCTGTCGGAATTCAAGTGGACCCTCGAAATCGGCAGCCCCGAGAACTGACGTGATTGATTTCCCAAAAAGATGCGAGGAACGCCGCGGCGACTGACGTTCCTCGCTCATTGAGATTCGATGGTGGGCGTTGAGGGACTTGAACCCCCGACCCTAACGACTGATTCTAGCAGCGACTTACGCAACACGCCAGAACAAAGCGGCGCAAAATCCGGCGCACTTGCCCCCGAAAGTGGCCGTGTGCCGCCCGATCTGGCCGCGTTCGTCAAGGCATGGTCCGCCCTGCCCGAGTCGGCCAGAGCGGCCGCACTGGACCTGCTTCGCCAAGCCAAGGACTCGTGACCCGTCGGCGGAGCGGACCCACAGCCGACACTCAGCACAGTGCCCCTCTGCCTATCACGGCAAGGCCCCACGCAACAGATGCCCCCCCTGCGGGCGCGCAAGATGGAAGGATGCCCCCTCCAGAAATCCGCGCGGGTTCCGGATTCTTGAAGTCCCTGCAGCTCGGCCTTACATACATTCCAGTGCAACTATTGACAGCCCATCCCATGACAGTATCATTGACTGAGCATCGCAAGTCCGTGCAGGGTATCCATAGGCCACATTGGAGAAGATGCCATGAGTTGTGCGCATCCCGTTTTCGCCCGGTCATTTGCCGCCCTTCTCGTTGGCCTGTTGTGCGCTCATTCCGGAGCGCAGCAGGTTCCACCGCCAGAAGACGGGCCGATACCCGCACCCGACCCGAGCAAGCAGACTCCGCAAACCATTCAGCAAGACCTGAGTACCCAGTACTCCCAGGCCAAGAAATCTGTTGTCAAGATTCGGGCTGTCTTAGGAAACACGGGAATGCTGTCCATAGGAACCGGCTTCATCTGTCCCGCAGAAGGCGTTGTCGTTACCAACTACCACGTTATTCGCGGAGCGACGAGTGGCACGGTCCGGTTTGACAACGGCGAGACCAGGCCCATCGAGGGGGTGCTTGCCTATGACAAGAAGCAAGATCTTGCTCTGCTGAAGGTGAACATGAAGGACATGGAACTGCCGGCTCTGCGATTGAGCCTGGCAAAGCCCAAGGTGGGCGAAGCGGTCTTCTCCATTGGAAACCCCCAAGGCTTCGACTGCGTGTTGACCAATGGCATTGTCAATGGAGTCTACTCGGGTACAGAGATCGAGCAATCGGATGTGGGAATAGCAGGCGGAGAGCGGGAACACCCTGACAACGAATGGATTCGCACAAGCGCGATGGTTGACAAGGGCAACAGCGGCGGCCCAGTACTTCTCATGGACGGCACCGTTGTGGGAGTCAACACGTGGTTTGGCCTCAGCAAGACCAATCAGCGTTACTTTTTTGCGGCGAGTGCCAGGAAGGTCCAGGAACTGGTGGTCAAGGCCCTGCCCGAACCAGAGCCGCTCAAGAGTGTGTGCATTCGGGAACTCGGCAAGGTTCCTTCGGCTGAGGAGGCCATCTCACCACCGGCGGCCGGCCCAGAGTTTCGCTTCGAGGAAGAATCGCAGCCCACGAAGAAATTCACTCGGAGTGAGATTGTGGAGAAGATCAGCGCGGCTCTCGCCGGAGTGAGTTGCCGCAAGTGCAACGGCACAGGGAAGATCACGATTGAGAAGGTGAGGACCGATAAGGACACGACATATCACCCTCGCAAGGATCCAAACAAGCGAGAACCGGGGATAGTTGACCGCAAGCGGCATGTCAACCAGACCGTAGACTGCCCGCAGTGCTCAGGGACCGGCCGGTATTCCTCGGCGCAGACGTTCCTGAGACTGACCTACCTTGCCGAAGCGATGCTCAATGCCGACAAGAGCTCTTTCAGTGGTGATACATACGCCAAGACCGTAGAAGCCGTCCAGGAGGCTTTCCGCAAAGTGGCTGTCAACCGTGGATCGTCAGCCGAGCGGTGTGCCGAGTTCGCGGCGAAACCCATGCACGAGAAGCAGCCAACGCGCGGTAAGCCCACAGTGTTCTACGGCTACGTCTGCGGCAAGGAACAGCGGGATGAGGGCGTCATTCTCGCCATGGTTGAGCACAGTACGGAGCAGTGGGTATTTGTCCGGATTGAGGGCGACACGGATGCCAAGGAAGGGCAATGGTGCCTCGTGGGCGGCATGACTGCCGGAATCGCGACGGTTGTCTTCCCCCAGGGCATCATTCAGGGACGAGGGGTAACGGCCTGCGCGGTGACACGCGCCGAGTAGCAGAAAGGGCGCATGGTGGGTTTCGTGAATATCGGTCCCTGGGAATGCCTTGTTTGCGCTGTTCTGATTCTGTGCATTGGCGTTGCTCTTGGCACCTGGGGAATCGTGCGGTCCCTGAAGCGCAAGAAGTCGAACAACAACACCCAGGCGCCACCACAATAGCGCTGCTGGCCACACGGCGCAAAAAGCGGCGCAGCAAGCCCCGGAAACGTCGGGAATGAGTGAGAACAGAACCGGCGCGAAGCCCCGGAATCAGAACGATTCGCAGGATTTCACGCCGGTACATGAGTACATGGTGGGCGTTGAGGGACTTGAACCCCCGACCTCATGGGTGTGATCCATGCGCTCTAGCCAGCTGAGCTAAACGCCCAAGGTCCCCGTATTATACCGAGCCCGCGCGAAATGCCAAGCCCAATTGCCTCCGAAATCGCCGCCGCTCACTCGCCGGGATACTGCGCCTCCAGCGCCGCCATCGTCCGGGCCATGTCCTCCGGCACCGGCGCCTCGAACTCCATCAGCTTGCCCGTGATCGGGTGCCAGAACGACAGCCACCGGGCGTGCAACGCCTGACGCTCCAGAAGCACCTGGGCGCGATCCTCCTGCCGCCCCGTGATGTCGCCCAGCGTGAACGCCGCTCGCGGCGAGTACATCGAATCCGCCAGGATGCGGCACCCGACGCTCGCCAGGTGCACACGAATCTGGTGCGTCCGCCCCGTCCGGGGCCGCGCCACAATGGCCGCAAACGGCCCGTACCGCCGCCGCACTTCATAGTGCGTCACCGCGTCGCGGGCCTTGAGCCCATCCACGGCCATCTTCTCGCGCACCTTCGGATGCCGCCCGATCGGCCGGTCGATCACGTCCGCGTCGCACTGCGGCCGCCCTTCGGCCAGCGCCAGGTACTCCTTCCGCACCCGCCGGTTCTCCCACTGACGCGCAATCTGCGCGTGGGCCATGTCGTTCTTCGCCACCACGATCACGCCCGTCGTGTCGCGGTCCAGCCGATGCACGATGCCCGGCCGCTCCGGCCCGTTCAGCCCGCTCAGATGCTCGAAATGGTACGCCAGCGCATTGACCAGCGTCCCGCCCCAGTTGCCCCGGGCCGGATGCACGATCATGTTGTACGGCTTGTTGATCACCACAAAGAAATCGTCCTCGTACAGAATGTCGAGGGGAATGTTCTCCGGCACCAGCTCGTGCTTCTCCGGCGGCGGCAGCTCGACGTGCACCACGTCGCCCCCCGTGATCTCGCACGACGGCTTGACCTTGCGCCCGTTGACGGCCACCTGCCCCTGGCGAATCAGCTTCTGAAAGAACGCCCGCGAACGGTCGCTGAACCGCCGGGCCAGGAAACTGTCGAGCCGCCGCCCGCCGTGCACCGGCCGGATGCGCAGCTCCATCACTTCGGTGTCGCCGGTCTCCTCGTCGCCGAAATCGTCTTCCAGCACCTCGGCCTCGTCGGCGCCGTCGGTCGGAGGCGGATTCTCGTCGGGGTGGTCGTCCATGGTTCTCGGATCGTCCTCAGGACAAGACGGCGGGGACAGTCGGTGCATGGCCGACTGTCCCCGAAGTCGTATGTGCGTTGACAGCGACGGCTCAGCCGATCAGGCTCTTGGCCACGTCCACGGCCGAAGCCGCATCCGGGGCGTACCCGTCGGCGCCGATCTCGTCGGCATAACTCTGCGTCACCGGCGCGCCGCCGATCATCGTCTTGACGTTGACGCCGGACGCCTTCAGGGCCTTGATCACTTCGGCCATCTGCGGCATGGTCGTCGTCAGCAGCGCCGACATGGCCACGACGCACTTACCCTTGGCCTTGGCCGCGGCCACGAACTTCTGCGCGTCGGCGTCGGTGCCGATGTCCTCGACCGCGAAGCCGCCGCCCTTGAGCATCATGCCCACGAGGTTCTTGCCGATGTCGTGCAGGTCGCCCTTGACCGTGCCCAGAACCACGTGCCCGGCCGGCTGAACGCCCGCCTTCGCCAGCACCGGCTCCAGGATGCTCATGCCGCCGTGCATCGCACGGGCCGCGATCAGCACCTCCGGAACGTACACCTCGTTCCGTTTGAACTTGCCGCCAATGATGCTCATGCCGGCAATGAGGCCCTGTTCGAGGATGGCCTGCGGAGCCACGCCCTCGTCCACCGCAGCCTGAACCAGCTTCTGCACCGTGTTGCGGTCGCCCTTCTGAAGAGCTGCGCTGATGCCTGCCAGATCCGCCATCGCTTCACTCCCTATCCCTGACAACTGCCCCGTTCCAGGCAGGCACACCACTGCGGCGCCTGCCGCGCATTGACTTTACTCCTGCGGCTTCGCGGCCGGCGTCTCCGGGGCCGGAGCGGTTGTCCCCGCGCCCTCGGCCGGAGCCTCCTGCGCCGCCGGCTCACCCTCGGCCTTGTCGGCCTTCGGCGACTCGTCCGTCGCGCCGCCGTCCTCGGTTTTCTTCTGCGGCTCCTTGTCCGGCACGATCACCAGCGGCACGTTCTCGCGGAGGACGCTCAACCGCTCCTGGGCCAGCGTGGCCGCCGCCGAGTTCGTCACGGCCGCCAACGCCGTCAGCCGACTCACGGCTTCGTCCTGGCGACCCAGGGCCTTCGCCGCACACGCGCCGCCCAGCTCGGCCAGTTCGCCGATGTCGCCTTCAACGCCCTTGAGCTCGTCGAACGCCTTGGCCGCCTCGGAGAAGAACTTCTCCGCCTCGGCCACCTCGGCCCGGTCCGCCCGCGCCACCAGCCCGCGGTCGTACAACATACCCGCGCGGCTGAACTTCGCCAGGTTCACCGTCTTCGACCCGGGATACGCGGCAATGTACTTCTCCAACTCCTTGATCTGTATATCCAGCAGCTCGGCCGCCGTCAACGGCGACTCGCGGTCGCCGCCGGACGTCAGGGCCGTCATCAACGCCATCCCCTGCTCCACATTCGCCAGCTGCGACTTCTTGTACCATTCGTACCCGACCCAGCACAGGGCCACTACCACGATCAGCCCCACCAGAAGGTGCGTCGTGTAGCTGCGCGTCTGCGACACCACCCCGCCAACCGCCTTCGCCAGTTCGTTCGTCGCCAGATCATGTCGTTCTTCGGATTTCACCTGCGGCACTCCATGTCAGACGTGGTTCCGTGGCTGGACATCGCGCCGCCCATGTGCGGCCCGGCACGCCACATGAAACCAAGATGCTACCGCATCGATCCGCCAATAACAAAGCAAAAAACGGCCGCCCCGCAGCATCGAGGTCGAGCAAGCGGCCACACCACACAGTGAGAATCAGGATAACGACATGCCTACGAAAACCGGAGTGACGACCGTCACACTGCCACGCCGGAAAGCGTCTCGGCGTTGGCAAAAGCCGCCGCCGCCTGGGCAGCCGACAGGCCCGCCCCCAGCAACACCCGCTCTGCCCCAGCGCGGTCGTAGAAGTCGCTCACCGCGTGGGCATCCGAACCGAACACCAGCTTCGCCCCCACCCGAAGAGCCGTCGCGGCCACGTGAGCGTTCGTCAGGCTGTGCCCCCGACGGCCGCTGATTTCCAGCAGCACGCCCCGGCGGGCCGCCTCCGCCGCATCCGCCTCGGTAATCATCCCGGGATGCGCCAGAATGTCCACCCCGGCCTCGATCGCCGCACGGTTCGTCCCCGCCAACACCGGCTCCACGGGCGATTCGCCGTGGCAGATCACCACCTCGGCCCCCAGCTCGCGGGCACGAGCCGCCAGGCGAGCGATATGCTGCGGCCGACAGTGCGTCAGCTCGCACCCCGCCAGCACCTTCATCGTCATGGCCTCGCTGAGCTCCCGCGCCGCACGGACCAGCAGCGGCAACGTGTGCTCCAGAGTGCCGTTATCGACGTGGTCGGCGAAACCCACGGCCCGGAAACCGCGGATTTCCACCCGCCGCACCAACTCCGCCGGCCCCAGCTCCCCGTCGCTCAGAAACGTGTGCGTGTGAAAATCGATCATCGTCTCACCGCCGAGAGAAAGATGGTACGCCCTGACTGGCACAAGCTCGAACCGAACGGCTACATTATGCTGGATTTCATCGAATCAGGTCAAGACGCATCCGGTGTTTGTTAGTTTTTCCTCCGTCGCAAGCCCCTGAGCCACCGAATAGCGTTGCCGGCCATCATGATGCTTCACGTGTATTCCTTTTTCGCGATTCCACCTTTTTTTCTCGCCTCGATATAGTGAATGCGTTATGATTCCCTTGTCATACGGAGGCTGCGACAGATGAAATACCGCGACTTGCTGCGACTCATCGAACGGGATGGATGGGCGCAGGTGACGCAGCGCGGCAGCCATCGCCAGTTCAAGCATCCCGTGAAGAAGGGCCGCGTGACGGTGGCCGGCAAGCCCAGCGATGACGTGCCGCCCGGCATGCTCAAGAGCATACTCCGGCAGGCGGGCCTCCGGTGAAGCCCGCCTCCGGCAATCCGATGGGGAGGTGCATAATGCGATGCTACGCAGTGGTAATCGAGAGGGCCGGAGACGGAGGGTACGGCGGCTACGTGCCCGACCTGCCGGGTTGTGGCGTCTGCGGCTATGCCACGGCCGCTGAGGCCAAGGCCGCCCTTGCGGAGGCCGTGGACCTGCACCTGGCCGGCATGATCGAGGACGGCGAGACCATTCCCGAACCGACGACACAGGCCGACTATGTGACGGTGGCCACAGCATGACTCGGCACACGAATGAGAGTCCCATTCGTGCCGCCCGGCGTCGCGCGAAGTTGTCGCAGGCCGAGGCAGCCGCCCGTTGTGGATGGTCCCAGCCACAATGGTCCGCCCTGGAGAACGGTCGCTACGCTTCGCCTCGCATCGCCAGCTATCGCAAAGCGGCCGAGGCCCTTGGCTGTGACGTGGCGGAACTGCTGGCCGGTTGATCCGTTGATTCGGCGCCGTTAGCTCGGCGGGGCCGGGGCTATGATATCCGCGACTGTGAAGGAATTGGCCCATTGCCGTCGCGACTTACTCACGCGATACGACCATGGTGGACCTCCTTGGATGGGAGCCATTCTACCAACTGGTCTAGGCCGGGTTTTTCGAGCGTGCAACCAAGAACAGAAGGGCTGCAAGTTCTTCACTTGCAGCCCCTTATAGATGGTACGCCCGACAGGATTCGAACCTGTGACCTGCGGTTTAGGAAACCGCCGCTCTATCCTACTGAGCTACGGGCGTGTCGTGCCAGCCGACATGGACTGTCCTTGGGCGGCTATTATGCCCAGCGGCAGCCCCGCAATCAAGGAAAACCGCAACGGGCCGCTCAACGCCTCCGGATCGCCCCACGGAGATACCCATTGCGCGCCAAGGCCTTCTGGCGATGGTCACGAAATATCCACTTGATTTGCACGACTTTTACAGGTACTCTTCTACCATGCAAGGTTTCAATCCTACGTTGTGGGTGGCCTTGCGTCGCAGTCGCGACAGGCGCGACCCGCCAACTTTGTGGGCAGAGGCATCTGCCTTCACTCTGGAGAAGCAACTATGATCCAAGTTCTATGTTTGACACTGGCCATGGTTCTCGGGACCGATCCCGCCGCAGCCGCTCCGGCGGCTAAGGCCATCGGCAGCCGCCACTACGTGGACGCCGCCGCCGGCGCCGACACCAATCCCGGCACCGCCGAGGCTCCGTGGAAGACCTGGGCCCGCGCCCAGACCGGTCCCATCCGGCCCGGCGCCACCGTCTACTGCACCGGCGAACTGGGACCGGTTCAGATCACCGCCAAGGATCCCGTCGGCAAAGCCGGAGCCCCCATCACCTACGCCCGCTGGCCCGACCGCTCCACCCCGCACATCACCATGCTGAAGTTCGATCCGGAGAACCTTCGGGACGTGCATCTGGTGTTCCAGGAGTTCCGCTTTGATCCGGGCTTCGTGCCGACCTCCGGCCCCAATGTGAACAATGCCGTCAACCTCGAAGGCGCCAACCACGTCGCGTTCGAGTCCTGCGAGTTCGAGGGCCCCAAACTGGCCGGCAATCCCCAGGGCGACTTCGCCCCGTACTGCATCCTCGAGCGGGAGCTCTGCCCCACGTTCACCAGCGGCGACGCCGGCAATGCCTCCTACATCTCGATTCGCAACTGCACGTTCGCCAACTCGTCCACGTGCGTCCGTTTCTCGGAGAATGCGGCCATGCCGCAGAAGCGCGTCGAGCACTGGGAGATTCTCGGCTGCGAGTTCACCTCCGGGGCCGAGGACGCGATCCTGGCCACCCGCGGCGCCGACCTCACCGTGTCCGGGTGCCGTTTCTCCAATCAGAACTACGCGAAGTCGGCCATTCACTGGCCCGGCACCGCGCACGGCACCTGGCCGGCCAACTACACCTGGGGCAAGTGCACCCAGGACGGCACCGGCGCGTCGGCCCTCTTCTACCGCATGGGCGCCGATGGCCATGGCCAGACGAGAATCTACATGCTGCCCGACGACAAGGAGCACCTGCCCCGCCGCAGCCAATACGGCATCTGGCGGCTAGACAGCGATCCGACGAACATCTACTTCGAGCCCAGCGGCCGCGGCGAATGCCCGCACACCGACTGCATCGCCGTCCAGGGGCCGGTGCGCGGCATGCTGATCGAGAACAACCGCTTCGAGGTCCTGCCCCAGTCCGGCCAGATCATCAAGCTCGACCCGTGCGGTGGGCACCCGGAGAAGGTCGTCATCCAGAACAACCTGTTCCTGGCCACGCCCGACGCGCCGACGTACATGATGTGCATCGGCGGCGGCGTCGGCACGATCATCCGCCACAACACGATCTACGCCGGGACGGCGCACATGCGTCGCGGCCTGCGCGTCTTCGGCACCAGCCCGGACCCCATGGACGTGACCCTCTGCAACAACATCATCAGCGGCGGTGGCTGGCAGAAGGGTGTGCCCCCCAAGTCCGACTACAACTGCTGGATCGTCGCCCCGCCGGAGGAAATCAAGGAAGGTCCTCACAGCATCGTGGTTCCGGGCTTGGCAGCGCTGGGATGCCTGGACGCCACGAACCTGGATTTCCGCCTCACGGAAAGCTCGCCCTGCATTAACAAGGGCAATCCTGAGCAGGCCCCGGGGGTTTCGAAGGAGCACCCCGAGGGCATCGACCATGCACGCACCGACCGCGACGCCGAGCCCGACATCGGGGCATACGAGTACGTCAAGAAGGAGTGAGCCGTGAGAAGCGGCCTGGGCCACAATCTCTCAGGATGAGCCGGGGGCGTCTGAGCTTTCCTCAGACGCCCCTCATTCATTCCGGAACCGCTGGGAAGGAGTGTTGTGCCATGAAATGGGTCGCGACCGCCGCCGCGGTGATACTCTGTCTGCTGGCGATGCATGGATCGGCCGAGGCCGCCACGGCCGAGTACCAGGTGGCTGCATCCGTGGACGACACGTCCACGTACAGCCTGAGCAGTTCCGTCACCGGGGACAACGCCTTCTTCCCCTACGACCGCGACGCCCCGAACAACCGACCCGCCTTCTTCCGTTGGGCCCTGGACATTCCCGAGGGCGCGACCGTCACGTCGGCGTATCTGAAAGTGAGTTCCTACGCCACACTGACGCCGGCCTCGACCGTGCGATTGCAGTTGGTGGACCTCGACAGTTGCCCGGCGCTGAACAGCCCGAACCCCTACGGCTACGCCGTCACGGCCGGCTACGTGGACTGGGTTCTGCCCGCCGACTGGACCATCGACACGTGGTACACCTCGCCCGACATCAAGACCATCGTTCAGGAATTCGTCAACCGCGACGGCTACGCCCCGGGCAACTACCTCGGCCTGCGTTCGGACCGTGCCGGCGGCGGGTACCGCCGCATCCGCCAATGGGACTACGGGGACCACACCTGGGGCGCCAAACTCGTCGTCACCTACGAGGGCGGCATCTACCCGCCCTCGGCCGACGCCGGCAGCGATCAGACTGTCCGCGACGACGACTATGACGGCTCGCAGACGGTGCTTCTGGACGGCTCCGGCTCGACCGACGACGGACAGATCGTCAGTTACGTCTGGAGCGAGGGGGCCGCGCAACTTGCCACCGGACGCACCGCCGAGGCAGCTCTCGGCATCGGCACGCACACCATCACCCTGACCGTCACCGACGACGAAGCGGCCACGGGGCAGGACACCCTCACCGTCATCGTGTACTGCGATGAGTATTACGTGGACGCGACGAACGGATCGGACGGCAACCCGGGAACAGCGACGCTTCCATGGCAGACGTTCGCCCGGATCCAGGCCGGGCCGCTCTATCCCGGCACGACCGTCTACTGCACGGGCGATCTGGGCACGGTGAACATCGAGGGCGACGCCCCCTGCGGCACCGCCGAGGCGCCAATCACGTACGCGCGGTGGCCCGGTCATCCGATGCCGCACATCGACTCGCTGACGTTCGACGCCTCGCCCGTCAAGGACGCTCACCTGGTGTTCCAGGAGTTCAACTTCGACCCCGGCTACATGGCGTCGTGCCTGAACCCGCCGCCGGCCGTCAGCGTCGCCGGCGCCAACTACGTGACATTCGACACCTGCCAGTTCGAGGGCGCCAAGCTGGCCGGCGACCCGCCGGGCGACTTCGCCCCGTACGGCATCAAGGAATCCCAGCTCAGCGTGACGTTCACCAGCGGCGACATGGGCGGCGCATCGTACATCTCGATCCTCCACTGCACGTTCGACCATTCGGCCTACGCCCTCCGCATCTCGGAGAACCTGGCCGTGCCGGACCGCGAGGCCGACCACTGGGAGGTTCTCGGTTGCGACTTCCGGTCCGGGGCCGAAGACGCGATTCTGACCACCGGCAACGCCGACCTGGTCGTGGCCGGATGCCGGTTCCACGACCAGAACTACCTGGCGTCGGCGTTCTCGTGGCCGGGAACGGCCTACGGCACGTGGCCGCCCGACTACACCTGGGGCGCCTGCACCCAGGACAACACGGGGGCCTCGGCCATCTTCTACCACCTGGAGAGCGACAGGATCTATCTGCTGCCCGACGACGAGGACCATCCGCCGCGGCGCAGCCTGACGGACACGTGGCGTCTGGACAGCGATCCGACAAACGTCTACTTCGTGCCCAGCGCCGAGGGCGACAGCCCGCATACCGACTGCATCGCCGTGCAGGGAACGACCGACGGCCTGCTGATCGAAAACAACCGGTTCGAGTGCATGGCGTATTCCGGCCAGCAGATCAAGCTCGATCCGCTGGGGGTGCCGGGCAATCCGAAGAACGTCGTCATCCAGAACAACCTGTTCGTGGCGATGACGGACGACCCGGCGTACCTGCTGTGCGTGGGCGGCGGCTCGAACGTGGTGGTCCGCCACAACACGATCGACGCCGGCCCGGTGCATCCGCTGCGCGGCGTCCGGTACTACACCACCGCCCCGCCGATCGATGTCCTGGTCCACAACAACATCCTGAGCGGCGCCGTGTGGCAATCGGGCGTTCCGGATTCGGACTACAACTGCTGGATGACGCCGCCGGTGGCCGAGATCAACGAGGGACCGCACAGCTTCGTCGTCAGCCGGGCCGCCGTCGGCTTCGCGGACGTGGCCCATGGCGACTACCACCTGACGGGAGGTTCGCCCTGCATCGACAAGGGCAATCCCGACCAGGCGCCTGGCGTCTGCGCGGAGCATCCCGAAGGCATCGACTACGACGGCAACAACCGCGACGCGCTACCCGACCTCGGCGCGTACGAGTGCCGCCAGTCGGCGCCCGAGATCACGGCCTGGCACGTGCCGGCCGGCCATGGCGGCAGCGACGTGGCCGTGCCCATGACCGACGGGTCGGTCGAGCCGCGACTGGCGGGCATCGCCGGAGTTCACATCGTCTTCAGCGGCACGCTGGCGGAGGCGACCGTGACAACCGGGGCCGTGACCATCACCGGCGACGCGTCGGGCGACCTGTCGAGTCGAATCTCCGGGGTGTCGTTGCTTGGCGGCAACACCATCGTGGTCACGCTGAGCTCCGCCCTGCCCGACGCAGAACGGTTCACCCTGGCGGTGGCTCCGACCGTGACCGACGGAGCCGGCCAACCGGTCGTCGGCGACCTGGACATCCGCGTGGCGGCCCTGGCGGGTGACGTGGACGGCTCCGGCGTCGTGACGGCGGCCGACGTGCTGGCGTCGCGAACCCACGGCGGCAGCGCCGTCACCGCCGACACGGCCCGGTACGACGTGGACGGCTCCGGCACGATCACCGCCGCCGACATGCGAGCCGTCCGGCCGCTCCTGGGCCGCAGGCTCCCGTAGCGGCTCAGGCGTCGGACGATTCCAGGTCGACGATCCACGCCCCCGGCGCCGACTGATCGACCACGGCGCGCGCCAGGTTCAGCCAGCTTCGGCACCGGTCGAGAATCGCGCTGTCGGACGTGGCCACACACGCCTCGGACCGGCTCAGGCGACGGTCCGGGTCCGTGACGGTTTCGACGCGCCACGGCCAGCCGTGCGCGGCCGCGGTCTCGTCCATAAGGACCTTCAGGCGTCCGGAGTTCGACACCGGGCTGTCGAGGTACCAGAGGCATTCAGCGGGCCCGATGGCCGCAAGCGCCGTTCCCACCAGCTCAAGGGCGGGTATCGTTTCGGACACTTTCCGGTAGGTGCCGTGAACGCTGGCCATGTCGCGGAAGCTGCCGTCGCGACACGCCAGGATCACCCCGCCGCCCAGTGCCGCCTCGACCGTCGTCAATACGTTGTAGCCGTCCAGGAGCAGTTGCGCGCCGCGAAGGCTCTGCATCTGGGCCATCCGGGCGCGCCGCGCGTCGCGGGCTGCGTCGCTGCACGCCGCCCGCATCAGGGCCACGCGCTGCCTGGCCGCCAGGGCAAAGTGGTCGCCCACCAGCGCCAACGAGGACTTCTCGGCGTATCCCTTGCCCAGAAGCATGGCCAGATCGCCACAGGCGCGGCGCAGGACCGCCGCCGCGTCGGCCGAGAACAACCGCTCGTCCTCCGGGTGCGGGCCCCTGTGCTGCCGCCGGTCGGGCATCGGCCGCCTCCTTGTCTGCCGCCCCGTGCGGCGACGCCATTGTACACCACCGTGAGGACCTTGGCGAATCTCCCCGGAACCGGGGCGTCGCCGAACGGTAGCCTTGCCGGACGCGCGCCGCGGCGACGCGAGTCAATCCGACGCAAAAACAGGCGATCAGAGCAGCTCACGACGTGAAATGGATTCTTTTCGGGGTTTTTCACTTGATTTCGGACGCTTTTGGACGTATTCTGTGGCTACTCGTGGGGAGGCGTGTTGGGTGCCGCCTCCTGGCTGCAATCACCCCGCATCAATCGCACCAGCTGCACGTGTCGGGTTTTCGCGCTGACCACCACTGAGGCTCGCTGACAGCGACCCCTGCCGGAAGGAGGAGCCGATATGGATACCCTGCAAGGCCGTCATCAGCCCTTGTATCGTCACCCCTACCTGACCGATCCGCGGCAACTCGTCGGCCTGTCGCCGGCACAGCGCGAGGCGGCGGCCCGCGTCGCGGAGAAGTACGCCTTCAGGGCCAACGCCTACTATCTGGGGCTGATCGACTGGAACGACCCGGACGACCCGATCCGCCACCTCATCGTGCCGCACGGCGACGAGCTGGCCGACTGGGGCGACCTGGACGCCAGCAACGAGGCCGCCAACACCGTGGCCCCGGGCGTGCAGCACAAGTACCCGCGCACGGTCCTGCTGCTGTGTACCCAGACGTGCGGCGGATTCTGCCGCTACTGCTTCCGCAAACGCCTGTTCATGCGCGACAACCGCGAAACGGCCCGCAACCTCGAAACCGGGCTCGATTACATCGCCCGCACGCCCAAGGTCACCAACGTCCTGCTGACGGGCGGCGACCCGCTGATGCTCAGCACGGGCCGGCTGGCGGCGATCCTGGAACGGCTGCGCGCCATCCCGCACGTGCGGATCATTCGCATCGGCTCGAAGATGCCCGCCTTCAACCCGTGGCGCATCCTCGACGACGACGAACTGGTCGAGATGCTCGGACGCTTCAGCACGCCCGAGAACCGCCTCTACCTGATGACCCACTTCGACCACCCGCGCGAACTGACCGAGCCAGCCACCGAGGCCCTGGACCGCCTGGTTCGCGCCGGCGTCATCTGCGCCAACCAGTGCCCCATCGTGCGCGGCGTGAACGACAGCGGGCCCGTCCTGGCCAGACTGTTCCGCGAACTGTCCTACGTCGGCTGCCCGCCCTACTACGTCTTCCAGGGACGGCCCACCGCCGGCAATCAGCCGTACGAGACGCCCCTGGTTCGGTCCTACAGAATCATGGAGATGGCCAAGCGCCACTGCTCGGGGCTGGCCAAGCGGGCCCGGCTGGTCATGTCCCACGCCTCGGGCAAGATCGAAATGGTCGGCCTGGACGACAAACGCATCTACCTCCGGTACCATCGCGCCAAGAGCCGCCACAACCGCGGACGGTTCATGGTGTTCCATCGCGACGACGAGGCCTTCTGGCTGGACCAGTTGCGACCGGTGGACTGACGCACAACTCACTCCCCGAACAAGACAGGGCCGTCGCGGTCGCTCGCGGCGGCCCTTGGCGTTCGTGGCATGGCGACCCGGGTCGGAGCCGGTCAGTCGCCCGTCTGGTTGGCCAGGAAGGCGTTGCCCATCATTTCGATGTGGCCCTGGACGTTGTCGAAGTAGTCCAGGTGCTTCTCCTCATCGGCCAGGAGCTCCTCGAAGAGCTTCTTCGACACGTGGTCGCCCTCTTCGCCGCAGACAATCGCCGACTCGTTGTACATCCGGACGGCTTCCTTCTCCAGGTCCACGTCGGTCTTGTACATGGCCGGGATGTCCTGGTCCTTGGCGACTTCGCCGTCGGGCTTGGCCGTCGGCGTGCCGCCCAGAAAGCGAATCCGCTCGGCCAGCATCTCGGCGTGCTTCATCTCTTCGATGGCTACCGCCTTGACCTTCGAGCCCAGTTTCCCGAAGTCCTGATCCTCCAACTGGTAGTGCTGCGCCATGTACTGGATGATGGCCATCAGTTCCTGCCCACGCGCCCGATTCAGCAGATCGATCACCTTCTTGCTCATCGCCTCTCCTCCCTTAAATGGCCGCTTAGTGCTCTTCTGTCATTGGACCGGCATCATAGCCGCATATAACATGCCCCCCGTCATGGGTCAAGGCGCCTGTGTGTCGCGGGTGCATTAACGTTTTGGGGGCCGTACCGTGGCATGGGCATCCTGCCCATGAGTGGCAGGGGCATCTTGCCCCTGCTTCCCCAAAACGTTGATGCACCCCTGTGTGCGTGTGTCGCCGATCTTCCTTCCGGCCACAGAACCGGCCCTCCGGGCTCGCGGGCATCTGGCCTGAGGCCGGGCTTGCTTTTGAGCGGCTGTCGGCTACAATGGGCCCTTCGGGCGGGCCACCGGTGGCTCAGACCCTGCGCCGTACACCCTATCTTCCTGTCGGAGAGGGCACTGGATGAAGCTGCGAGGCAACACGTGCGTCGTCGGCCTGCAATGGGGCGACGAGGCCAAAGGCAAGATCACCGACCTGCTCAGCGAGCAATCGGACGTCGTCGTCCGGTTTCTCGGCGGCTCCAACGCCGGGCACACCGTCGTCGTCGGCGATCGGACCTTCAAGCTCCACCTGATTCCCAGCGGCATCGTCCACGAGGACGTTCTCTGCGTCATCGCCGGCGGCGTGGTGCTGGACCCGGAGGTGTTCGAGCAGGAGCTTCAGAACCTTTGCGACGGCGGCGTCCGGTTCGAGGGCCGCCTGCGGATCAGCCAGACGGCCCACGTGGTCTTCCCCTACCACAAACTGGAGGACCAGCTCCGCGAGACCGACAGCGGCAAGGGCAAGATCGGCACGACGGCCCGCGGCATCGGCCCGTGCTACTGCGACAAGGCCGGCCGCACCCAGGCCATTCGCGTCGGCGACCTGTTCCACGCCGACGCCATCGAGCAGCAGGTCCGCCGCATCGTGGACTACAAGAACCGCCTGCTGACGGCGATGTACGGCTCGGCGGGCGTCCCCGTGGAGCAGATGGTCGCCAAGGCCAGGCGGTACGCCGAGATTCTGCGTCCGTTCGTCTGCGACACGACGGCCCTGCTCCAGGCTGCCATCGCCGACGGCCGCCGGTTGCTTTTCGAGGGCGCCCAGGGCACCCTGCTGGACATCGACCACGGCACGTTCCCGTACGTCACCAGCAGCAACGCCTCGGCGTGTGGCGTGTCGGCCGGGGCCGGCGTGCCGGCCAAGGTCATCGACACCATCGTGGGCGTGGCCAAGGCCTACACGACGCGCGTCGGCACGGGGCCGTTCCCCAGCGAGCAGGACAACGACATCGGCAACCGAATCCGCGAGCGCGGGCACGAGTACGGCACCACGACCGGGCGGCCGCGGCGCTGCGGATGGTTCGACGCCTTCGCCACGCGCTACAGCATCAAGCTCGGCGGCGTCGACAAGGTGGCCCTGATGCTCCTGGACGTGCTCAGCGGGTTCCAGACGCTGAAGATCTGCACCGGCTACCGCTACAAGGGACAGCTCCTGAAGAGCTTCCCGACGGACGCCGAAGTGATGAAGGACGTGGAGCCGGTGTACGAGGATCACCCCGGCTGGGCCGAAGAGATCGACGGCGTGCGCGAGTTCGCCGACCTGCCGGCCAACGCCCGCAGCTACGTGAAGCGCCTGGAGACCCTGCTGGAAACACCCATCGCCATCGTCAGCGTAGGCCCCGAGCGGACCCAGACCCTTTTCCGGGAAGAGCTGATCTAGATGGCCGAGACGCCTGTTCCAGCCACCCTGGCCGATGTGCCGCGCGAGCGGTGGCCACAGCACATTGCCATTATCATGGACGGCAACGGCCGCTGGGCACGACAGCGCAGGCTGCCGCGCATGGAAGGCCACCGGGCCGGCCGCGACAGCGTCGAGCGCGTGCTCGAAGTGGTCGAAGACCTGGGCCTGAAACAGGTGACCCTCTACGCCTTC
>ERZ795032.1037-NODE-1037-length-22079-cov-28.687432_pt1 | contig 22079 bp, 19 predicted proteins | sample MGYA00375124_ERZ795032 | MGnify/ENA primary metagenome ERZ795032 (study PRJEB30167, sample SAMN05720154) | activated sludge metagenome | isolation source: Anaerobic digester | place: China | collected 2015-12-16 ...
TTACTTGAGAATAAAAATAACATGTAGATTGTCCTACATGTATATATTAGGAGGACATTATGAACGAACAACAACTAGAAACAACTAATGAGATCAGTCTCGTTGACTTATTCAAAATTTTAAGAAACAATATCTTACTGATCTTAATATCCACATTTTTGATTGGTGCCATTGCAGGTGCTTATGCTTATCTTGTTGCCAATCCAAAATATAAATCCAATGCATATGTCATGGTGCAAGTCCAAGTGACTTCAGGTACCAATGATTCCTTTGACTTAGTGAACGCACAACGTTTGATGGCAACTGCAGCTGATCTCATCAGCATGCAAGTTGTCTTAAAAGAAGTCATTGAAAACTTGGATTTAAGCATCACAGAAGGTCAATTAAAGTCGAATTTGACCGTATCCTCATCCACGACAAGCTATTTTATCAACGTCAGCTATCTTGCTGAAGATCCAGAAGTATCAAAAGCTGTTGTGAATGAAGTGATTGATCAAGCCATTGCATTTGCCAATGATAATGTCGCGATCCTTGAAAATAATATTATCCGGACATCAACGGCTAACAGTGGTGTCTACGATTCACCTAATAAAGTGCTTTATGTGGTGATTGGTCTGATTTTTGGGGGTATTGTTGGAGTGGGTATTGCCTTTATTAAAGAACTCTTTAACAACACCTTTAGAACCAAGGATCAACTTGAAGCTGCATTTGGTATTCAAGTTTTAGGGGTTATCCCTGAATTTGAAGTGAAGGAGACACGCTCATGAGTAAAAAACAGATCAAATTATTCAATGGTGAACGTAACGAACGTTATGACTACTTAGTCACCAAAGAACAACCACTCTCCTATACTGCTGAATCGTTTCAAAAAGTGATTATCAATCTCGATTATGCCAATATTGATGGAAAAATCAAAGTCGTCCAATTCACATCAACCTTAGCTTCAGAAGGTAAATCAACCTTCGTGTCCAACTTAGCCTATCTCTTAGGACAAAAGAATAAGAAAGTTGTTTTACTTGACTTAGACTTAAGAAAACCGAAGATGCATCGCGTGTTTAATGTCGCCAATAAAGATGGTTTAAATGATTATTTATCCGGTAAGATTCAATACGATCAAGTGATTAAACATTCTGAGAAGTTTGATTTTGACTTCATTGTAACCGGTGAAAAGACAACCGCGGTTGTGAACGTTTTGGAATCTGCAAAAATGAAAGAATTGATTCAAAAACTTCGTGAAAACTATGATTACGTCTTATTAGATACACCTCCTGTCATCGCAGTATCAGATGCTTTATATGTGGCAAGAAATGCTGATGGTGTCATCTTCATCGTTGCACAAGGTGTTGCGAAGAAGAGTTTAGTGAAAGAAGCCATTCAAACCCTTAAGAATAATAATGTCCACATTATTGGGACAGTATTAACACAAGTTAACTTGAAGAGTGGCGAATATGGCTATGGTTATGACTATAGCTATAAATACGAAGAATAATGTTTTTAGATCTCCATACCCACATCTTACCTGCGGTTGATGATGGTTCACCCTCCATTGAGCAAAGTATCAAGATGTTGGAAGAAGAATTAAAGGAAGGGGTTACCCATGTGGTGCTCACTCCTCATATGCAATCAAGGGTCCAAAAGGTTGAACGAAGTGTCCATCTTGAACGTTTTCATGAACTCAAACGTGTTGTTGAAGATGTAGGATTACCCATTCAGCTATATTTGGGTGCTGAAACACTCTTTCGTTCTCACCTCAATCCTGATTACAAAACGCTAACTCTTGGTCAATCCAAGTATATCTTGCTTGAATTTTCAGTGAGAGAAGCTCAACCCGTTGAAGAGATTGTCTACGATATTTCAAGAATGGGATTTATTCCCATTGTTGCTCATATTGAGCGCTATGACTATTTGACCTTTGATGATTATGTTGCCATCAAAAAAACAGGTGCACTGATCCAGGTCAACACGACCTCCATCTTAGGTCTTGATAAGCAAGTTAAACCAAAATTACCGATCAAAATGATCAAAGAAGGACTTGTGGATCTCATCGCATCTGATTGTCATAATTTAGATGTAAGAAAGCCTAACATGACGATGTGTTACAACGTTCTAAAGAAACATATCACACAAGATCAACTCGATCAAATTTTCATCCATAACGCAAAACCCATCATTGATGCAATGTCCTAAAGGACGTTGCATTTTTTATGTGAAAATGTTTGGAGTTGTGTTCTTGACTTTTAATTGATGCGTTTGGGTGTTATAATGGTGGTGTACGAAAAGGAGAAGACCCATGATTGTTGAGATGTTTAACCTCTACTATTTCATCTATATCTTAGCAGCCATTCTTTTGACTTGGGTATCCTTGAAATTTTTAGATGGCAAATCACCCAAATTCCGTTATTGGTTTATTTATGGATTGATCTTGCTCAATCTTCTTGTGCATTTTGCAAAAACACTCATCTATCCTTATACAACCGTTGAATATATATGGACCAAAGTATCATTTGAAAATATTTGTGCGGTATCTGCACTCCTTTTTCCCATATTATTTTTTGCAAAAAGCAAGATTTTAAAAGATTATATGGTGATGGTGGGGGTTGCATCAGGGATTATTACGTTTATTTATCCGATTGATGCGATGAGTTCCCTGTTTAATGCCGTTGAAATTGGCATTAAGCCTGCATTTCATATTGAAGTGATCCGATTCTATTTCTCACACTTCTTAATCTTTTTATCGCCGTTTCTTATGCTTCATTACCGGATACATGAATTATCGATTAAACGAGCGTATATGGCTCCCTTTATGTTACTCATCATTTTAGTCATCATCTTTTTAAATGAACTCATCATCACCTTATTAGGTTGGGTTCCAAGAGAACAATTCTTTGATCCTCAACACCGTAATCCATCATTCATCTTTGGTGTTCGAGGTGATTTATCTGGATTAGGAATGGTCTTAGGACTTTTAGTTCCTTCGTTGTTTAGGGTGAACCCTTGGTTTGCGGGTGAAGCATTTTTCCCTGTCTTATGGTTATTGTTTCCCGCTTTGATTTATGGTTCTATCATCGCCCTGATCTTCATGTTGATCTATGATACCGATGAAACGCTCAAATTTTTTAGAATTCGTCACCGTATTTCCAAAGAAGAAACCCAAGAAATCGTTTAATAATCATCACTTGTCGAAGTGATGATTCACCTTATAGAAATGAAAACGCTTACTTAAAATCACGAGGAGGTCAAGAAACGTGGATTATATTCGCCCCAAAGGATTTACTTACACCAAGGCTCATCAGATGTATGTCTCTCACTTTAAAAATGGTGCCTGGGATGAAGGACGTCTAGTTAGTGAAGATTATTTAATCATTTCGGCATTATCAACATCACTCCATTATGGCCAAGAATGCTTTGAAGGATTAAAAGCTTACCGGAGAAAAGATGGTAAGATTCAACTCTTTAGAGTCATTGATAATGCAAAACGGCTTCAAATGTCAGCAACCCATATGGTGATGCCTATTGTTCCTGTTGAGCGCTTTATTGAAGCGGTTAAGATGGTTGTCAAAGCGAATGAAGATTTAGTTCCACCCTATGGTTATAAAGATACATTATATATCCGTCCCTTTATTATTGGTATCGGTCCTAATTTGGGATTACGTGCCGCTCCTGAATATATTTTTGCGATTGTTGTTTCACCTGTGGGATGTTATTTTGATGGTGAAATGAAGCCTGTTGATTTGATTGTTTCTGATTATGACCGTGCAGCACCACATGGTACAGGTCATGTCAAATGCGGAGGTAATTATGCAGCATCACTCCTTGCTCAAACGCTTGCGAAACGTCAAGGATTTGCTGATTGTATATTTTTAGATCCAGCAACACATACGAAAATTGAAGAGGTTGGTGCAGCCAATTTCATTGGTATTACGAAAAATCAGATCTATATCACACCAAAATCGCCTTCCATTCTTGACAGCATCACCAATCGTTCGTTAAAATATTTAGCAAAGCATGTGCTTGGGCTAGACGTTGTTGAAGGCGAAATCTATATCGATCATCTTCAAGACATCGAAGAAGCAGGTGCATGTGGAACAGCTGCAGCCATTACCCCGATTGGAAGTATTACTCACCAAAATCATAAACATATCTTCCCCAATCATGATGTGATGGGGCCTTATACGAAGAAGCTTTATGATCTATTAACAGGGATTCAATTTGGTGATATCGACGATCCACAAGGTTGGGTGACAGTGCTCGAGTAGGAGTCCCTATGGCAAAATCTAAAATCAAGTTGATCATATGGATCAAAAGCCATTTCAAAACATTGACCGTTGTTTTTTCAACCGTTTTTATCATGCTAAACTTTTTATTTATGCGTTTTGTTATTCAAGATGACCCTTCGGCATTCTCTCACTTAATGTATATTCCCATTATCATCATGGGAAGTGTTCACGGAAGTATTTCTGGGCTGATCACAGGTATTATCTGTGGTCTTCTGGTTGGACCTTTGATGCCTTATAACATTCAAACTGGTGAACCGCAACTTGCTCTTGATTGGATCTTTCGAATGATTGTCATGCTTTCGGCAGGATTTATCACAGGTGTTTTTGGGAAAAGATACATCACCATCAAGCAGCGCATCAAAGATATGGAGATCAGACAACCAGATTCTGGACTTTATAACATCAATTATTTAAGACAAACAAGCTTAGTCAATCGTGAAATCTATACCGTCTCATCCCTCATCATCAGCAATCAAGAAACGATCGTTGATGTTGCTGGTTATGAAGCCTATTACAGATATCTTCGTCATATTGAAGCACTTTTTAAACAAAAATATGTTGATGTGATCTTGATTCAACCTGCAATCAATCATCTATGGATCATCAAACCCTCACTTGACTTTAAAGCAGAAGTTGAATCCTATTTAAGTCTTGTTCATCAAGCATCCACATTAGAAGATCAGTTTTTATTTGTGGATTTTGCCTTGGGCTTTTTCCAACAAAAGCACTTAAAAGAAAAAGATATCTCCAAGTATTTCATTCCTTCTGATATTGCAGCCAGGGAAGCTAGAACAAAGAATTTGACGCATATGACGTATTCTGATGTTCAGACAAACCGGATGTTTGAATATGAACTCTTAACGGACTTTAGTCAAGCGCTTCATGATGGTTCGATCTATTTGATGTATCAACCTAAAATCGATTTAAAAACTAAAAAACCAACGGGATTAGAAGCACTTATTCGATGGCAACACCCCACCAAGAAAGCGATCAATCCTGATCAGTTCATTGGCGCTGTTGAAAAGACCAACATGATTCATGATATGACCCCACAAGTCTTTAGATGGTCTTTGCAGTTTCAAAAGAAGCTCAACGATAAAGATCTATTCTTACCGATCTCCATCAACATATCAACACGAAATCTCTACGATGAACAATTTTTCCATAAAATGATGATGATTCTAGCAGAATATCAAGTGAAACCAAAGTATGTTGAACTTGAAATCACAGAAACTGTCTTGATGGAAAACCCAGAATTAAGTAAGAAAACTTTAGAGAAGTTTGCTAATGAAGGATTTAGGATTGCAATTGATGACTTTGGTAAAGGTTATTCATCTTTGGCTTATTTAGCACAATTCCCCATTAACATCATTAAGATTGATCGTATCTTCACGCGTCAAATCTTAGTTAATCCCACGACACAGCATATCGTCAAAGCAACCATCGATTTAGCAAGACAATTAGGTTATGAAGTGTTGATTGAAGGCATTGAAGATAAAGAAACAGCTGATCTCTTGGAACGGCTGGGATGTCATTCAGCTCAAGGGTATTTCTTCTTGAAGCCTAAAAAAGATGATGAAATAACTACATATTTGCTCCAATATAGAAAATAAGACTCCTATTAACGTGATATGATTTTCGATATAACTTTTTTGGTTCTATTAAGTCCAGACGACAAACATTACACCATTATGGGTTGACTTTGTAATTTAAACCTATTTTGGTTGTTTTTTTAATTTAAACCTATTTTGGTTGTTTTTCTACATAGAAATGGTATAATAGAGTGGGGTGATCCTATGTTAAACGATATTAAAACAAAAAATATTCAACTTAGATATCCGCATAAATCATATGTTGGTGTAACAAGTAATAATTCTAAAAATAAGATCAGTTATACATTTGCTGCGGACATCAAGAACTCGCGATATGGAGATTCATCACGATGGGCAGATTTGACAGCACTATTAGAAAAATCACGCACTTTGTTGAATGCTATTTTTGAAAATAATCTTGAAAAGGAGATTGTATTTTCAGGGGGTGATTCGATACAGGGAGTATTTAATCGACCTGAACATGCTTATATGTACGGTCGTCTATTGCAAAAACTATTTTATCCAGAAAAAATTAAGGTCGGTATAGGTATTGGTGAAGTGTTCTCATATTATGAGGATAAAAACTCAAATTATTCAACAGGTCAAGCTTTTATCAATGCACAAAGTGCCCTCAATCGAGCAAAATCGAACGATATTGATGTTCAAATCAGTTCGTATGAATCCAATGTCGATGAAATCAATATTATGCTTGAAATGATTTCATCAATCCGTGGAACTCAAACCGATTATCAAAAAGAATTAGATCTTATGACTGAAATTTTGTTTCCATTTGTAACATTCAGCATGTATAATACAAGTTATAAATTGATTGAGATTATCAATTTCAAAAATAGTTTACCCACATTTAACATCACATCATCAACAGACTCTAGTGACACAAGAATAGATATTTTTATTAAGAATCTTGAATCTGACATTTCAAATTACATTAAACCAATTTTAATCAACAAGTATGTTAATAAAAACTTGATGGAATTGATTGAGCAAGCCAATGTATATGGTATACAATCTGATCTAGCATTGTTGACACAATCAACTAAGCAAAACATCTCGAAAATGTTTAATAAGGCAAAAATAGAACAGCTAAGAAAATATGATATTGTCATCATTAAAAGATTGGGGGATGTCAACAATGGAATTACTGATATTGAGCCATATACTAAGTGACTATTATGTTCAAAGTGACGCTATCGCTCAGAAAAAAGGTAAGAGCATCAAGTTTATGTTGTTTCATGTCATTCCTGTCCTTTTGATACACGTCATCATTCTTTACACATTTTATGGGATAAAAGGGTTATTTTCTGCTTTATGGTTATCCTTGTTTCATGTAATCATCGATATAATGTCATCAGGTCTTCTCACATTCAAGCTTTCAAAAAATAAATTTATCAATCATGTATTTGATCAAATACTGCATCTAATAACGATGATCATTATCTATTTGATGATGTTGAGTGGGATTGAGTATACTTCATGGATCAATCAGATGATGAATATCAATACTTACACATCTTATGGGATACAATATATTACGATAATCACTGCAATCCTATTTTTGTTAAAACCGATGCGAATTCTCATTGATGATTTGCTTGAAGAGAGTGTAGGATTGATCGAAAATAGTCAAGAACTTAAGAAAAGTTACTATTTAGGATATATCGAAAGACTGATTACATTTATCACAGTTGCAACTTTTAATTATATCTTTATCTCAGCGCTTATTGCATTTAAAACATGGGCACAAAGTGATAAACTAAGCAAAAACATCAACGATTTCTCAAAGCGTTATCTGATCGGTACGTTGGCAAGTATGCTATCAGCTATCGCTATAGCAATCATCGTTATTTGGTATCTTCAAAAGACTGGATTTCCTCTAGTTAAAATTGAGTAGTGAATAGAAAAGGGGACAAAAATCCCCTTTACTTTACTAAAATATGATAGCGATAGTGAATCGACTCAAATTGGGTTTGTCTTTCTGAAGTCTCAAAAACAGCTAAGAATAAGACAATCAAAATACTATAGGGCACTGCATACTGAACGTTATCAATCAACCCATGAACTTGAGATGCAAAATATCCAATCAAGAAGAGGAACTTTTCAAGGGTTGGGTTTTTAAAGATGTAGACTAAGATTTGGGTGTAATGAAGAAGAAGTGCAAGTAATCCAAAGATTCCCATGGCTGCTAATGCTTGAATGAGGGTGCTATGATACATGAAGATACGATTACCAAATAAGTTGCCGTTAGGATATTGATTGATGGATAACCATCCACCACCAAAGATTGGATTTTGCTTGAAAATCTCAAGTCCAAAAGTATAGATATCAATGCGTCCAGACGAGAAGGAATTCAAATCGTCACCTATTGATGCCATGAAGAAATCCCACCAAATATAGAAGACTTCACGCGTCAAATAGGCGATGGTTGCAGTAATGACTAAGAATATAAGACCATGTGTCAAGTGCTTCTTATTTCCCCTTAAAAAGAAAAATGCAATCACACCAAGTAATACAACGACATATCCTATAATTCCACCACGAGACTTCGATAAGATCACAACAGCCGTTGGGAAAATCATCAAAAACCATAAGAGATAGGTTTGAGGTTTCTTAAAAATGAAATAAAGGTAACTCGGGAATGTTAATGCAATATAGAAACACATATCATTGATATTTGCCCAACCTAAATTTCTTCCCCAACCTGCATAGATTCGATGATAGATATCAAGTTCTGGATTTAAAAGATAACCCCGATAGAGATAAATACCGACCTGTGCAGTGAGTAAAAGGTTAGCAAGCATCATGATCTTAAAGAGATAATCCAAATCACCATCAATGGTACTTGAATAGAAGAGATATAACCCTAAATAGAGAACACCCATCATGGAGACGGTTAAATTACTGATTGAAAAAGGGGTATACACTAAAGGAATCATGTAGGATAATGCGATCAGTGCAAATCCTAGGAAGAATCTTTTTCGCTTAATAGAGGGCTTAAACCGGATGAAATAGATCACAAAACCTGTGAGATAAATAAAGAATGATGTGAGTGGAAAACCTAAATCATTAACCGATTCAAAGGAGATCTGTGAATTGTTGATGATAAATAAGAATGAAATGGCAACAGGGACCGTATAGAGTGTGTTTCGATAGAATGATAAAAGTAGAGTATTGATTAAAATCAAAACAAAAACACCAATCATGTTATAGAGATTAAACACATGAGGAGGTGTTTCCTTATAAAAGGACCACGCAGCAAGCGTGATACCAAAAATGATGAAAATATAGATACCACTTCTTAAAAATCGTTCGAAAGACTTCATGTTGACCCCCGGGTGACCATACAGTAACATTATAGAGTTTTTTATGGAAAAAGTCAAAAAAAGAATGCCACAACCTCAGTTGTAGCAGACCATTATTTGATTAATTTTTTCGCCATTAATGCTGCAGCATATGCAGGATCAACTTGAGGACTGATAATCTTAAGATCAGGAATGCGATTCTTCAAGGCTTCAACGAGTGTTTCATGATAACCTTTTGCGTGTCCTAAACTACCTACAATCACTAAGGTTGGTGATTCTATCTTCAATCTTTTCCTTACCGCATCAACAGCAAGGCTAAGTTCTTGAGTCGCTTCCCAGACGATGTTTTGAGCAATCGAATCATTGAGTAATGCATGTTTGGTGACTAAAGGAGCTAGTGATGCAATCCATGTTCTCTCTGTATAATTTTTATTCATGATTTTGACATAATCAGAGGTTGACTCCATCCCAATCATCTTGGCGACTTCATCTGAAAATGCAGTGTGCGTTTCTCTACCATCAAACGCTTTGATGACATGTCGAAGTGATCGCATCCCTAAATCATACGATGATCCAAAATCGCCTTCCTTGTAACCCCATCCACCCGCCTTATGTGTTTCTCCATGTTGATTCTTACCGAATGCGACCATACCTGTTCCACAGATCAGTGCGATACCTTCATCAAAGAGAAGACCACTATAAAGCGCATTTTCCATATCGTTACGTGCACGAATCACACTATCTTTATTCACACCTTTTAGTCGTAAAACAAGATCTTCAACTTGCTTACAATCATCATCTGAAACGATACCTCCAAGACCAATAAAGATGCTTTTGAAGGTTGCCTTTGGGTTTTTATCGAAAAACGATTGAAGTGCATGATGAAAAGCACCTAATGTTTCATTCGGTGACACGGTATCGGTTGATGAAGGCCCCGAGGTTCCTTCATAAACAATCTTTTCTTCGCCATCCATCACAATGACTTTCGTCTTTGTTCCACCACCATCAATACCTAGATAATACGTCATGTTTACACCTCATCTATTTTCACAATACATGAAACCACGATGAGTGTCAATCATTCTTGACGTTTTCTTGACACATAATGTATTGTAAATGTATCAAAGTAATGATACAATTGAGTTATTAAAGGGGTGATGGTGATGCCTGGTATAAATCTTATTGATAAACAACCATTCTATGTTCAAATTCGTAATATGATTAAACAAAAAATAGAATCAGGTGATTGGAAAGAGGGCGATATGATTCCCTCAGAAAAAGAATTATCTGAGACGTATGGTGTATCACGAGTGACCATACGAGCAGCCATTGCACAGCTTGTGAAAGAACAGTATTTAACACGTCGCGCTGGTTATGGAACAACCGTCCTCAAAACACAAAGCTCCATGTCAAATTTTACACTGATTCAATCATTCACCAATGAAATGAACGAAATGGGACTTCCTTCAAAGACGATGGATGCGACACTCAAACTCATTCCAGCTGATAAAATACTCGCATCGATCTTCAAGATTAATGAAGGCGATATGCTTTACAATCTACAGCGTGTCAGAGGTACGGTGATTCCGATTCTTTATTCAGACACCTATATGATTCCCGTGATTGAACTGCCCAACACAAAAGAATTTCTCTATGGCTCACTTTATCAATATTTATCCAGTAAACAAGTTTTCTTTAATATCTTTGAAGAAGTTGTATCCGCGGTGATCGCACCTAAAAACGTGAGAAATCTCCTTCATATCTACGATGAATCCCCTCAGCTGAAACGCAAACGGTATGCTTATGATGCATCAAACAAACTGATTGAATATACAGAAACGTACTACAATGCCGCACATTATGAGTATCGAACCCGCCTTTTCTACCGCAGAAAATAGTCTGCGGTTTTCTTTTTAACAAAAATGTATTGAAAAAATTATAAATGTATTGTTAATGTATTGTTTTCTTGACATGCGTGTGATATAGTTAAAGAGAAAACGGTTACATAGGAGTTAACATGAAGACATGGATGTTCATAGTTTTAATCTTGGGATCATTTCTCTTAGCCTCGTGTAAACAAACACCGACAGAAGAAGAGATCATCATCCCGACATGCACCCCTAATATCGAACGGATTGTGGGTCATATGATTCCTATTGCATCGATGGATATCCCCTTTTCGACCGTTCGAGGAAACCAAGAGAACTTCATTAACCCATGCAAACCTGTTGATGTAAACCCCTTGGTTTTAGAATCCTCTTCAATTCGAACACATCAGATCATTACTTACTTGGATGCGATTTATCCCATCCAAAGCATCAGCTTAATGACCGATGCGTTGCACGTATCCGTTGAAGTATCCTTAGATGGTTCATCCTTCACACGCATCATCAATCAAGCTAATCCCAACCAATCACCACTTTCTCTTGGAGGACGTATGGCAAAAGCAATCAGATTCATATTACCCGTAGATGATAAAGAGACGATTCTTGGTGATGTTCGATTAACCTTAGCATCAGGCTTTATTATTGAAGAAGATGAAGCATTAACCCGTCAATTTTTACGTTATAACGGATGGACAGGTGCAGATGGTATCTTTACATTCAATTTAACTGATGGTAATGAAACGATCGGTGCTCAAAAGTCAACGATAGGATTCATTTTCTCTGATACATTTGTTGGTGAAGTCTATACGCATAACAATTTACGTAAGACCTCCATCATGATCAATAACTCTATTGGTTATATGGATACATCGCTTCCACTCGATGAAGCATTCACCTTTGATTATCCCGTGTTAGGTATTACACCAAAATCACCGTTTACACCAGAACACTACATCGGTCTTCAAGCAAGAAATCTACTCGATGGTGATGGTTTATCGATCAGTCAATCGAAAGATGCAACCCTATCTAACTCCTCAGAAGGCCTTGGCTATCGTGCGAATGCTTCAACAGCTGAGATCACCATTGATTTACATGATTCCTTTGAACTCGGTTCGATGACGCTATGGAATGATAATGCTAATCCCATGATGGGAACCAAACGATTTGAACTCTTAACATCATCAGATAACATCACATACACCCCATTTGAAACCTATTCACTTGATCAAGCTGGTGGTTCATCTGCTGAACCCTACACTCTCGATATCGATTTATCGGGGATAACAGCGAGATATATCAAACTTAACCTTCTTGAATCTTATGATTTGAATGTTATTGGCTTAGGAAAGATCATGATTTTTGATCATGACAATCAATTTCTCTTTGGATCAATAACAGCGACTCCATCCGTATCAACACTTCATGCCAATGAACTTTCTGCACGCCTTTGGCTTCAAGATGGCATTGTTTTAAATAATAAGATTTACATCTTTCCTATTTTGGTTAAAGATGAAGGTGATATCTTTAAAGTTCACAATGTCGGATTAATTGAAACTCCGATTCGTGATGAAAAAATGATGTATCAAGAAGCGATTTATCACGACACACCCCTTCAGGTGAGAACACCTGATGGAGGAATCATCTATTTTGGAGCAGGTCTTCTCAACAATGTATCTATTGATGGTTATGTCTACATCTATGGATATAAAGATCTTCATGGAAGACATTTAGTTGTGGGTCGTTTTTTACCAGAAGATATCTTAAACTTCAATGCGTGGACATATTTTGATGGGACATCCTTTACCTCAGATATCAACCAGGTCATCGGTCTTAAAGATCAAGTCTCTGCAGAACTATCCGTCACACGTATCCCATCAGGGATCTATGAAGGCAAATATATGCTCGTCGTGATGGAAAATACAACATCAGGAAGAATTTCTTATGCCGTTAGTGATACACCTTATGGTCCATTTGGTGATTATGTTCAAGTATATCAAACCGATGTGAGTGATCTAAGAGGTGCATTCACGTATAATGCAAAACTACATCCCGCATTATCTAAACCTGGAGAACTCATCATTTCATACAATGTCAATACCACACAGCTTGGTGCATTATCCGATGCTCGTATCTACTACCCCCGATTTATTAAGATCATTGAAGTAAAATCAGAATAAGGAGAATATCATGAAAAAAGGCGATTTGATTCAAATTGTTAAACTGACAAAAGGCAAAAATGAGATCAAACTTGATCGAATCTATCCGATTGAAGATTTCCGCAATGGTAATCATTTAAAAGTGCTCTATATGGTAGATGATGAAGTCATGAAAGAAGATGTCTTTTATGCCAATAAACTCATCATTGATGCATACAAAGCTGAAGAACTCACCCTTCGTGTTGGTACGGGCTATATCGCTATTGAAGATGATGAGATGACTCATAAGTTTTTGCATTATCACCAATGGTCAGGTGGTGATGGCATCTATTCCTTTAACTTAGAAGATGGAAAAGATGGTTTTGATCAAGACAAACAGAAGAAAACACTCTTTGTCTTTGGTGATACCTTTGTGGGAACCTCAGATCATCAAACCCATCGCCGTTATCAACCTCATTTAATGCCGAATAACTCCATTGGTATCTATGAACATGGAAACGTAGAGTTCAAAGTCAACTGGCAAAAAGATGGTCGTGTTGCAGGATTTTATAAAATGGATTCACGTTTTGATGATGCAGGGACGGTTGTCACGAACTTAACCTATTATGATCGAAACGTTAAGAATATTGGTTATTTATCGGGATACAATCCTGATTCTCTTGACATCGTTTTTGATCTCTACAAACCACGCTATGTCAGCCACATCGACTTCTATAACTATTTTAGTGAAGAAGGAGAACTCCTTTCCAAACGTGGGCTCAAAGCATTCAAAGTGTTAGGTTCGAATGATGGCGTCGATTACACATTAATTCGTGGTGTAATCTTAGAAAGAGCGAAGAAGATGGGAGATGTCGAACATGTCGATATCAACGCGAAGTATCGTTATTATAAACTTCAAGTTCCCACATCTCGTGGAATTGGTAATCACAATGATGAGCAATTTACTGAAGGATTGTATGGTTTAAACCTCGTTAAATTCTATGATCATGAACAACAATATCGTGACATCTATGCAACCAGCAACTCTGTTTTATTAAAAGATCCCGAGCATTCATGGATTTGGTTACAAGATGGAGCCATCATTAACAATCATCTTTATTTCTTACCGATGGTGATTAATAGTGATCCTTCACAACCCGAAGGCTTGCAATTTAGAGTCGTTGGAGTTGCCCTTTTCAAAACACCGATTAAGAATCATATGATTGATTACGAGCATGCGACCATGAAAATGGCACCACTGCTTTTAGACAAACATCCTTCCCAGTTCCTCTATGGTGGTGCTATCCTCTCGAACACTATAGAGGCTGGTGCGAAGGATCCTGATGGGTATATCTATATTTATGGATATAAGACAACCATGGGATTTAGAGAACTGATTGTGGGTCGTGTGAAACCCGAAGATTTCGAAAACTTTGATGATTGGCGTTATTTTAATGGAGAAACATGGGTCACAGATCCGATGGATGCAAAACCATTACTTCCTCATATCTCATGTGAAATGAGTATCTCACAACTCTTAAAAGGACAAAATAAGGATAAGTATATCGCAGTGTTCACCTATGATACAAACACACCTCATGTCGCGTTTGCTATCGGTGATTCACCATGGGGACCCTTTGGTGAACCACAGAAGATCTATCACACTCCAGAACAAGCACTTTATAAGAGTACAACCTATACCTATAATGCAAAGGCACATCCTCACTTATCAACCTCAACATCGATTCTTGTTTCTTATAATACCAATACGTATAATTTTGAACATAATATGTCCAATAATCTCATCTATCGACCACGCTTTATCCGCTTGATCGATACCACATCCAACTAAAAGGAGGGATGCACATGACCGAAACGGTCAAAAAGCCTTGGCTCAATAAAAGGCAAAAAGATTTGATCAAAAAAATACTCTTGCATACTGTGCTGATCTTCTTAAGCTTTGGATTTATGTTTCCTTTCTTGTGGATGCTTTTCACCGCATTAAAGACACCTGCTGAACTTCTCATGGGAACCGATCAGTTTTTCCCTAAAGATCCGCAGTGGACCAATTTCGTCACGGCTGTTCAATCCATACCCTTTCTGATGTATTTAAAAAACAGCTTATTTATCACAGGGATGGTCATGTTAGGAACATTATTCTCAGCAACCACAGCAGCCTATGCGTTTGCAAAACTCAATTGGAAGGGTCGCGATAAATGGTTTATCATCATGTTATCGACGATGATGATTCCCATTCAAGTCATTTTGATTCCAACCTACATCATGTATGCGAGAATTGGTTGGTTAGGAACTCGATTACCTCTCATCATTCCTGCGTTCTTTGGAGGTGGATCCGCATTTTATATCTTCCTTCTCAGACAATTCTTTAAAGGGATACCAAGAGAATTATCAGAATCAGCAATCATCGATGGTGCGAATCACTTCCAGATCTTTTGGCGGATTATGTTACCTCTATGTAAACCAGCGATTATCACGGTAGCTCTCTTCACCTTCATGGGCACGTGGAATGATTACTTTGGACCACTCATTTTCTTAAGTAATCCTGATCACTGGACACTTGCCCTTGGTTTACGCGCATTTCAAATGCAATTTGGTGGCCGTTTTGATCTCATGATGGCCGCAGCCATCTTGATTATGTTACCTTCACTCGTGATTTTCTTCTTTACACAAAAATCATTTATTGAAGGGATTACCTTTACAGGGATAAAAGGATAGGAGGTTTACCATGAAAAAAATGATGCTATTGGTGATGATTCTCATCACATCAATGACACTCATCGCGTGTGGTGGAGATGAAGCAGGGGATAAGATCACGATTGATTTTTGGCATATGTCACCTGTTGGATCGACTTCATTTTCCGGGATGAGAAGTATTATCAATGATTTTAATGAAAGTCAAGATACCTATTTTGTTAGAGGTACAGGGTTTTCGTTTTGGGATTACTGGGATAAGATCAACGTTGCTGTTGCTTCACGCACAGCTCCTGATATTGGATTATCCACCATCGATGATGTCGAAGCACGTGCTCGTTCAGGTGTCCTTTATAACATCAGTGATTTAATGGCATCTGATACAACCGATGCACCACTTGAGGTTGATGAATTTAGACAAAGTCAGTTGGATTTTGCAACCTATCAAGGTGATTTATATGCGATGCCATTTTCTGCAACCACACGTGTTCTATATTACAACTTAGATATGTTTGCTGAAGAAGGTTTAACTGAAGCCGATGTTCCAGAAACCTGGGATGAATTGAAGACAATCGCGAAGAAGTTTGATGTCGTAGAAGATGGCCAGCTTACTCGTATCGGGTTTGATCCAACCTATGGAAATGCAACCTATCACGGTTGGTTATGGCAAAACAATCTTGATTTCTTCGATGAAAACAAACTACCTACATTAAACACTCAGGCTCATATCGATGTTTTAGAATGGATTATGAACTTTAATAGTGAATATACGAGAACGCAATTAACGACCTTTGGTGAAGGTAACCAACTTTTGGGCATCAACCCATTTGCATCACAACGTGTTGCCATGATTGTTGAAGTCGATGGTCTCTATCAGATCATCAAAGATGCTGGCGCAACCTTTAATTATGGCGTTGCTCCCATCCCCATTCCTGAAGGTGGTCGTCGTGTCAACTGGGGTAGCGGATTCTCCATTGAAATGTATGACAATGGTAAAGGTGAAGATGAACAGCGTGATGGATCATTTCTCTTCTACAAATATTTGCTCAGTAAAGATGTTCAAATCCGTTTAGCAGAGGTCAATGGTTGGATCATGAGCCATATTTCTGCGATGGAAGAATATGTTGAAGGTAATCCTATATTAGAGAAATTACTCGCAGAAGTCGATTATGCTGTTGATAAAGTCTATATTCCTTATGCTCCATCTTGGCACGGAAATGACTGGCAACCTTACTACACTGAAGCACTATCAGGTACAAAAACAGCAGCTGAAGCTCTTGAGGCTGCACGACTTAACTATCTCCAAAAGAAACAAAATTATGACGCTGTCAATCCTTAACGAGGTGTATCATGGCTAAAACAATCTCCATGCAAAAGCTAAAAAGACAAGAAAACATGATGGGGTATCTCTTTGCTTCCCCATGGCTTTTAGGCTTGATTGTTTTAGGTCTGTTTCCGATCATCGCGTCATTTTATATCAGTTTTACCAACTATGACATGATTTCTAGTCCAAACTTTGTTGGCTTTGCCAATTACCAAATTCTATTCACCAATGATGATCTTTTCTGGAAGAGTTTGGGCAATACATTCTATCATGTCGCGATTGCTATACCCCTTGGTATTGTGGTTGGTGTGAGTTTAGCCTTATTACTCAATAACAAAATTAAGGGTATGAGTATCTATCGTACACTGTTCTATTTACCCAATGTTGTATCGATCGTTGCGATGACTCTACTGTGGTTATGGTTGTTTCAACCCAACTTTGGGATTGTTAATGAAATCTTAGCGCCACTCTATAAGTTATTCAACATGGAACCACTGAGATGGCATCAAGCAGTAGAAACATCCAAGATTACATTGATTATCATGGGTTTATGGTCAGCAGGTGGATCGATGGTGATTTATCTTGCACAGATGCAAGACATTCCAACATCACTTTATGAATCTGCAGAAATCGATGGTGCAAATTGGATCAAAAAGACCATTTACATCACGTTACCTCTCATGACACCTTCGATATTCTTCAACTTCATTATGGGGATTATCGGTGGATTCCAAGTGTTTACGATTGCTTACATCATGACATCCGGTGGTCCATCTCGATCAACCTATTATTACGCGTATTACATGTTTGACAAAATGATCGCCGATCAGGCGATGGGCATGGCATCAGCGATGGCATGGATCTTACTTGTCATTGTGCTGATCTTTACAATGATTGCATTACGTCTAAATAAGTATGTTGTGTATTTAGGCGAAGAAGCATAAATAGAAAGAAAAAAATAGAAAAGGGAGAGAAACAAACGTATGAAGAAATTGTTTGCATTGATTGTCCTCCTCGCCTTTGCACTCGTATTAAATGCGTGCTGGCCAGGAGAAGTTACCGTTGAAACCACATTCAATATGGATGGTTCTGGTACTCGTTATATTATTTTGGATGTTATGGATGATACACTATCCACCACACCGATCACCAATCCTGATGATCCTGAAGGAACAGAAGGTAAGGGTGCTGTCCTCAATGACAAGCATATTGATGGTGGCGTGATTGCAATCCAAACATGGTTAGAAGAAAATGCACCTGATTTCATCACAGTTCATGAAGCAGAAGTTGATGGATATCACCGTATTTTCACGATGAGCTTTGATTTTGATAGCTTTGATGATTTCTTAGCGAAGTACGAAGAACTTGTGAACCTATCACCAAATTTAAGCTGGGATGATTTTGATGCATCTGAACTCCCAACACTTGAAGTCACTGGTGGATTTACCAAAACATTAACCTTCAAAGAATCCAAAGCAATCGTTGATGCATCCCTTGACTGGGCAATCGATGGTATTTGGAATTCCATTTATGATGAAGCTGATTTAGCAGGTTTTGTTACCAAGAATGACATTTCTGTTTTAGCGAACTATTCAGTCACCATCAATGATTCGACCGTTGAAGAGCTTCGTGAATATGATCCAGCTGCTACCGATGGTACAGGTACAGGTAAAGTCATTTTCGTAGAATCTGAATCTTTTGAAGTGACTGGTGAATTCTTTAACACAACTCTTTTAATCATTGTGATTTTAGGGGTTGCAGCAGTTGGTGTTGGCGGTTTCTTCGTTTTCAAAAAGATTAAGAAATAACGATGATCAAAGAGCTCTTTAAAAAGTTTACGGACATTGTATACCTCAATATCCTCTGGCTTTTAGCGAGCTTTTTGGGCTTATTAGTGACTTTTGGAGCATCAACAACTGCGATGTTTCGGGTCGCTTTCCAAATTCTTAAATCCAAAGAACCCACCAGTGTGTTTCCTCTTTTTTTCCAAAGTTTTAAAGAAAACGTGAAAGAGAGCACACTGGTGTGGATCATCTTGGTCGTGCTTGGTGTCCCCATTTACATGATGTATCATTACGCCATCAATACCGATTCTGCCATGTTAGCAGTCTTTGCTGTCGTATCTTTTTATGAATGGATGATGATCACCATCTATATATTTCCAGTGATGGCGACCTTTCAAACCAAACATCTTGGACAGCTCTTTAAAAATGTATTACTCATGGCCAATATGAATATGTGGACCAATATCAAGTTATTAGGTAGTTTTGCATTTGTATTATTACTCATGTTTATCCATAGCAGTTTATTCATCATTGCTGTGGGATTATATGGTGTTTTAGTGAGTTATCATTTACAAAAAGTATTTCATCCCTACAAGCTAGCGTTAGGGGTCGATGAAGAAGGGAATGAAGATGATGAGATACTTAAACTTTAAATCCGAATATGACAAAAAACCAGTGATGACAATCACTGATGATCAGCAGGGTGTCTTCAATTCAATCGATGCGATTGTCAATGAATTGAAGACGATTTCTCAAGGTGTGATCATTTTCGAGTCCTATCCGGGCATTGATTTAATCCGTCTTAAGCGTGATCTGATCGACCCACTCCATCCAGCACTGGTGGTGTGTATTGAAGATTATGCAAAAAGTGAAGAAGCGATTGATCAGATGATTGAAAACAATCTCACTGATGATCGCGTGTTTGGTGTTTATAGTCATCATACGATTGATGATTTTTATCTACTCGACCGGATTGAATCAGTGAGACAACTCATTAAAAATCATCAAGGTCTTATCGTTGTTTATGGTTTTGGTGCATCACTAATTCAAGGTGATATCAAGATTCATGTCAGCTTAACACGTTGGGAAATTCAACTGAGATACCGAAGAGGATTATCGAACTTTAGAAAACATAATCCTAAAGAAGATATTTTAAGAAAATACAAACGTGGTTATTTTATTGAATGGCGTGTTGCTGATCGCATTAAAGATGCATTCTATCCCATCCTTGATTACGTGATTGATTATAATCTTCTTGATCATCCAAAAATGGTGACAAAAGATGTCTATGATCACATTCTTGAATCATTGATTCATCGTCCATTTCGTATGGTCCCCTATTTTGATCCAGGTGTATGGGGTGGACAATGGATGAAAGAAGTTATGCATTTAGATCCTAAAGAAAAAAACTATGCATGGAGTTTTGATGGTGTCCCCGAAGAAAACTCAGTGATGGCTAAATGTGGAGATACCATCCTTGAACTTCCTGCTCAAGATCTCGTGCAATTTCGTCCACGATTATTCATGGGTGATCGTGTCCATGGTCGTTTTGGAAAACAATTCCCCATTCGTTTTGACTTCTTAGATACGATGGATGGAGGTAACTTATCACTTCAAGTTCATCCATTAACCGAATACATTTATGATCAATTTGGTATGACCTATACACAAGATGAATCCTATTACATCATGGATGCAAAGGACGATGGTTGCGTCTATCTTGGCTTTAAAGAAGGTTTAAATCAACTATCTTTTGAATCCGACTTAAGAAAAGCATCAACCGGTGAGATCCTCTTTCCTGCAGAACAATATGTCAATATTTTGCCTGCAAAAAAGCATGATCATTTCTTAATTCCTGCAGGAACCATTCACTGTTCAGGAAGAAACACGGTTGTGTTAGAGATCAGTGCATGTGTCTACATCTTTACCTTTAAATTATGGGATTGGGGACGCGTTGGACTTGATGGTCGTCCCAGACCTGTTCATCTCGAACACGGATTAAAGAATCTACAATATGATCGCACCACATCATGGGTTAAAAAAGAGTTAGTCAATGCCATTGAAACAATCAGTGATCATGAAGAGAAGACTGGTTTACATGAACGTGAATTTCTTGAAACAAGACGATTGACGTTTTCTGATTCAATCGAAATGGAGACATATGGCTCTGTTAATATGGCCAATCTTGTCTCAGGTCAAAGCATGGAGATTGAATCGCTTGATGGATCCTTTGAACCCTACACTATCCATTATGCCGAAACGTTTATCATTCCTGCAACGATTAAACGTGTGAAACTGAAATGCTTAGATAATGAATGTATCGTTATCAAAGCCCATGTCCGCTAATGTTTGAATATATCATCATTGGACTTTTAGTCCTCATCATTCCCATTTCAAGCTTAATCATGTATGAAAAAGGCAAAAAAGCAGGTTCTAACGCTTTCTTTCAACTTATCGCTAAATTTGGGTATGATAGCAAAGTTAAAACGTTTAAAAAAATCAATGAGACGGTCCCCAAAGGTGGTATTGTGTTTTTAGGCGACTCTATCACTCAAGATTTCAATGTTTATGAGCTTTTTGCAGGACGATTAGTGTACAACAGAGGAATTGGTGGCGATACTACCGAAGGTGTTTTAAAGCGTCTTGACGTTTCTGTCTATGATTTAAAACCACGTGTCGTTATTATCTTAATTGGTACCAATGATTTTGCATTGCTTCATGCGACACCCGCTGATGTATACACACGTATATGTGACATCATTAAAAAGATACACGAACAACTACCTTTAGCCAAGATCATTTTGCAAAGTGTCTATCCTGTGAACGAAACACTAGATCGTATGTCTGTTAGTCCAAGAAACAATCATGATATTGATGCACTTAATGATATGCTAAAAACCATATCGGGGGTTATATATCTCGATTTAAATTCAAAACTAAAAGATAGCAAGGGTCGTTTCAATCCCGAGTATACGCTTGAAGGACTACACGTAAGTCCACATGGTTATCACATGATTCATCAAGAAATCGAAAAAGTTTTGATTGATAT
>ERZ795032.1038-NODE-1038-length-22071-cov-5.340661_pt1 | contig 22071 bp, 17 predicted proteins | sample MGYA00375124_ERZ795032 | MGnify/ENA primary metagenome ERZ795032 (study PRJEB30167, sample SAMN05720154) | activated sludge metagenome | isolation source: Anaerobic digester | place: China | collected 2015-12-16 ...
TAAGTTATTTCATTACTTTCCTGATTATAATATTTTATATTCTCTACAATATTATAAAGATCGGACTTTTCAATAGAACCCTCTTTTAAATTGGCTGTGAGAGTTAAGACTTTTAGACGTTTGTTCTCACCAAGGTAAATCACAAATTTCCCAAACCGGTTGCCTATAGCCTCTTCCTCCATATAAATTGCCTGATAGCCATTAATTATTTCAAGTGTTTTTTTCGCGTCATCATCCATATTAACTCTATCAGTAGCAAGATATATAGAAATATAGTCATTTTCATTATTCTTATTATTCCTATATGTTATAGAACTTATTTCATCTTTGGAAAAACCAACACCAGAAAACTCATAACCTTCAGGCAGGTATTCAAGAACAGGTGTAAAACAGCCTTGATCTATCATTTCTTGAATTGATATGTCTTTATTGTCGGCCCTCGCCCTGTATGCTGTTGGAATACCCTCTACTTGCATAAGCCCACTGATTCCTTTAATACCATATATTATTGTTTCAGCTTCTACACCCTTTCCTAAGCTTACATAGAAATCATCACGCTCCCCTTCGAAGGTTAATGTTCTTACCTCTCCGGGTTTCATTTCAGTAATAATCTCATCTACTTTATACTTATACTTGTCATAGAGAATATCTGCTTCTGCAAAGCTTTGTTGCCTATTTTTAATTTCAGCCTCAGTCTTTTTCTCAGGGACTTTTTTCTCTACATCACCGGCAGCCTGCTTTAAGTAGTAATTATGATTAATTGAAATTGTTTCCAGTAATTCTGCTAAGCTTTTATATATTGGCTTGGCAAAAGCGGTTAAACTTAATGAAACAATAACAGCAAGACATACAAAAGCCCACTTTATTTTGATTTTAATATTTGCAGAAACCGATGCTCCATTCCTGTTTGCTGATACATCGTATCTGGAAGCATCTATTCTGGGCATGACATTATAAATCAATTTATTCTGATTATACCCTTGATTATATCCTTGGTTATATCCTGCATCAGGGTCATAATTAGCTGTTATGAAATAATATTTTCTTCTGCACTCAATACATTTTTTAATATGTTTATCAAATTTCTTTTTCTCTTTTATATTCAACTCACCCTGAAGTCTTCTAATAGTAATACCAGTAATATCATTACACATCATTACCTATTCACACTCCTTGCTATAATTATTTACTGCTTTTTGCAGTCGTTTCCTTGATCTTATGAAATTTGTACGAGCTGATGAACTTGGTATATTGAGTTTTTCTCCAATTTCATTAAAACTTAATTGGTTGAAAAGCCTCAACTTTACAATGTTTTTAGATTTATCAGGTAATTTTTCCATTTGAATATTAATTAATTCTTTTAACTCTTTAAGTTCAGAAACTTCATCAGGTAATAGGCAGCTATAATCTCTGGGCTCAATATATTCAGTACAAACCTGTATTTTACCAAGCTTATTCAACTGAGTAAGGCAGGTATTTGTACAAATTCTGTAAATCCATGTAGATAATGTACTTTTAAAATTAAACTTATCCAAATTGTTATATACTGATATAAATACCTCTTGAGCCATATCCATAGCTTCCTGTTCATTTTTCATAAATCCAAAACATACACGATAAACCATTTGCCCATATTTCTCCATGATCAAGGAAAATTCATTCTGTTCACCTTTTAATATTTTTTCAATAATATGCCTATCTTCATTTATCATGAGTTCACCTCCAGAGGACCTCTTCAACATATTAGACTTGAATAAATGAAAAAAGCTACAAGTTGTGTGAATTTATTTACATTATATATTAAAAAGGAGGCGGTTAAACATTTCTGTTTTACACACCCCCGACCATCAAATGAAGTCAAACCGACGAGTCAACCAACGAGCCAATCAACGAGCAATCAACGAGCCTGTCCCCCTGATTTTTCGTACACTCTGACTGCTATAGCTACTGCCATTTCCCTAGTGCAAGTTCCTTTAGGATCAAATGCACCCGCTCCTGTACCTTTAATAAAACCCTGTTTGCTCATATATTTTACCGGTTCAAAGGCCCAGCTTCCAATTTCCTCCTGGTCGGTAAATACAGGTGCCCCTGCTGTAGATAAATCAGCATCAGGGTTTATAGCTTTTACTGCACGATATAACATAGTCGATACTTCCTGCCTGGTGGTCAGCAGGGTTGGAGAAAAAAGCTTCTTTTCTGTATTTGTTCCATTTACAATTTTTAAAGCATAAGCTTTAAATATTTCAGGATTTTTTGTGTCTACAAACACACTTGAGTCTGCTGGAACAGCAGTCTTTTTTGTGTATGCTTCATATAGTTTAATTGCAACTTCAGCAAATTCCTCTCTTGTAATTGGCGCTTTCATGTTATCTTTTATCTTGTCGGTAATAAACCCATATTCAGCTGCCCTGTTAAGTTCCGTAATTGCCCAGTTTGAAGCTCCTTTATAGGCAGGCATACCTTTTGCCAAGGCATTTGAAAAAGGAGAATAAATATCCCCTGACTTTCCTGCCTTGGGATAATACGTATAATCAAAGGAATACCTGAATTTTGCTTCATAGATTGCAGCAGAATAATCTTTAACATCACCAAAATAATCTTTTGCCTCGATAGTAAATTGCTCTTTCATCCATAAATAAGTTCCTGCGTCTATCCATTCGCCATTATTAACTTTAATCCAAACATTTGTAAATACTCTCTGATTGGATATGCTGTTTAGAATCTGTACATCCGCATGTGCCGTGTCTGCTTTGAAATCAAGGTAGGGTTCCCCATTATCAGCTTTTTTTAGCTCAACTGATAAAAGCTTTGGGGGATGATTAATTAAAGCTGCAGGGTCTTCTACTTTTTGATTGTTGTTATAGGATACAACCGAGGACCAGGGTGAATAATATTCATAATCCTTCTCTTTTTCAGAGTTATGGAAAGTTATATAAAATCTAATGCGGAAGTTCATTGTATGCTGATCAAAATATGATTTGCCCCCCGGTAAAACTTCATCAGGGAAAATATCTGTAAAATAGCCATCATATATGTGGTATGAAGCTGCCCAATTTCCTGCTGCAGCATCAAAACCTGTTTCAGAATTCATCACCCACTCCTCATATCCGGACATTTCAGACCTCCATTTGCCGCTGTCCAGCTTATAATCTATCTGTGCAGCGATGCCAAGGCTATCATATGATGCTCCTTCAAAACGGCCATCTGCCACTGCTTCCATAAGCTTTCGCACTTCGCCGGATGCCGCATAGCCAATATCAAAACTCCATCTTCCAGAATCACTTATGTCATCATTAAACACAACTCCTACATTTTGCGGTGCACTATAGACGTCAGGCGGAGTATATTCCGCAGCAAATGAAACCACCGGTAAAATACTGCTAATTAATGCCACTAATACAATGTATACTACTCCTTTAATACTATATCCTATTCCTTTTCCTTGCATATAAATGCCTCCTTGTTATTTTTCAGTTGTTGTGGATACTTTACTAAAACCTATTTTAACGTATTTTTCAATAGTTGTTGTGTGCGCATTTTTCAAGAAAGAGTACGATACTGCAAATAAACCTGCATATCGAGATATCAGCTCAGCTCCGGAAGTTACTCCATCGAATGCGGGCCTATCAACCACAATGTCAACACCAGCCGATGCCAAAAGGATAGGCTTATCTGGTATAATGAATACATTCTCCCCAATTTTACCTGCCTGCTCATCATACCAGGCTTTTTGATCAGCTTTTAGACGTCTGTAATAAGCATTGCCAACTTTTTTTGAAAAAGAAACAAACTTTTTTTCCTCATGAAATGTCTTTTCTTTGCAGTCCTTTTTATAGATGTATGTACATGCTTTTGTGGTATAGGTTCACGGGACTGCTGTTGGTGATAGGTTTCATTAAGATCGTGTTGCATACAATTCATTCACCTTCTTTCTTTTCTAATCTATAATTAAAAATACTGTTATAAATTCAAAATATACATAGCTTGGGCAAATTTGCCCTTATTTATGGGCGACGCATATTATTTTTTGGAGAAATTATCGGAAGAAGCACCATAACAATAGCTTCTGGAATGCATTTCTTCAAAAATTAAAAATGTGCCCCTTATTTATATTCTATCTGAAATAATTTTTTCATAAATCTCCCTTTGTGTCAATATATAATTTACGATTTGAAAGAACCTAATTAAGAATTTGCAAATCGTAAGTTACATCAAGGTAACAGAAGCAGGTTTTAAATGTTTTAAAACCTGCTTCTATATAGCTTTACTCTGCAAAAAATCCACCTGCAAATCCCATATACTCATCCAAAAACCATTCTGCTACTTTAGTCATATAAATAGATATCTCATTTCCCTTAAATGAAAAAGACATTTTGAGGGTGCCAAGGTAGATATCAGTTATGTATACAAGCATGTTAAGCTTATGTTCTTCAACCCATGCTGCCGAGGAAAGGCAATCATAGCATCTGCCAGGTATTATTCCGATTCTTTCTCCGTAATAATTCTTTTGAGGAAAAGCTCCTGCAATTATCTTTCCTATACCAAATCCAAGCCTGTGATGTCCCGATGCATTTTCATATTCCCATATACCTTCGTCTCCATTAAAAATTAAACGCATTCTGGTTATTCCCATTGGATTTTCATTTAAAGTATACCATTTATTATTGATTCCTTGCTCGAATGAAGATGATAGATTTCCTCGCTGCGGTAGGATCTTTAGATTTTTGATTTTCTCCTTTAGTGCAGCATTCGACTCGGCTTCGCAAGGTAAAGCAAAATCTTTTATTTTGCCGAATATTTCTTCATGAAAAGCTCCAGTAATTCCTGTTCCCGTAGAACCTGCACCTTGTGTATCAGATATACAGGCAAATAGAAAATCCTTATCAGGAAAACAAAATGCAAGCTGTGAACCCATCCCTCTGAAAGCGAATCCGTTATCTCTCTCCCTCCATATCTGATATCCATATCCGTCATTACCTGAAATAGAGTTGTCTATTTGCTTTGATGTAGCTGCACTAATATATTCTTCTGATATTAATTGAAGATCATTCCAACGGCCTTTATTCATACATACATAAGCTAATTTAGCCATATCTCTTAACTTGCATATAACTCCTGAACCTCCCCATGATGTACCTTCAGGTGTTTTTATACACCAGGCATCCCTGGAAAACCCAATAGGATCAAGTAATTTATCACGCATATACTCCAGGAAAGGAACTCCGCTTATTCGCTCCACAATAGTATTCAAAACAACTGTAGCTGCTGTATCATAGGAAAAGATTGTTCCTGGAGGATGTGAAGGCTTTTTATTAAAAAATGTTGCAGCCCAGTCACTATCGTAGCGTGTATAAGAATTTGTTGTATGGGGTGTTGCCATCATTAAAAGATCTCTTACGGTTGATTGAGCCAAATAGGGGTGTATGTCTTGAGGTGCTTTATCCTTAAAAAATTGAACAACCTTATCATCCAGATTTAGTTTTCCTTCATCAATCATTAATCCTACAGCTAAAGATACAAAGCTTTTGCTTACGGAATACATGCGATGCATACTGTTCTCTGAATATGGTGCCCAGTAGCCTTCAGCTGCTATTTGCCCTTTTCTCAGCAATAAAAACCCATGCATGCATGTTTGCTCCCTGTCTATTCTCTCAATAAAATTGAGAATTGCTGAAGAAGGAATCCCTAAACTTTCGGGTGAAGGCGCCGGCATAAACAACTCGTTTTTATTCAAAGTTAACCACGCTCCTTTTAATTTTTTAAATACATTTTTATTATAGCATGGAAATTACAAATTGACACTTTTGAATGTTAATGCACCCTAATGCACAAAACCTTCGAAACTCCTCCTTTAAGCACTATTTAAATATTATAAACAGATAACCTGTTCCAACCATCAGCACATTGCTGATACTGTGCATGAATATCGGATATAATATGCTCCGGCTATCCTGGTATGCTTTGCCCTGGATAATACCTAGTACAAAAGCATAGAACAGCTGAAAGTAATTAGCTTCAATGGTAAACGGGAATAAAGTCCAATTCATATGGGCGATTGTAAACAAGAAAGAGGCGATAATTGTTTCTAATGTAATTCCCCATTTTACTTTTACACTCTTCCCCATTAAATGCATGAGCATTGTAATGGGGAGTGCCCGATACAGAATCTCTTCGGCAGGCCCGCTTAAGAACAATTGAAAGCCCAGTGTTCCAAGTATATTGTTTTTGTTTAATGGGAAGTTGTATACCGGCAGCATGTTATAGATTAGCATGAGTATATGGCAAACAAGCGTAACCCCTGCAAATATGGCAGTATATACCAATACATATTTGGTTCCTTTTTTCCTGTCGCCAAGACCTAAACCGAAATCAACTTTCAGCAACTTGCTTAGTATCATAATTACAGCCAGGGCAATCAACATTTCAGTGATATGATGAATAGAAACCCATGCAAAGGCTTTATAAGGGTCAAACTTCTCACAGGGGAGTGAATCAGCGACGTTCCCCCCCACTTTACCTAGTACTTTCTGAAAAACAAGCAGCAGCAAAATCATGATCCCGTATAGCAGTATTTTTTTCTGATCGGTACATTTTCTTTCCATTTTCATCATGCCTCCAGCTCCATGGGCTCCAACTTTATGGGTTTGCTCGTTCAATGACCTCATATATTCTTCATTTACTCTCTCGCATAAACAAAAATCCCTTATGCCGTCATCTATGATTTTATTGAAGTTCTTATTTTCGTAATAATATAAATGCATTTTCCAGCCTTCTTTCATTATCCATATGTCAATGCAGTTTCAGCAGTATCATTCTGTTGTGTACAGACATTGACAAGCACTTTACAGCAGTCTCCGGTCATTAACGTGCTTTCAACAGCTATGCTTCCAGCATCGATTTTGCCTGTGGCAGTGATCATAGCGAACATGGGATCTAGGCACCATCCATTGCAAGGATTTGCTCCTCCCATTTTCTTGGACAGTGCGCATAACTTGCACGAAACTGCCGTAGCGATATAGCCATCATCTTTTTTTTCCACAAACCAGTTTGCACAGCCATAAATTTCTGAAAGCTTGCAAAAAACATCCTCAACAGTTTCAATACCAAGCTGTTGATTCAAAAAGGGTGCTGTCTGTGCCTGCCTTTCTTTCCTTCTCTCTACAATTGTGTCAAGCACCTTCAGCTTATCATAAGTGTTCACAGTCTCTGCTATAGATGCTGCATAGGTATTTTGCAATAGGGCAAACCTCTTCTCCATATCCATTTTCCAACTCTCCTTTGATATTTAATTTAACGTTCGTTAGGTATTGCGGAAAATAAAATATTAACATGAAAATAAAACACTAACATTCGCGAAGAACGTTTAAATCCATTTGCAAGTTTTACTTCAACTGAGGAAAACAAATCATTCACACCCACGAAGAACGATTGAAATTTCTTCTCGGATTTCCTCTTCAGGTATAAACCTGTTTTTGACGACAATATTTTCTATCAATGTTTCCAATAAGTGTACTAATGTTCGTACAATCGCAACATCGTTGTCTACGTTCCTCAGATATGGTTTTAATATCTGATAATGTCGTGGAAGTATAGTCTTTTCCCACTCATCCATGATTTCCATCAATTCCTCATCGCCATCAAAGGACAGATAAACCTTGATTCCAAGCCGATAAACTTTTTTATCATAGTTGCTCAGAGAGTTTAGATCATACACAAACTTTGTATAAAAATCTATGATGTTATTTATCTTCAAGAGTGCCGCCTGCCTTTTTAAAAGGTCAATATATTCCTTTTTTATGATTTCATCAAATAACTCTTTTTTATTATTGTAATAGTAATATATCATTGGCAGGGAGCAGTTCACGTCTTTTGCTATATTGCGGATCGTTGTTCCATGGTAACCGTTACTGTTGAAATGCTCTACTGCTACTTCTTTAATTCTTTTCCTCAGATCTTTTTCCAATATATATACTCTCCTTTACCTAACGTTCGTTAGTATTATATCAACTATTATTTAAAAATGCAATAGGTTTTCAGAAATATTTTTACAAAATTTTTGAGGCTAATTGAATAATTAAAAGATGTAATCAACATCGTACGTGAAAATGTTCAAACCAGCAACTTTGCTATTAGCCAACTTACAGCGCTGTGCGATGAAATTAAACGCAATTTGTTTGATGAGAATTAAGATTCCAACTAAAAGCCTGTGGAAAATTCCACTTAAAAATGCAATGTGCTGTCCGGTCTAATCAGAGGTATACATAATGTAAATCAAGGACTTGCTTTATAAAGGCATGTCCTATTTCATTAAGTCTATTTCAATATCAAATTGAACAACTTCCTATACTGTTTCATATAATATAATTATGAGAATGCACAGTCCGGAGTAATAGTATGCCGAAAGAAATGAGTAAACAACTAATTGAGGTAGTAAACATAACCAGCCCAGCCCTAAATTCAAGGCTTGGTAGATATTTTATAGGCCAAACCGGGCTTCTGAATTTCGGCAACGGATATAATGCCTGGGGTGGAATAATAAATCCTATTGATTCAGGAGTGAATCTATATTTTGATATTTTTACCATAACAAACTTTTCAACTCAAAGCTTTATGGGGGAAATCTGGCTAAATGCCAGTTCGCCTAAAAACGCAGTAATCTCCTCCACTGTAACTCCATCGAATCAGGGTATTTCACCTCCTCCAATACCAAAGGCTGTAATGAAGTATGCCGATTATTTTACTGAACCAATGACTGGAGGTGTGAATATTTTTGGTAGAATTGTTGCCCCAAATTCAACCCTTGTAAGCGATTCACACAATGGCTCAATAATTATCGGCCCCGGAGGCTCCTTTTCAATACTTCTAAGGCCGTTGGTATCTCAATACATCAAGGGGACAATCGTTTTGACCTGGTGGGAGGAAGCATTATGACTCATCAGTCAATGCATGATTATGAGGAGGAAGATTATGAGCTTAGTATTAATGGATAAAGAAAAACAACTTCAAAATGTCAACGTGCTGCCAGAAAACGTATATCACTCCTATCTTGGAGAATACTTTCTGGGTCAAACTGATATTATATCTTTCGGTGGAGGATACAATGCATGGGGCGCACTAGTCAACCCAGCTGGCTCCAAGGTTAATATGTTTTTGAATGCCTATACTATTACCAACTTTTCAAATGGGCCATTAACAGCTGAAGGCTGGCTAAGCGCCATACTTCCCGGGAGAAGAAAAACATCGCCATATTTCGCTGCCGGTAATCAGGCAATTATTCCATCGCCAATGCCCAAGGTTGAAATTCAAAATGCCAGCTTTGTATCTGGAAACCCTAGAGGTGGTACCTACACCTTTGTAAGAAGAGTTGAACCCAGTGAAACCCTTACAAAGCATGATTTTCAAGGTATGTATATCATACCTCCAGGAAGTTCTTTTTCCCTATTTTTTCTGTCACCGGGGAATTTACAGGTATATGCGAGAGTCGCCTTTGGCTGGTGGGAAGAAAAAGCATGATCAAAATTAAAGGACATTAGGTCTTTGTCCTTAATTTATAATGAATAACCTTTATTACACCTTATCGTTTAGCAAAACCATATGTATATGGTCTTCCCATTTCCCATTTATCTTTAAATATTTATATGCTAGTCCCTCGTTATAAAATCCTAACTTTTCAACTACCCTTAAAGAGCGTTTATTTTTGGGCATGATATTAGCCTCAATTCTATGTAGTCCAAATTCATTAAATATAATCTCAATTCCCTTTTGAATTGCCTCGGTCATATAGCCTTTATTTACTTCATCCTTATCTAATTTATAACCAAGATGACAGGATAGAAACGCTCCTCTTACAATATTGTTAAAGCTAACAGAGCCTATTATTCTATTAGCATCTTCCTTTTTGAAAGCCCATAATCGGAAGGAAATTTTGTTTTCAATATTAGATAACTCCTTGTCTAATTGTTCTTCCTGATACTGCTTTGTATAAAATTCTTCACTCTTTATTGCTTCCCACTCTTCTAGAAAGAACTTATTTCTTAAATAATAATCTAGAACCAATTCGGCGAAGGACCTGTCTAATACTTTTAACAAAAGTCTTTGTGTTTCATAAACTTCTTTCATAAAATAACCCCCATCAATTTCAAAAGCTCCCACTTACCATTCAAAAATACTTATCTGATCAGACTTCCTATACAAATATACATTTTCCAGCTTCTCATCCTGTTTAAGTTCCTTAAGGAGCACAGGTTCTATCTCCAGGAAATCTTCCTGCATCATGTTTTGTCTTATCTTTATCATATAAATCAGGTTAAAACTATTGACAACCGATCCCTGCTTTATATCGGACAGGCAGATCAACTGAGTGTTATATTTTTCTGCTATATCAAACATGGGCTTTAGAAGATGTCCTGAGGTAATAGGCCCGAATGGATTGTCCATTATCAGGACCTTGCTTTCTTCCTTTCTACTGAATGTTTCATATCCCTTTATCTGTTTGCGGCTATATGAAATCAATGCTACAAGCAGTGAAAAATATGCAATGAATTTTTCGCCGCCGGAATTTTTTATTATGATGTCCTCCCAGGGCAGCATTCTGCGGTTTTTTTCATTCAAATCCACCTTATAAGCCCTGATCCTGCAATTTTCAAGATTACTAATAATATTTAAAAGCTCTTTGGTTGACATGTATTTCTCAATTTCACGCCTTAATTTACTTTCATCTTCATTGCTTTTAATAAGCTTTGTTAAACTTTGCAAGCATTCCTGAATATATACATCCATTTTTTCCCTGGCCCGAAGTTCATCTGTTATTTCTTCATATTGAATTTCCAGGACTCTTTTCCTTACGCCATCTATTTCTACTGCAGAATTTTCGGAAATTTTTGGTATCTCATGATAAATCCTCCTGGCTTCCATGAATGCGTGCTCGGTTAAGTCCTCCTTACTGTGTTCAAGCTGCTGCATTTTGCTCTCCATTATTTTAAGGATTTGTGAGAGCTGTTCGGTATAATATTCTATCCGTTCAGCCAGATAATAATATTTTTCATAGGTCCGTGCCAATGTTTCAATTTGACTATGGAGACCTTTTACCGCTTCTTTGACTGTACCCTCTTCATAATTTGCATACTGGTTAATGAATCTGCTGCTGTTATTACGGAACAAATCTATGGATTTGTTGGAATCATCCACAGAACTGCTATATTCCATCAGCATAGCACCAATTGCAGCTTTTATTTCCTCAGAAGATTTCCGGTTCTTGTTATCTATATCAGCCCGTATTTCCCTTATGTCCTTAATCTCCGTCTTTATTTCGACAAGCAGCTCAGCTAGTTCAAGTTTACTTTTCTGTATCTTTTTATTAGCAGATTCATTTTCATGTCTCCTCCTGCCAAGCTCACCACGTCTTTCAGAGAAACTTCCTTTTATTTCTTGTATAGGCACTATGGGGTTATCTCCAAGGGCTTCCTTGGCTGTTTTAATTCTATCATTTAGCACAGCGACTTTTTTATCATGCTTTGTTTTTTCATCTTCCAGATCTTTTATTTCTTTTGCCAGTTTGCTGCACAGTTCTTCCAGCTCCATTTCAGCACTTTCAGAATAGGAAATATCTTTATATTCCTCTGTTGCCAGCTTTAATTTCCTTATATCTTTCTCAATATCCTGAATATCCTTTATTAATCCCTTAATCTGTTCATTCAAATCAGCAACCTCATTATTTTGCAGTTTTTTATATGCTTCCAGTTTTCCCTCAAGTTCAGCAATACTAAAAACGCTCGAATCAACCACCTTGCCTTCACTGGAATCCGGCATGCCAGGAGAAGCAACCATGCTTGAATCCGTTTCACTGGAATCCTCTACACTGAAATCCACCGCTCTGGCATCCGCCACTTCCTTCAGTTTATCTTCAATATCCTTCAGGCTTCTATTTTTACTGCCAAGCTGTTCTTTTAATTCTACTGCATCTTCCTCTAATCTGGCATTTTCATCTTCATATTTTTTCTTTGAAGCAGCCAATGTGTTGATTTTACTTTCAATTCGGTTGTATAAGCGAAGGTTCTCCATATATGCATCATCTCTGGCCAGATAATTTTCAAAAGTATTTATCCTGCTTTCTTTCTTAGGAAGATCAGTTTTTAAAGCTTCTATTTGGGCTGTTAATTTCTCCTGCAGGTTGTTTATGTCCTCTATTTGCTGACAGCAGTTTTTCACGGCCTGGTCATTCGTCTCTATTTCCTGTTTCTTGACTTTTAGCTCATTCTCCAGGTCTTCTACTTTCTTTTGAGTCCATTTAAAATTTCCAACAATCTGGCAGTCATGATTTATTCTGTCAATAACCTCACCAGCATCTTTAAGCTCAAGTATTTTTCGCTCTTTCTTTTCTATCAGATCCTTGACTAAATTGCCAATGTCCTCATTGGACAGATTTATACTCCTGGATGATGAGATAAAACGCATATCCTGCTGTTCCAGGTCTATTTCCTGATCCCTCCGGCTAAAAGGGATAATCGGTATGATCTGGCTTAATTCCATATCAGATGCAAGCTGTTCAATTAATGGAATTTCCTTTTCAGTTGCAATAATGGCGTAGGGCAGCAAAGGGTTGTTGTCTATTAACTTTTTCTTTGTTTCCTCATCAATCTCTCTCAAATATTTCTCACCTGTATAGCAGGGGAGATTCTGCTCCTGCAATAGGGATAAGAAACTTGCGGGCAGATAGCTGACGCCTTTTTCAATGCCATGTATCTGTCTTTCCAGCTCACTTATTTCCATTTTTATGTTGTATTCTTTATTTGTCCAGTCATTCAGATATTCCCTGGCAGATTTCAAAAGATATACCTGATCATACAAATATTCAGCATTAATATCCAGCCTCTTTAGAGCATCAAGAACAGACTGCTTTTCATCCTGGAAGCTTTTGATTCTGTCAATAATTTTTGCTTCTTCAATTTTAAGCCCTGTATGCTTTTTAGAGAGTTCTTCTTTCCTTTGCTGCAGATCCTCAAGTGCCTCTTTAAGCTTGACAATTTCATTCTTCTTTTCGTTCAGGAGATTTTCCACTTCCTGCTTCTCTTTTAGAAATTGCTCTTTCACTTTTGCAATTTCCTGCCGATCCAGTTCCTTCAGTAAAGGATTGCGGTATACTCGAACATCCAGAGCATCAAGTATTTCTGGTTCTTCTTTTTCAAAACCTTTAATTACCGACTCGATACTGCCAATTTCCTTAATAAGTTTTTCTATTTGCTTCTGGCATTCTCTTGCTTCAATTCTGTTTTTATCAATATTTCCCCGAACATTATTTAATTGGATACTATCATCATTAATTCCTTTCCTGATGTTTGCAATCTCAGCGTTATAAGCTGTTTTTAAAGAATATTTTATCTGATTCAGACTTTTCAGCAGAGCCTCTTGATCCTTTGATGCATTATCAAGTCGCTGCTTAAGCTGGGCAATGGATTTTTCCTTCTCTTGTTTCCTATCGTATTTTTCAGCAGCTTTTTGCAAATTCAACTTGTACTTTTTCTCTTCAAGAAGTAGTTTTTCCTTTTCAATACTATTACCTAAATCTATAATCTTGCCATTAATTACTTCAATTTCTTCAGTATATTTATATATTTCCTGTGATTTCTCCTCAAGTTCAATTGTTTTAAGCTCCTTATCAAGCTCTCTTAGGCGGGTTTCCATATCTGAAAGTTCCCGTTCCAGTCTTTGCTCCTCATCCTTTAAAACACAGTATCCTTCACCGATGTCCTTTTTCAGCTTGTTTTCATTATCAAGATTGGTCAGTACGACTTCAGCATCATTATATATACTGTCAAGATCCCTGTTAAGAGCTTCTATTGACCGGTACTCCCTGATATGCTTTTCATTGTCAACCAGTGATTGTGCTACCTGAGCCATCATCATTTCCAGCTTCCTATGATCTGTCATTTCAGAATCAGCTGATTTGTTCAATACTTTTTCAATGTATTTTATCACCCACTGTTCCATAACTTTCCTGGAAGTCTTGCATTGAGAAAAAACCTCGGACACACCATGTTCTGCTTCATTTATATTTAAAATGAGCTCTTTCCATTCTTCCTTTGAAATACCGTAGCTTCCTAGTTTCCTGTCATACTGATTCTGTTCTTCCCGGGTAGAGTCAAAAACAAATATATTCCTTTGATTTCTATCTGATTCCTTTTTCAGGAGTTTTTTAAAATCCTGATACGAAGCAATCCTCACATTACTGCCGACCTGTTCGGCAACGGGAATGTGCTTAATATCAAATTCATTGCCTTTTTCATATGAACATAAAAATGTAAAATATCTGATATCTGTATTTTCATCTTCCTCATCTGCAGAATGGCTTGTACTGGCAGCTACCGCAATGCCTGTAAGCAAATAGCCTGCTTCATCATCCAGCTTCCATTCAATCATGATATAGGAAGGGGTTTTTTTACCACTAAAAAAATCTCTGAATTTTCTGCCCAATAATGGCACTTTGGGCAAAATGGGCTGCAGCATGGCCTGAACAAGGACTGATTTTCCTCCTCCATTAGCAAGGCTTAACAAAGCATTTTCTCCGCCGTAAAAATCAAAACACTCATCTATGATATGTCGGTTATTATTGTTGTATGAAAAGTTAACTATTCTGACTCTGTTTATTTTAGGCACCTACAAATCCCCCTTTTCAAAAGCTTCACTGATAAGCCCTACCCTTTCTGCATTCAGATAATACTGCCGCATTAACACATCCAGCTTCTTTGTAGTACGTATTTGATTTTCCACCATGTATGCCAGCTTATTTTCTTCCAATATTTTTACAACGCCCTCAATTATTTTTGTCTTTGTTTTTTTCCTGGACTCATGGTCTACCAGGAGATTCATCCAAATCTCAATGCATGAAGCCAAATTAACTGAGTATTCTTCCTCAAGATGCTCAATTTCATCTTTACTTAATCTTTGAAGTCTCTCAAATCTTTCATCCAGGTGGTCAATTAAATGACTTACCTGGACAAAATCCGTCTTCTTGGGATCCTTATTTTTACCGCTGTAGAATTCGTAAAAAATGAACATCATTATATAATATCCTAGATACACATCTTTATTTGTTGCGTTGCTGCCGAAATAGCGTTTCAGTTCACCCGGTTGAACACCAATAATCTGACTGTTGATATTTGGCACCAGATAAACTGTGTCATCAAAATTCAGAAGCTTGCACTCGAATTCCTCTTCAAAAACTGACAGCACTTCCTGTACTTCAGTTTCAAGATATTCACTATATAAAAAGGCCTGTTCCCTCTTGTTTATTTCTCCTTGAGTAATCAGCAGCCTGAATATTTTCACCGCTGATCTTACATGTTCCATTGTCTCTGTTATCTCCATTTTCTCCATTATTTCCATTATCTCACCACCTTGAAAATCACATCTGTCATCCGGATAGTTTCAATTACTTTTATTTTTTCCTCTGTTTCCTCCGCTTTTCCTACCTTCTCTGTTTTCTCTAATGATATATTAATTTCATTACCTGTCTTTTCCACTATTAACTCTTTTATAGTATCAACTTTATCTATCATGTCTTTAATTCCAACAAGACAATACTCAATATTAAACTCCTCCGAAGGCCGAAGCAGCACACGCTTCCCGCTTTGATAAAATTCCTCCATGGGTATCCTGCCAATATCATATAGTTTGAGGGCAACTAAAAAAATACATCTATCTTCTGTAATCCTGTTGTAAAATTCTCCATTCCTCTCCCTGACATCATCCAAAATCCGGCTCAGGCAAATTTCATCTTCCTTTATTGCCTCTGTAATTATAAGAGCCATAATATCAACATACCTGTCGCTTATTTCCCTAATTCTCTCTTTTTCAGCAGAATCGTCATATTCATCAATATTAACCACGTGAGCATCCTGGTTCTGCACCTCTTTGTAAATAATCTGAGATTCGTAAATATCACCAATACCCAACATTTTCTTCTTGTTAGGCAGAAACAGGGGTTTAAACAAACACAAACAATTGTCCAAAGTATTATTGTACCGTTCAAGGTTTAACAGTATAGTTTCCTCAAAATCATACCTCTTTTCAAAACTGAATTCAAAGGATTTTTTTATAGTATCAATGTACAAATCAGTCAGGCTGTATCTGTTGAGAATTAAATCCCTTTGCTCGGTTATAACAATACCTATGTTATGGTGTATCTCCATAATCTCTGCTTTTGCTTTGACAAGTCTTTGTTCGAAGTCCCTGCTCATTTGAAATTCTTCTTTGATTTTTTCTTCAGCCATGTGTATCATCTTCTGTATATCTTCCATAGTTTCGTATTCTTCCGTCAGCATGGCATATGTACTCTTTATTAATACTTCATACTGTTCAACATCTACGTTATGAATATTTTGCTTGATAGACAATATGAAGTTTTCTATATCTTTCTTCTTTTGGCGTACAAAACTTATAAGCTCAACACTTTGCCTTACTGCGCTGGAAAATTTCTTTCTTTTTATGTACTCTTTTAATTTCAGCTGCTCTATGGTCAACTGGATTTCTTCGTCTATTTCCCTCATTCTGAATAAAAATTCATATCCCTGATTGGTGAGCATATATACAATCTTACGTTCATTGTTTTCATCAATTATTTTATCAGCAATGAGCCTGATGGTGATTTCATCCATTTTTTTGTTTTCGTAATTAACAACGGGGTAAGTATATCTCACACCATTGTTTTGCAGAATGTCCTTAATGATGTATCCTGCAATATCTTTAATCTGTTTTCTGCTAAAAGGTTTGAAAAAGTAAATCCTCAATAATTCATCAAGAAAATTCTCAATATGATACATCTCACATTCATTATTTTCCTCAAGAGTTTTTTCCATAATAAATAAAAGAACCGATACTATGACATTGGTCAGTTCGTTCTCTTCAAATAGATTCTCAAGTACTGTATTTTTCCCTTTTCTATTAATAATGGAGTTTGCAATACCCATCCACTCCATCCTTTTTTTAAAATTATCCAGGAAATCAAACATTCCCTTTCCTTTCACCATCCTTATTTTAATTTTTTAAAATCCTCGTTGTTAAGTATTTCCTGAGGTATATACCTATCACATTCCAATATGTTTTTGATAATTGCTTGATACCTGGAATCAAAAAATGAAACAAACCTTTCCAATTGCTCGGCTTTTTTAGCCTGTTTTTCCTTGGTAACCGGCAGCTGTTCGATTATGTCTTTTGAAGCATCCAGCATGGCTGTATAAAGGGATTTCATCAACTTAATATTCAGCATGGGATTGGCATTAATCAAATCATGGAATATTCCAATTCCTTCATAATCAAGGTCTCCAAAATAGTAGTAATTTGTTTTTACACTATCAAAAAAACTCTTATCAAATTCAGTTAAGGAATCCATTTTTCTAGCAATTTTCTTGCCTTCTCCGTAAATTAAGCTGACAAAATGTATTCCGGCTAAGCAGTTGCAATTACGCGACATTATATTTTTTAAAGTATACCAGGTATCCTTGTTCTCAATAATTAGTATATTTAGCTTTTGATCAGGTTCTCGATTAAGCTTCTGTAACGCAGCAGCAGGCTCTTGTTTTATATCCTCTATCCCGACTTGTTCATATTGCTCATGTTGTTCCTTTGGCTCAATAATATTACCATATTTATTATAATTACTATTATTCCTTATGTTTCCATTATTGCCTTTTATGTCACCTCTAATACTATTATTAGTAATATTATACATAAAAAAGGGCTCCGGTGTATGATAATAATTTAAAACTTCCGTTAACCCCGGATTATAATTAAGGACAGCAACAAGCTCTTTATCTTCTTTTAGAGCTTTTTCCTTCTTAAATATTTGAAATGATCTTTCATTGATAGATAAAGGTGTTTCAAGGCTTTTGGAATTGTGCTTCAGGAAATCATCCAATAATGAAAGCCAGGGCTTATGTTTCTTATATTTTTCAGGGCTGGCAAGATAACCTTCAATGTTCAGCTTATCATGCAATAAGCGGATTTCCGGAATTAGCTCATCAAAGCTGCATTCCGGCTTTATTACATTATATCTTTTATAAAGGGGCGGCCGCCGCCCATTTGAACCTGAATTCTTAACAGGTGTAATTATGTTGTTTTTTGCAAGTTCAACAACAATATTATAATATTCTTCATAATCCAAAACATTTATATACTGTCTTAGCTCTATCTCAGTTATTCTTGCTTTCTCATATTCAAGTAGTTTTCTACTTATTTTATTTAACTGGTGTAAATCTATATCCACTTAATTCCTTCCCATTTCTATTTTTTTGGCATCCGTGCCTTCTTCTATCATCATATCATAAAATTCAAATCTCCCAGCGAGCCATTCATAGGTTCCTATACTCATTACTGCCAAATCACTCTACTGGCTTTTCGTAATATAGACAGGTTCTCCATGTTGATGGCAAAACTGAAAATTTTTACTATAAAAATTTCATATCCGGCAACTGAGGGACTGTCACCCCTGTCTTCCCCCATGTCTTCCCCCATAACACATAAACTCCGTCACCCTATGTCATTCATCAGCAAAAAATCCAAACTTGATCTCTTCCTCCCTAATCCATCCAAATATCCTGTCAACAGCATTGATATATACCCATCCAGGTTTTTTGTCAAGTATCCTAACCTGGCTTGAGCAATTCTCAAAAACTATTTTTGGCTCTTCTTTTTCAAATTCATAAATTTTTGCATTATATATAAAGCCCTGAGCAGGTTTGACCAGATTTATATTGGATGTAAAATCGGTATTCCTAACCCAGCCTGAATATAAAGTATTTCCTTCTGTAAAATAACATACTTTTGATGTCTCTACGCCCTCTTCCAGTACCCCGACCAGTGAACCCTTCAAAAGTATATCACCTCGTGTATATAAAAGTTCGCTGTCAGTGTAAATTGGTGTGTTTTCAGACTTTGTATATGCATTCCTTTTAAGTTCTTCCTTTAGTTTTGAATAAGGTTTTTTGTGTTCATACGTCAGAGTACCAAAACCCATTTTAAATTCATTTACTACGTGGCTTGTAAAAGAATCAATAACTACTTTTACCATATACCTTTCTCCGGTCTCCACTTCATAAACATACGACAAGATGTGTTTTTTATCAGCCTTGTTTGTTTCCTCATATATATTAATCAACATATGATCATTATCAAGCCATTTTGCAGTATCATCAGCCGTCTCGACAACTACCTCGCCTTTACGCCCTGCATCCAGAATAAAAGCTCCATTTACACGATTATTCGGCATATAGGGGCTGAAATAGTCCTTGTATATATATAGTCTGTTGCCGTCTGGTGAAGGCTTAATAATCCCCTGATAATCATCAACTGTAAACCAGTATATTCTTTCATCTAACGTATTAAATACAGAAAGATTATAAGCACCTCCGTAATAAAAATGCAAATTATCTGCTGCTTTTTTGCTTTTCCATATGGAATGTTCAAGACTGTTAATCCTAATTGGCTCAAATTCGTCATACTCAGCCTTAAATATATCATTGTCATTATAGAAATAAATCCCACCATCATAAACTGAGGTAAATACCCCATTAACACTTTTAATTTCACTTGTTTCGCTGTTAATATAGTATACATTATCCTTTATCTGAACAATGACTTTTCCATCATCCATTACCATAAGATCAGCAATTCCGGCACTAAGCAAGCTAAACAATCCACGTTCCGGTGAAAATTCTTCTCTTTTTACTATAATTCCATCATAAGGCAGGCCAATCTCCGAAAGTTTCCTTACAGGTATGTTATAAATTTTTAGCTTATCCGGTTCTTTTTGGGCGTCCTGCCAACAAACTATATTTTCAGAAGGTGACCACCAGGTAATAAAATCATCGGGGTCGCCATAGCCTATTTTGAAAGCAAATCCTTCGTCAACCGAAATAACATACACACTGTTTTCAACTAAATTTGTGAATTCATCCAGCTCATAATTTGTGCCTGCCAGGATGTAATTTCCCATAGGGCTGGCACTTATATCATCGTTAATCCAGGGGACTGACTCAATAGGGTCCGTATAGTTATGCTTTCCAAGGTCTTCTGTTTTTAGAAAAGTTTGATACCGGAAAATACATTTTGAATCTTTGCCATCCCTTACAAAAATTCCATTTTCATAAAGCTCAATTTTTCTTGTATCGGAAACATCAAGAGTTTTAATCGGCTTTTCGGAAGCCGGATAATCACCGGTGATTTCACCATCCAGCTGCTCGCTTAAACCTTTGGGCTGCCCCCCCAAACTGAGAAAAGGTCCATTATTTTCATCAATACGTTTAATCCGTTCTTTTTCGGAGGATACAAGGTTATACGTATATTGGTAATAGGGGTATGTCATCCCTCTGTAAAAAATGTCTTTTCCGTTATATTTATCTTGGAACTCATTTGTGGAATCTATCAGTTCGCTATCACTTCCATCAGTAATAACTGTTTTGTTAAAACAATTAATATATGCAATAGTGGCATGCTCCATGCTGTTAAACACATCAGGAGTAAATCCGGGGTCATGTTTATACCAGCCGGTATCCTCGAAAATCTTTTCCCACTTCTTGGTTTTAAAGTCATAACCATGTCTTGCATATATTTCATTTATAACAAACTGGTTGGTGTCTTTAAGTCTTTCGACTACTCTTCTAATATAGTCAATATCTTTATTATATACTAGTGCAATCCTTCCCATATCCTCATACGAGGAAAAAAGATCAATATAGTAAAAACAATCATCCCACCGGTAAGTATCCATCGGATCATTCCACCTTGGCCTGAAGTATTCATCTTTTTTTTCATAAAACTCAGGTAAATCTACAAAGCCGATAAACAGGTTGAAATCAGGCTCAATGTTTTCAAAGTGCCACTCAATTCCCTTACCATTATAGTAATAGTTTAAAGGGGAAGCGGTAATCTGTGCAAAGGCTGCAGGTTCAGGAAAATCCACATATACATCTATTTTATCTATCCGATCCTTCCACAGAGCACCGGTAACAAGTATGTAATCCGCACCCCACTGCTGTGATTCAAACCTATATTTTACATACACCGATTTTTTTTCATTTTCTTCAAAATGCATTTTCCATGTATACATGGAATTATAATCATAAAGATCATGCTCGGGCAGAGTGCCTCCCTCCTTAATTTCAGTTTCATAAGGAGTCATGGATGGGTAGTCATAAGCCTCAAAGTCCCTGAGTTTTTGTGCATAACTGGCAACATTTGGGAAGCCTATATCAAGGTCTGTTTCAGAGCTTGTGTTATGGAAATTAAAAATTACCTCAATTTCATGCCCTAGTGCCCCATGCTTTTCCGTAATTCCATAATGAATTTTAATAACTTCACTTTCTAGCTTTATACTTCCACTGCTTATAGGAAAAGCCGTATCTCCTTTCATAATAAGTGGGGGTGAATTAGATAGGGCTATACTGGGATAAATAAACAAAACCAATACTAGGAATACAAGACATACAAGAGTCTTTTTCAAAACGAACCCCTCCCTTGAAAGAATTATGGGTAGTCTTTACAAAAGTGAACAAAATTAAAATCACAATTCAAATAATGTGTATATCTAGTATATAACATTTTCCATATAATTGCAACTTACCCTCTGAAGGGGGCATTTTCTACATTTGAGGGAAAATATGGTAAGAGGCGATTTCCATGTATAATATTCACTTCAGCAACGGATTGTAGCGTTTAAGCCTACAGAAAAATTCTACCCATTACATTCATCCTCCATGATTCAGGTGACGACTCACGACATCCATGTCGTGAATTACGAATTTTCCCTTGCCTTAAACATAACAATCCATAAGCTTTGTTCAAATTTTATACTTGGAAAATCGTTTGCTGCCATATTTTATATCATAGGAAGAATTTGACCTGTAACTGATTCTTTAATCTGCTTTTTTAATTAGATTTTAAATAGTAAGTTATTAACAAAAGTGATATAATAGGTTATAGATAAGATTATTCATGCAAAAAGGTGGTATTGGTATGGGAGAAACAAGAAAAAAGGGAATGCCTATAGGTATATCAGATTATAAAAATTTAATAGATAGA
>ERZ795032.1044-NODE-1044-length-21966-cov-7.564100_pt1 | contig 21966 bp, 12 predicted proteins | sample MGYA00375124_ERZ795032 | MGnify/ENA primary metagenome ERZ795032 (study PRJEB30167, sample SAMN05720154) | activated sludge metagenome | isolation source: Anaerobic digester | place: China | collected 2015-12-16 ...
GGCCGATATCGCTCTCGGTGTGGAGCACCTGCCTGTTCAGGTTGGTCAGGTCCACCAGATCACCGTCGATCAGCCGGATCTCCCCCACTCCGGCAGCAGCGAGGTAAAGCGCAATCGGGCAACCGAGCCCTCCGGCACCCACTATGGCGAGCCTGGCGGTTGCAAGCCGCTCCTGTGCCTCTTCCCCGAAGAGCGCTATCTGCCGGCGGTAGCGTTCCCGTTCCCGGTCAGTGAGCATCGCTGGATATGTCCTCCTCCGGGCTAGAGGTTTGACACTGTAACCCATTGAATACGCAATTTATGTGGTCTTTTGGTCAATTTGAAGGTTGTGTTTACGAAAAGTCACACGTCTGTTTACCTGGCAATTGCACGAAAGATCGATCTCAGTGATGGAAAACGGAAAACTGCCAATGCGAGGGGTGAGATTTGAACTCACGAACTCCTACGAGACCAGGCCCTCAACCTGGCGCCTTTGACCTGGCTTGGCAACCCTCGCTTTATCCACCCATATATAGCGCGCTGCAATATAATAAAACATTGGCCCTTCACGGAGTTCCGCTCGAAAACACGTCTCCGGTGTCATGCCCCGGACAAGAAAAACCCTGAAATTACATCTCGGGTCCAAACCCTCTTCTGTGCCTGAAGGGTGGGCCCTTCGTTCAGCCGCCACGTTCCCTGATCCTTGCCAGTGCATCCTCGGCGGCCTTCCTGGCGTACCAGTCTTCATCGTCAAGGAGGGCTTCGAGTGGCGAGACCGCCCGCCTATCCCCGATCTCGGCCAGGACATCCGCCGCACGTTTACGGACGTCGCCGTCCTGATCCTCCAGAGCGGCGATAACCTCCTCCATCGCAGGGGCACCGATGGCAATTAGCGCCGATGCCGCCTCCCGACGAACGCTGTAATAATCGTCGTGGAGCAGATTTATGAGACCTCGCACCGCACGCGGGTCGCCGATCTCACCGAGAGTCATCGCTGCCCGCCGCCGGATGCTATCATCGTGGTCTTCCAGGACGGTTATCAGAGGTTCGACTGCGACGGCCCTCATCCTGACAAGATCGCTCCAGCGCTCCTTTGCTATCAGGTAGACTGCCGTCTCCTCTCCCTTCGCAGGGGACCAGCCCAAGCGGTCCAGGGCATCAGCCACCCCGCCCCTGACACGGAAATGCGTATCAGTAAGTGCAGAGGGGAGAATGCGTGCAGCAGGCTCCCCTATCATCACCAGCGCCTCCACTGAGCTCTTACGTGATGCCTCGCTGCCCTCTCTCAGAACACGGAGGAGAGGCAAAACAGCAGGTTCACCCATCAGCCCTAGCGCCCGCACCACAACACGCCAGAGACGCGGGTCGTCCAGAAGAAGCGCATCGATCAGAGGTTCTATAGCCGCAGGGTTTCCGATCTTACCAAGTGTTGCGGCCGCTCCCGAGCGGATCGGCAACGGGGCGGTGCGGAGCGCCCGGATCAAGGGCTCAACCGCCGGACTCCCAATCTCGACAAGCGCCCGCGCTGCTCCAAGCCTGATCCGCCAGTCACTGTCCTGGAACGCCTCGATAAGCGGCAGAACAGCAGGCTCGCCCACCATCTTGAGAGCCTCGATCGCCTTTCTCTGCGCCGCTTCCTGTTCGGTCTGGAGTTCCCGGATCAGTCTCATTACAGCAGGTGCTCCGATCACACCTAGTGCATGCGCTGCACCCCTCTGGATCCCGCTGTCAGGATCGTTGAGCATCCGGATCAGGGGTTCGACAGCGGCGGCCCCGATCGCGGCAACCGAAGCCCACTGTTCTTTTGCGATCAGGTAGCGGATGGTCTCCTCCTCGGTCTCAGGTTTCCAGCCGATCCGATCGAGCACCTCCGCAGCCCCAAGCCGGACCATGTAACGCTCGTCGTTGAGGGATTCTGTTATAAGTGGCGTAATTGGCCTCCCGATGCGGGTGAGGGCGTCGATCGCTCCAAGCCTGACGCCGTCATCGGGGTGAGCCAGCGCCCCTATTAGCCCGGGTGCGGCCGATTCACCCAGCGTGGCAAGAACCATCAGGGCTCGTTCCCTGACACGGGCATTGTTGTGCCCGAGCGCTGCGAGGAGCGCATCTATGGCAGGCTCACCTATCACTTCAAGGATCCCGGCAACTGTATCACCGATATCTGGATCCGCAAGGGCCAGGATGAGCGCTCCCGTGGCAGGGGCGCCGATCCGAACGAGCACTCGTGCAGCCTTCTCACGGATCTGCGGCCGGTGCAGGGCTTCGATCAGCATATCCACTGCTACGTAACCGAGTTGAACCAGTACATCTTCGGCCGGTCCACCGAGTCTATCCTCATCGAGCACAGAGACCAGTGGGAGAACCGCAGGAGTCCCTATATCGATCAGAACCTCCATCACGGCGGCCTTCACCGCAGCATCCGTGTCACCAAGCCTTGCCACCAGGTGCTCGAGTGCGGGGCCGCCGATCTCAGCGAGGTCCCGCCACCTCCGCAGTGCGATCAACCAGGCGATCTTCTCTTCCAGATCGGCGGGCTCCCAGCCAAGCCTATCAAGAACCCCTGCCACTCCAAGCCTGATGGCGGAGTTCTCGTCGCTGAGGGTCTTTATTAGAGAGGGAATTGCAGTGTCACCGATCCCGGTCAGTGCGGCCAGCGCGCCCGCCTGCGCATCTCCCTCCTCGTCGAGGAGGGGGATGAGTGCATCTACCGCCGGTGCACCGATGCCGATCAGGGCATCGACGGCCTTTCGATGGAGACGATCTCCGCCTCTTCTGAGGAACTCGATAAGGCGTGGGACGGCCGCCGTCACGCCGAGCCTGCCGAGCACCTCAACCGCATTCTCCATTGCGGTCTCGCTGCTACCCTCCTCGAGCAGCGCAAGAACAGGAGCCACGGCCGGTTCTCCGATGGCAACCAGTGCCTCTGCCGCCGCAGGACCAACGCTCTTCCAGGCAAGGGCGGTCACGAGCGTGGCCACAGCCGCCGGATCACCGATCTCCCCGAGGGTAGCCGCGGCCTCGCGACGCACGCGGTTATCATCATCGTTGAGTGCCCCGATAAGGATGTCAACACCTGCGTCGCCCATCAGGGCGACCTCTGTCCACTCCTCCCGGGCGATCAGGTAGCATGCCCGTTCGGTATCACTCCATGGTTCCCAGCCCATCTCACTCAGGATATCGGCCACGCGCGACCGCAACCGTTGCGGCCCGGAGATGAGGACCTGGATCAGGGCTGGAATTGCAGGATCACCGATTGCACAGAGGACACCATGGAGCACCACTTCTACCTCTCTATCGGTTGTGTTCAAGGCCTGGATGCACGCCTCCGCCGCAGGTTCACCGATTCGTGCCAGTGCATCTGCCACACTGTTGCGGAGTTCCGGGTTCTCCAGCATCCGTATGAGCGGAACGACAGTTGCTGCCCCGATCTCTGCGAGGGCCATGGCAGCAAGCGGCCGAACCTCATCGCCTGCCTCCTGCATCAGATCGATCAGAGGTTCAATTGCGGTCTCGCCGATCTCTCCGAGCGTACGGGCAGCGTTCCACCAGATCTCTTTATCGCGAGATCTCAGGATCTGAATGAGGGGTTCGACTGCGGTCTCACCATAAGCCGCAAGATCCAGCCACGCCTCGCTGGCAATGAGGTATCGGATCGATTTGGCGGTGTCGGGTGGTACCCAACCGAGTTCGCGGAGTATGGTGGCGGCAGAGTTCCTGACGCGCCGCTCGGGCGCATCGAGTGCCTCAATAAGGGATGGGAGCGCCTCATCGCCAATCTCACGGAGGGCGTAGCGAACCCCGAACTGCACCTCTTCATCCTCATCGGCAAGCGCCTGAATGAGGGGTGGCACGGCAGGACCCGCCATGCGCACAAGTGTGGTCGCCGCCCCCATCCGGGTTTCCTCGTCTCCGAGAGCGGCGATCAGCGCGGGGATCGCCTCCTCCCCGATCATGACAAGGGCATCGGCGATACGCCACCGTCTGGCTTCGTCAGCGTGCGCAAGTGCGTGAACGAGCGGGTCTACGGCGTCCGCACCGTGTTCTGCGATGGCCTCGGAGGCACGCCGCCTGACCACGCCATCGTTACTCATCAGGTCCTCGATGAGCGACGCTATCGGGCGGTCTTCCTGGAGGCTGATCTCGTCTGGTCCGGGGCTATAAAACGTAGACCCGACATCGTCATCCTCAAATCCGAGCATCCGCATGAGTTCCTCATCGCTGAGCGATTCAGAGCGAGAAGTGGAGGTTTCATCCGCGATACCGCTGTTTGAAGCCTCTATGGAGAGTTCATTGGGAGAGGCCTCTCCTTCCACGGGATTCGCCTTAGTATGGGGCTCGAACTCTTCCAGATCTTCCTCTGGCCATTCGATCTCAATCTCTTCGGGGAAGAAAAGATCGTCCTGATTGAGTTCGGTCTCCCTGTCGGTCGAGGACTCCTCACCACCAGGAGCATTCGCTGGGGGTTGGGTTTTTTCTTCTTCGCTTTCGCTCTCTTTTGAACCTCTCTTTAGCCAGCGCTTTATGCGCGAGGATGCGCCAGACCTGAGGAGACCCGGCAGGCAGACCGCCGGGGATACAGAGCTAGTCGTCACGGCAATCTCGAGTATAACGGCCGTGGAGATGAGTAGAATGAATGTGGTTATCACGATTGTGCATAACAAGACGTAAGGAAAAAGTGGGGATGCACACCGTCTCTCCGGCCCCGGTTCATTGGCCCCTGCGGGTATCGCCATCTCCGCTGCCATCTCAGGGTTTCCAGGTAGAGGAGCGGTTAGCAGGATCTCGGCGGATCCTTCTTGGGCCTCGGTGTGCATACCAGAATCTCTCAGTATAAAAAATTAAAAGTGTTTGTCCTCGTCTTCACCGGGGATTTTCCAGGATGTGGTTGATCCCCCCTGGTGCCGGGGATCAAACTCCTTTTGATAGATCTGATCGCGCCGTCTCATCGGGGCTCGCGTCATATACTCTCATCGGCCGGGACACCAATACCTGTTTCTGGCTTAAATGGCACAGTCCAGCGCAGGAGTGTATCAAGCAGAGAGTTCCCGTCTCGGCCTGGGACGACCGGGCGCCGGGGAGAGTAAGGAAGAGACCGGAGAGGGAGGGCTGAGGGAAAGTTCATTCCGCCGTTCCCACCAGATCCACTCCGAATGGTGATTCTCCATCGGTACACTGCCAGCGAAGGAACCTCACCACGGTATCTCATCAAGATCCTGTCTCAGCCATGAACACGGCTTCCATGGGGCAATTGCTACTCACTGACCTCTCACTCCTCCTCTGCATCCCGCCATTTCCCGTAGGGGACACGAATCACGAACCTTGCCCCCCTGCCCGGAATGCCGGTCTCTGTGATTGTGATCCCTGTCAACGCCAGGATCTCGCGTGAGAGAAACAGGCCTAAACCTGTGTGTTTCCCAAACCCGCGCTCGAATATCCGTTTCTTATCCGCCTCTGAAACACCCACGCCGTCGTCCTCCCAGGTCACCAGAAGGTCGCCATCGGATACCTCAGCAGTTACGGTGATCCTGCTGACGCCTGCACCGCCATGTCTCTGGGTGTTGTCAAGGAGGTTCTCAAAGACCTGCTTTAGCATGGGATCTGCATATATCTCGCGTTTGATCCCGGAGGTCTGGAGTGAGATCGATGGCGGCACCTCAAGGCCCCGGATGATGGTCTCAAGGCTCTGCCAGCCAGGTTCCAGCGTGCCGATGGCCTCATACTGGCGTGTGAACTCGATCTGGCGCTGGATCTTGTGGATGGCCAGGTGAACCTTCTCAAGGTATGCCTCACGGTCGGCAGGATCGGCGTCCTTGTACAATTCCATATACCCGTCAGCCGCCGTGATGCTGTTCAAGATATCGTGGCGGGTGATCCCGGTGAGGATCTGCAACTGCCGGTGAGCCTTCCTGAGGGCTGCTTCAGCCTCTTTTCGTTCGCTGACGTCCCGGATAACAGCCACAGCATGCCATGCCCCGCCGGTAAGAACCGGAGAGATGGTGAGTTCAACCGGAAACACCCCCCCATCTTTTCTGCGCGCTGTCCTCTCAAGCGGCCTGCCGATGACAGGTCCTGTCCCGGTGATGGCGAAGTTACGAAGTCCCGCTTCTGCCGCCTCCTGAACGTATTCCGGGGCTATGAGGTCATGCACAGGTCTCCCGCGTGCCTCTTCCTCCGAATACCCAAACATCTTCACCGCCGCCATGTTCCAGAACGTCACACGACCCTCGCTATCGATCATGACTATGGCGTCATACGCCGACTGAGCGACGGTTCTGAACATCTCCTCGCTCTCTCTCAGAGCGTCTTCCGCCTTCTTGCGTTCGGTGATCTCATAGGCATGGACGAGGTAACCGATGATCGAATCACCATCATCCCTTATCGGTGTGATGAGGCGATCCAGCCAGATGACACCGCTTCGTGAGGTCGGATAGAGGTTACGGGACCGGACTTTCTCGAAATCAAATTGGGCCTGGTAGTGGGTTGTTCTCCCCTCCATGAGTTGTCGCTTCTTGTCCTCTGGAAGATTCGGGTCTTCGAATAAGGGAAAGCCCCTGAGCGAGTCTAGATCCTTCACACCCATGAGGTCCAGGGCGGCAGGGTTGGCATGAGTGAGCCTCCCTTCGGCATTATACACCCCGATGGCGATCGGCGACTGCTCGTATATCGCCCGATACCACCTCTCCCTACTCCTGACCTCCCTGTTTAGTTCCTGGAGACGCTCCTGCTCCTCACACTCGGCGGCGACCGCTGCACGAAGGCGGGCGGCAAGGTTGGCCACGATCGCTGCAATGGCAAGGAAGACCACTACCCGGATTACAGCCGCAAACACGATCTCGGGGGTTGCCGGGGTGAGGAGAGCGACCAGCGAAAGGTAGATCGCTCCAAGTCCGGCAGATATGACAACCCCTCGCCTGAGATAGTAGTAGGCGGCGTAGACGATGGGGATGTAGTAGATATGAGAAAAGACAATGGTGATACCGTGTACCAGGCAGGCGATCGTGATTGCGATCGCGGCAAGGCTTGAGAGTGCAAGGATCCCCAGCTGGATACTACTTTGCTTCAATGAACCCCCTCCAACGAGTTTTTCGGCGAATGACGCCGGTAACGCAGTGGTTGCCCTTGAGAGAAAATGTGCGGTGGGAATGGCCCGGACCTGGTACTCATGGTTTTTCATCTACCCTTTGTGCATATAGCGTTTCCGCCGTGCAGCAAGAGCATGGTTTGCGGATGGCTGTGGTCATATGTTCTTTTCAAGCGCGCCTGGGGCTCAGACGTGTTTGGAGACTGGAGGCGTTTAACACCCCTCGCAAACTCCTTTGAACGCCCGTCGGTTGATTGCGGAAGCGACGCGTTCACCCCCGCCGGGGTCTTGAAAGACAGGAGACATGGCATACGGCGAGAGACCATTCTCATCAGAGGCTGACCATGCAGCGCACAGAAGTCTCCGGCAACCGACCCCCACAAACAGCCATAACGGGGGCGAAAGTTGTATGGCACCCCACTCCGCCCTTAACCTGCTTCTTCTTACCCTATCAACTTGACAAGCCCATGCCGGGGTTCGAGCACCTCGCCGCCCCGTTTCAGGTGATCCAGCGTATACTCGATCTTGTCGCGGGCGAACCCCTGCTGAACCAGGATCTCGATGACCTCCTCGACCCTCGCCTGGCCATCCGACTCCCCCGAGAGGTTCCGGATCGCCTCCTTTATCGACCGGATGATATCGCGCTGCGACTTTGGAACCCCGGTCACAAGCTTGTCGATATCAAAACTCCCGCTCTCGGCGTCGTATGCAACCTGCCTGAGACAGGCATCCACGATCTTGAGGATCCGGTCGGTGTCCTCTGTATCGATGGTGTTTGAGAGGCGCATCCGGGCGCTCGCCTCCGCAAGTCGCACCAGTGCCTCGAGTTGTCTGGCAGTGACCGGGACAGGTTTGTTGTTCCCACTGGCCAGGTTCCGCAGACGCATGTAATAGCCTATAAGCGCTTCCTTCGCCCCGTCTGAGAGGATGGGGAAGCACGTTCGTTTCGCATATGCGATGTACTTGCGCAGGAGCGCTGGATCGATATCGGGCGTGACCGGTTCAAGCGCCCGGCGGATATAATCATCATCAACACCCGCCAGGGGTTCGTGCTCGTGCTGCTTGATCAACTCTCCCACGGCGTGGGTCTTGATGATGTGCTGGGCTATCGCTGCATCACGTTCGGCCTCCGGTTGATCCGTCATAACAAAGATCAGATCAAACCGGGAGAGGAGCGATGGCGGCATGTTGATCTGTTCGGCGATCGGGATGAACTGATCAAACCGGCCGAGTTTTGGGTTTGCTGCGCCGAGGAGGGCGCACCGGCATTTCAGGGTCGCTGTGATCCCGGCTTTGGCAACCGAGACTGATTGCTGCTCCATTGCCTCGTGCAACGCGCTCCTGTCCTCTTTTGCCATCTTGTCCATCTCGTCGACTGCCGCGATCCCCATATCCGCGAGAACCAGCGCACCTGCCTCAAGCGTCCAGCGGCCGTCTCCGAACTCGTCCTTGACCGCAGTCGCCGTAAGCCCTGCGGCCGTCGACGACTTGCCGCTTGTATAGATCCCGCGGGGCGAGAGTTTTGCAACGTATCTCAGTATCTGGCTCTTCGCGATACCCGGGTCTCCGACCAGCAGGACATGGATATCACCGCGTAGACGGGAACCATCCGGCATCTCCTTCGGTATACCGCCAAAGAGCTGGAGAGCGATCGCCTCCTTCACGTCGTCGGAACCATAGATGGTCGGTGCGATCGACCGCACAATCTTCTTGTATATCATTGGGTCGCGAGCGAGGGCCATGATCTTCGCCTCGTCCTCCTCGGTGATCGCAACCTCCTCAAACTCCTTCTCGGCGACCTCGAGGGAGTTGCCCTCCAGGTAGATGTCAAAGAGGGTGCTCTTCTGGCCGTAGTTGATCCGCTGCACCGACCGCAGGATGCCGTTCACAACCACCCGGTCACCCGGTGTGACCAGGCCGGTGAGGTCGTCGGTGACGTCGATATCGAGCGTCTGGGGCTGCTCTCCACCGCGGAGACCCTCCGGCGACTCCTGAATCCTGATCTTCTGGGCGTCGACAAACCGGCATCGGTTGAGGACAAGATCGAGTCGTGTCTTGCGCTCGCAGTTCGGGCAGAATTCAGGCTCATCAAACCGCCCGTAACCCTGCGGGATCGGATCCGTCAGCTTGTTGCAGGAGCGGCACCGGAAGACCGCACTTACAATCCGGGGACGGACCTCCGTGGTCTTTCTGAGAATCCCCTCGATGCTGACGAATGTATTGATCTGGTCAGCCCGAATGTCCCTGATGTTGGTCTTCTGTGGCAGGTTGGTGAACCGGATGTTAAGGTGATCCGGTTCCAGACTGTCCTTGAGTTTAAGCAGTTTGTTCTGGACTATCGCGTCTCTGATATCCCCTATAACCTTCCCGGGGCTGCGGAGGAGTTCAAAAGCAAGCCGGTTGTTCAGGATCTTGCGGTAATCGATGACAAGCGAACGCCTGTGAGGATACTCGCGGGAGATCTCGGCAAGCTCCCGGCGATACTGTTTTTTCAGGGTTTTCGTCCACTCGCCAACGTTATCGGTGACCTCGACGTTGATCTCCTCGGTCAAAACCAAACCTCCTCAGCGGTGCTCCCGGGCGGCAAGGACGAACCGGGCGATCAGCGCTTCCATCTGGATATCGCTGTTTGCTCCCTCCGATAGGCGGAAATCGGCCTCGCCGAGGGCGTCAATAAGTTTCACTTTGAGCGGCCGGTCAATATCGCGCTGGATCAGAGCCCTGTAGCACTGGTTGATCAGCTCGTTTGGGGCGATGCCACGTACACGGGTCAGATCGGAGAGAACTTTCTCGGCCTCATCAAACCTCCCGGCGATCGAGAGATCCAGGAGTTCGTCGATCTCATCCGGTCTGGCGGTCGCGGTGATCGAGTAGATCATCTTCTCATCGATCTCGGGGCTGATGATTGCAGCGCCCTGAAGAGCATTGATCGCCTTTCTCATATCCCCTGCAGCGACGTAAACTATGGCGTCAAGTGCCTCTTCCGAGACCGTGAGCCCCTCGGCCGCAGCAATCCTCCTGATCTCTTCTATGATTGCCTCCCGGTCAAGCGGCCTGAACCGGTATATAGCGCACCTGCTCTGGATGGGGTCGATGATCTTTGAGGAGTAGTTGCAGGAGAGGATGAACCGGCAGGTGCGGGCGTAGGTCTCCATCGTCCTCCTGAGAGCCGCCTGCGCATCAGTGGTCAACGCGTCCGCCTCGTCCAGGAAGAGTATCTTGAACTGCGCACCGCCAAGTGGCGACGTCCGCGCGAATTCCTTTATCTGGTTCCTGACGACGTCGATACCGCGCTCGTCGGAGGCGTTCATCTCCCGGAAGTTTGTCTGCCAAGACTCTCCGAAAAACTCCCTGGCGAGCGCCACGGCGGCGGTGGTCTTTCCGACCCCTGCACTCCCTGCAAACAGGAGGTGCGGCAGGTTCCCGGTCTTCACGTAGGACTTGAGGCGCACCACGATATCTTTCTGCCCGACCATCTCATCAAGTCGTCTGGGCCGGTACTTCTCTATCCAGATGGTGTGGTCGCCTTCCGATTGCATAGACATAGGTGTCTGTCTACGTAAAAAGATTCAATGTTTCATAATCCGGTGATCCCTTTTAGAGGGTGAAACGCAGATAATAGGTACAGACGCGTGGTAGTCCCTGTATTTCACAACCACTTTCTCGAACGGATTGATTGCATGGAGCCTGTAGAACGAGTGTTCGCGCGGGAGTTCTCCACCGCGCGGTATACTGTGGATGCCGGCGACGGCCATCTCCCGGTGACACCCTCTGGTGCCTGCTCCCACCGCCTCTTTATTGTCGGTGCTCTCACCGAACGCCTGGGAGGCGGGGATCTCATGCAGGCCCGGGTAGCCGACCCTACCGGTGTATTCCTGGTCACGGTGGACTGGCATAACCCTGACGCGCTCGAGACGCTCGGCTACATCGACCCGCCTGTGTTCGTTGCCGTCACCGCTCGGCCGGTGCCGGGCGGTTCGGGAGACCGGGCGTGCCCGGCACTGGAGGTCGAGGCCATCCGTGTGGTTGACCGCACCGCACGCGACATCTGGGTGCTCGCAACCGCCGCTGCAACGCTTGACCGGCTTGAGGCGCTCCGGGATGGGAGGGGTGAGCGTGCCGCAACCGCCCTCAGGCTCTACGCAACCACGGAAAACGAGATCCGGGAGATGGCCGGGATGGTAAGAACAGCGCTCGCGACTGTCCGGGAGGTCCCTTCCCCATCCCGGATCACCCCCCGTGCTCCGGCGGAGATCCTGCTGGACGCTCTCAAGGCGATGGACAGCGGTTTGAAGGGGATCTCTATCGAAGATGCAGTCGCTGCCGGGGTGGGTTCCGGCCTCACCGCCAGTGAAGCACGCACGGCGCTTGAGAAACTTCTCGCTGCCGGAGAATGCTACCAGCCTGTAGATGGCACAGTAAAACTGATCTGAGACGATAATGCACCTACACTTCATTGAGAACGGCCCGGCCCTCCTGGTCGAGCAGGAGCAGCGGGTTCTGGTCGTCGCCGACCTCCACATGGGGATCGAGTCGGGCCTCGAACGCTACGGCGTTCACATCACCAGCAGGAGCAACGCCCGTGCAGAGCGGGTGATCGCCTGTATCGAGGAGACAGAGCCCGATCTCCTGCTCCTCCTTGGTGATGTCAAGCACAACGTCCCGGTGACAACCCGACAGGAGTACCGGGAACTTCCACGCATACTCCAGTCGTTTCGCGAACTCGTCCCGATCGCCGTCACCCCCGGCAACCATGACGGCGGGATCGACCGGTTCCTTCTGGAAGGTGAACTCCTGCCCACCGCAGGCACAATAATTGACGGGGTCGGGTATCTCCACGGCCACACCCATCCTGCTGCCGGGCTTTCCAGCCACCTCATAATCCTCGGCCACCACCACCCGGTGGTTTCGCTCATGGATGCCGTCGGCTGCGCCGCCCGCGCCCGACCAGCCTACCTCTACTCAGTCTTTGAGGAGCCGGCAGGGGAGCGCACCCGGCTTCTCTTCGTCCCGGCCTTCAACGAGTTTGCGGGCGGGATCGATGTGGGTTTGCTGCGGGAGAGCGGACTCGGGCCGCTGTCGCGCTGTATAGACGAGAAGAACGCGGAGGTGTTCCTGGCAGATGGCACATACGTCGGCTCCCCGGCCACGCTCTGCCCCGCAGAGATCGACGGTTGAACTTCTCGACCCACGGGTGAGGGAGGTTGTCCGGAAGCGCGGGTTTACAGATTTTTCTGAGGCACAGGAACGGTCCATCCCTCAGATTCTTGCTGGAGATAACCTGATCCTGGTGGCGCCGACAGGCACCGGGAAGACCGAGAGCGCCATGCTCCCGGTATTTGACAGGCTCCTTGAGACCCCGGGTCCCGGGTTCAAGGCACTCTACATAACGCCACTGCGCTCCCTGAACCGTGATATCCTGGCACGGATGGAGTGGTGGTGCCGGGAACTATCACTCACAGTCGGCGTCCGTCACGGGGACACGCCGCAGAACGAACGGCGTAAGCAGGCACTGAACGCTCCCGACCTTCTCATCACCACCCCGGAGTCGCTGCAGGCGCTCTTCATGGGCAAACGTCTCCGCGAACACCTCAAAAACGTCAGGTATGTCATCATCGACGAGATCCACGAGCTCGCCGACAGCAAGCGGGGGGCACAGCTTGTGGTGGCGCTCGAACGTCTGGTCGAGTATGCCGGGGATTTCCAGCGGATCGGTCTCTCGGCAACCGTCGGGAACCCGGACGATATCGGTCGGTTCCTCTGCGGTTCACGGCCATTCTCGCTTGTGGAGGTCCCGGTCGCAAGCAACCTTGATATCACCGTCCGGTTTGCCGGCGAGGACTTCAGTGATCAGGTCAGTGCGGTCGAGAAGTGTCTGGATGCCCGGGGTTCCACCCTTGTCTTTGTCAACACCCGCGTGACCGCCGAGGCCCTCGGCCACAGCCTCTATTCCAGGGGGGACGTCGAGGTTCATCACGGTTCGCTCTCGCGGGATATCAGGGTGGATGCCGAGGAGCGGTTCAGGAATGGTGAGATCCGGGCGCTGATCGCGACCTCTTCGATGGAGCTTGGTATCGATATCGGGCATATCGAGCACGTTGTCCAGTTTGGTTCACCAAGGCAGGTATCGCGACTGGTGCAGCGGGTCGGTCGGGCCGGACATCGTCTCGATGCCATATCGCGCGGGACTGTCCTTGCAACCGGGTTTGACGACCTCCTGGAGTCACTTGTGATCACAAGGCTGGCGAAGGATAACGAGTGCGAACGGATCGTCCCGCCTGCCGGCGCAGCCGATGTGCTTGCAAACCAGGTGGCGGCGATCGCGGTCGAGTACGGCGAGATCGAGATATCGCGTGTCCGGAAGATAGTGGAACGGTCGAGTGTCTTTAACGGTTGCGGGTCTCTCCTGGACGACGTCTGCCGCCAGATGGCGGAGCACAGGTTGATCCGGATCGAGGAGACCAGGATCATCCGGACAGGGCGTGCAAGGCGGTACCTTGTCGGGAACCTCTCGATGATCCATGACGAGCGGAAGATGGAGATCTTTGATATAGTGTCGCGTCGGACGGTCGGAACACTGGATGAGTCGTTTGTTCTTGGCTGGATGCACACCGGCGCGGTCTTCATCACGAAGGGCCAGCTCTGGAGGGTGCTTGAGATGGATGGCGGGAGGATCACGGTCGAGCCTGCAACCAGGGCGAAAGGGGAAGTCCCATCCTGGGAAGGCGAGCAGATCCCGGTACCGTTTGCGGTCGCCCGGGAGGTCGGGGCGCTCCGACGGAGACGGGCATTCGACCGTTACTCGAACGTTCCAGGGGTGATCAGGTATGCAGAGCGGTTCATGGCCAGGATGGACACAGGAAACCACCCCATTCCATCCGATCGACTCATCACCCTTGAGAACGCTGACGAGGGTGTGGTCTGCAACGTCTGTGGGGGACATAAGGCAAACGAGGCGCTCGCCCGGGCTCTCTCGATCCTTCTTTCCGCCCGCTACGGAACTACCGTCGGGATCGAGGTCGGTGCATACCGATTCCTCCTCCGCCTGCCCGGGAACGTCCGGGCGCTTGAGGTGCAGGAGACCCTGGCGGGGGTCGAACCCGACCACCTGGCCGGGATCCTGAAACTTGCCCTGAAACGGACGGCGTTATTCAAGTGGAAACTTGTTCAGGTGGCCAAAAAGTTCGGTGCCATCGATGCGGATGCCGACTACGAGCGGTTCAGCATCCACCGTCTGATCGACCTATTCGACGGGACGGTCATAGCGACGGAGGCCTACCGGGAACTCTTCAGCAACTACATGGACGTGGAGGCGGCGCAGGAGATCCTGACCGGCATACGTGACGGCCGGATTGCCGTCACCATCGGTCGACTCAGCCCCATCGGGAGCGAGGGGCTCTCCTCATCCCGGGACACGATCCCGCCGCCGATGATCGACCAGGCGGTGATCGGGACGCTTATGCGCCGTCTGGATAAGGAGGAGGTCGTCCTGTTCTGCATGAACTGCCGGAAGTGGAAGAGCCGGACGGTCGTTGAGCGCGTCCCCGAGCGGCCGCAGTGTCCCCTCTGCGGCGCACGTCTCATCGCCGCGCTGAAGCCCTGGGACGAAGAACTCATCCCGGCGGTAACAAAAAAGAAGAAGTCGGAGGAGGAGCGTGCGATCGAGGTCCGGTTCCTCCGGAACGCAAACATCGTTCTTTCAAGCGGGAAGAAAGCGGTGATCGCCCTTGCGGCAAAGGGTGTCGGCCCGGAGACAGCGTCGCGGATCCTGGCAACCCTCTCTGATGGGGACGCTTTCTACCGTGAGATCCTGAAGGCCGAGCGCAACTACGTAAAGACCCACCGGTTCTGGTAGCGCTCCCTGGCAGTTCCCTCCTTTTTTGAGGAGAGTGGATCTGATACGCATGTTCTGGAACGAATCTTTCTTTGTGACAGAGTGTTCTGTAATAATCGGCCTTACAGCTCACCGATATCTCCGAAACCTATAAAGAACCATAGTGCCTCCTTTTGTACGGGTTCAGCTCCATGTCACCATCCCCCCTGGTGCGCGTCCTCTACGTTGATGACGAGGTTGCACTGCTTGAGCTCGCTCGCATCTTCCTTGAGCAGAGAGGCGGGATGGTTGTCGATACCACTCCAGACCCGCGTGAAGCACTCCGCATGATCATGAGCGATCGCTACGATGTGATAGTCTCGGACTACCAGATGCCGGAGATGGACGGTATCACGCTCCTCAAGCGGGTTCGTGAGGCCAGGTCGCAGGTTCCCTTCATAATCTTCACCGGTAGGGGACGTGAGGAGGTGGTGATCGAGGCACTCAACAGCGGTGCTGACTTCTATCTGCAGAAAGGCGGCGACCCGAAGTCGCAGTTTGCCGAACTCGCAAATGCAATAAGACAACTTGCTGGCAGACAGAGGGCTGAGGCTGCAGTCCGCAAAACCGAGGAGATGCTGCACAAGGCCGAACGGCTTGCACATCTTGGGAGCTGGGAGTTCGATCACAGGACAGGAGATCTGGTCTGGTCGGATGAGACCTACCGCATCTTTGGGCGCGACCCCAAAGAGGGCGTGCCGACCTATGAGGAGTTCCTATCGATCGTCCACCCGGACGATCGCGCCAGGGTCGATGCAACCTACTCCGCCTCGATCACAGATGGGAACGGGGGCTATGAAATCGAGCACCGGTTCTTTCGGGCCGATACCGGCGAGGTTCGCCACGTTGTTGAGCGATGTGAACATCTCCTGGATGAGTCCGGGCGGGTCATCCGCTCAGTCGGGATGGTTCATGACGTAACTGAGGCAAAAGAGGTAGAGGAACGTCTCAGGGAGAGCGAGGAGCGCGTACGGGCGAAACTGGAGAGCATCCTCTCCCCGGAAGGTGATATCGGTAATCTGGAACTTGCCGATATTATCGATATCCCGATGATTCTATCGCTTCTCAATGATTTCCACGCTCTCACCGGGATCTCGGTCTCCATAATCGATACCCATGGCCGGGTGCTGATCAATGCGGGGTGGCAGGAGATCTGCACGAAGTTTCACCGGGTTCATCCCGGGACGCTTCGAAACTGTATTGAGAGCGACACGCAACTCTCCACAGGGATTGCTGCCGGGGAAGCGAAGATCTACCGCTGCCGGAACAACTTGTGGCAAGTTGCGTCTCCCATCATCGTGGGTGGCAAACACCTTGGCAACGTCTTCATGGCGCAGTTTTTCCTCGATGACGAAGAACCGGATTACGAGGTCTTCCGGACGCAGGCAAGGCACTATGGATTTGATGAAGAGGCCTACATCGCTGCGCTTGATGCCGTTCCACGGTTGAGCAGAAAGACTGTGGATAGCGCCATCTCGTTCCTCCGTGAGGCTGCCATCTTTATATCACGGTTGAGTTACGCCAACATCACCCTGGCCAGGTCGCTTACAGAACGCGATGCCCTGATAAGAGAGCGCGAGGAGACCGCAAACCGGTTGAAACGAGCTCAGGAGATCGCTCACCTGGGCAGCTGGGTGTTCGATCACACCACAGGCCAGTTGACCTGGTCGGAGGAGACCGCCCGGATCTTTGGTTCCGCCTGTGGGGAATCTTCAGCAGGATACCAGGATTACATTGATCACATTCACCCCGACGATCGCGCTGCGGTCATCTCGGTGCATTCCAGATCACTCAGGGATGGTAGTGACGGCTACGAGATTGAGCACCGGATCATTCAAGATGGTAGCGGGGAGGTCAGGTACGTCATTGAGCGGGGCGAGCATCAGCGGGATGAGTCCGGGCGGGTCATCCGTACCATCGGGATGGTGCACGATATCACAGAACGTAAACTTGCCGAACTCGAGGTGATGCGGCGTCACGAGGAACTGCAGGCGGCTTATGAACAACTCACGGCCATCGAGGAGGAACTCCGGTCAAGTTTTGAGGATCTTCGTGAGAGGGAGCAGCAACTACGGGAGAGTGAGCGCAGGCTTGCCGACATCATCGAGTTCCTTCCTGATGCGGCCTTTGTCATCGACGTAGAGGGTCGTGTTATCACCTGGAACCGTGCTATGGAGAAGCTTACCGGTGTTCCAAAAGCGGAGATGCTTGGCAGGGGCGATTACGCTTATGCGGTTCCGTTCTACGGTGAGGCACGCCCCATACTTATCGATTATATTCTCGAACCCGATAAAGCCCTTGAGAACCACTACGACATCCTGGGGAGGGAAGGAGATGTCTTTGAGAGCGAGACGTCGCTGGCCCATCCTGCCGGCAGGGAAGCTGTCCTCAGGCTGAGGGCATCACCCCTCTACAACCTGGAAGGCAGGCGTGTCGGTGCTATAGAGACGATCCGGGAGGTAACCGAGCAGAAACGGGTCGAGAAGGCGTTACGGGAGACTGCTGAGAAGATGGCAGGGATCTTCCGTGTTGCTCCAATAGGTATAGCCATGACGGTGAACGAAATATTCACGGAGGTAAACGACCGCCTCTGCGAGATCCTCGGTTACTCCCGTGATGAACTCATCGGTCAGCACGTCCGGTTGCTCTTCCCGCATGAAGAGGAGTATGAGACTGCCATGCAGAAGGCGTTCACCGGGGTCAATAAGAGCGGGAGGTTTACGCTTGAGACGCGGTCACAACGTGGTGGCAGAAACGATGACCCTGTCTTTCTTCAGGTCTCGGGCACTCCCCTCGATGCCGGGGATATATCCCGTGGGATGGCACTAACCGTTCAGGATATAACCGAGAGCAAGTGGATGGAGCAGGAGATCGAGTATCATGCCCGTGAACTTGCCCACCAGAGGAACAGCCTGGCCACCGCGAACAGGAAACTCACCCTAATGAACAGCATCACCCGGCACGATATCTTAAACCAGCTGACAGTCCTTCTTGGAAACCTATCGTTTGCCCAGATGGCCGGTCCCGGGGAGGATATCTCCAACTACCTTGACCGTGTACAGTACGCCGCCGACCTGATACGCCGCCAGATAGAGTTTACGCGGGACTACACGGACCTCGGTGTCCGGGCACCCGAATGGCAGCGGGTCTCGGATGCTATCCGGTCGGCGACCTTGCATGGGTTGCCGGTCGAAGATGAGACAGGAGACCTGATGATCTATGCGGACCCGATGCTTGCAACGGTCTTTTCCAACCTGATGGACAACTCCATCCGTCACGGGGAGTCGGCGACACACGTCCGTGTATGGTCATACCCGGAGGAGAACGGAGACCTGGTCCTGGTCTGGGAAGATGACGGCATCGGTATTCCGCTGGATGAAAAGGAACGGATATTTGAGCGGAATTTCGGGAAGAACACCGGGTTAGGGCTTTTCCTGATCCGTGAGATCCTCGGGATCACCGGGATCACCATCACCGAGACGGGGGAACCCGGAAAAGGAGCGCGGTTTGAGATGCGAGTTCCACACGGGATGCACCGGCACGCGGAGTCCGACTAGATCAGGTGATCGGGAAACGTTCCGGCCGTCACCCCTCCCCTCCTGCGGTTTTGAGAATTGGTTGTTCTGGGGGTTGCACGTATTCCCCAATCGACCGGATTGCCGCTGCAGGTGCCCGAAGCGATCTCTTTTTGGTCGTGGCCGACAGAACCGCTGAAAAACGAGTTGCATGACTGAACGTCCACCGATCATCTACGTGAACAACGCCGCCACGACATGGCCAAAACCGCAGGGAGTGCTCGAGGCCGTCAGCCAGTCCCTTGCCCGGCCGGTCTTCGGGTCAGGGAGGAACACGGGGAACCAGGGCGAAGATTATGTCACACTGGCACGCGAGGCAGTCTCGACTCTCCTGGCTGCAGAGCCGCCGGAGCATGTGGTCTTTACCATGAACGCAACAGACTCCCTGAATATCCTCATCCTGGGATTTCTCGCCGGAAAGGGGTCAGGATTTCATGTCCTTACAACCGAACTCGACCACAACTCCGTTCTGCGACCGCTGCACGAACTCGAACGGCAGCACCGCATTCGGTTGGCGGTTCTTCCCTTCGAGAACGGATCGGTCAACCCGGATCTGGTCGAGGCGGCCATCACCCCGGATACGCGGCTCATGGTCACAACCCACGGTAGCAACGTCCTCGGTTCGGTGCAGGATATAAGCCGTATCGGGGAACTCCTGCATGACCACGAGGTCTATTTTATCGTGGATGGTGCACAGACCGCCGGCCACGTAGCCGTTGATCTGAAGGCGCTGCCGGTCGATGCCTTCGTCTTCACCGGGCATAAGGGTCTATTCGGGATCGCGGGTAGCGGCGGTTTTTCCTGTGTGACCCCGACTCGATCGCTCCTGTCCGCTATGGGGGGACAGGGACGGACTCTTTCTCGCTCTTTCAGCCCGCGAGATGCCGGAGCGGTTCTAGGCCGGTACACACAACTACCCCGGGCTTGCGGGGCTTGCAGCCGGCGTAAACTACATCGCCTCCGTCGGGGTGAAGACCATAGCAGAGAAAGCAGAGCGACAGACTGCGTATCTTATCCATGAACTGAAGAAGGAACCGGAGATCGAGATCTACAACGATTCGCCCGAACTTCCCATAATCTCGTTCAACATCCGAGGACTCGATAACGACGATGTGGGGTTCATCCTTGCCCGTGCATACGGGATCGTGGCACGTACCGGGCTCCACTGCGCACCCCTTGTTCATCGGGCGATCGACGGCGGTTCAGGTTCAGTCAGGCTCAGCCTCTCCTGGTTTACCACGGATGAGGAGTGCCGGAACACCGCAGAGGCGGTCAGGGAGATTGCACATAATGCAGATTCTTCGTTCGGTTCGGCATAAATCCTGTGCCGACGGCTCGCTCATGAAGGAGTTTCTCCTCAGCGCCCCCCCTAAAGGAGGATTTCTTCTCCTATCTTGCAAACTTTGGCGAGGTTGAAGCGCTCCCAAATCTGGGTGAGGGGTTCTACAAATTCGAGAAGCCCGACTGGTTCTCCATCAGGGGTCTTGCCGGGGATACAACCGTTGAGGTCCGGTTCAGGAGGGAGGTCATGCACCTGACAGTTGATTTCCTCTATCTCCTATTTACCTCCTACCGTGAGGAGGGAGCGATAGACATCGCTCTGCTAAAGCAGAGAGAGCAGGCGGTCGCGAAACGGGTGAAAGAAGATCTTTACGGGCCAGATTGAGGCACACCGGATGTCAGGCCGATCACCTCTGGCCACCATCCACCATGGCTGAACGGGATGTGATGGTGATCGATTCTGCCACTCTGTATCTTCAGACCGGGATCAAACCGCGGTTCCTCCCGGTGATGGACGTGCCACCTCCGCGGGTAACAACAAAGGTGTTCTCGATCCCGACCATCCCGACCCCCTCAATCCCTTTCTTGGGTTCAAGAGCGATCACCATGCCCTCTTCCAGCGGTTCATCGAAACCGCTGGAAATCACCGGCATCTCGTCCACCTCAAGACCGACGCCGTGACCCAGGAACTGCACCCGCCGCTCCCCAAAACCCATAAAGTTCTCCAGGAATTCTGGCTCCAGGTTGTCGAGTATTGTCGTGTAGACCTCTGCCGGCGTGACGCCGGGCCGGAGCAGCGACGCCGCCTCGTCCTGGATCTCGACGCAACGCCAGTGCACTTCCATCGCCTCCGGCGGGATCGCACGCCCGAACATATAAGTCATCGTCTTGTCGGAGTGGTAGCCCTGCACGCCGCAACCACAGTCAAGAAAGACCAGATCACCGGGTGCAAGCCTACGGTCATGGCTGCCGAGCACAGGTGCGCCGGGAGCCACCCCGCGACACCCACCAGGGCCATCAAACGCAGTTGGGTAGAGCGAACTCTCGCCAAACCCGATCTGCCCGAGCACCATCTCCACCCCGAACATCCCGAACCTGGTTATGCCGTGGTGCCCCTCCCTGACCATGAGAGCAAAGATCTCGCCCCCGAGTTCAGCCTCGCTCATCCCTTCCCGGAGCATTGCCGGGGCACAATCCTCGAGCACGTGCCGATGAATCCTTCCCGCCCGCTCCATGATCGCGATCTCGTAAGAGCTCTTCCTCGCCCGGACGCTTGCCGCCTGCGCATCGAGTGAACGCACCTCCCTGAAGGGGAAGTGTTTGCGGAAGCGTTCGAGCAGTGCGAGGGTCACCTTCTCAGAATCGAGATGAACCGTCGCCGGAGACTCGCCCATCCCGGCAGCAGCGTCGCGGAAACTCTTCATCGGCCGGATCTCGGGGAACTCTGACTCATCAAGCGCCCGCTCAAGACTCCTGCGTACCCAGAGCACCGCTTCGTCCTGGCGGGGGATCAGGAGAACCCCGTCCTGCATCGTTCCAGTGAAGTAGAACTGGTTTGTCCGTCCGAAGACCGCAGCAAACTCCCATGAAGGGTTCTCGGCGTCCATACGGAGCCGAAACCGCTCCATTCTTTCCCGGAGTTCCGCGGCCGGGGTCTTTTGCTCCATGCTCATAAGTTGGTGCCGCCGGTATTAAGATCTGGCGGGATGTAGTCCAGAATGGGGCTCCCGGAAGTGGTTCACACTGCAGTGGTTTTATCGTTTTGAACGACAGATTGCTCGCGTGGAAACTCCTTTCGTCTTTACGATGCACGAAGGCCTGCCACGGCAGGGGCCGGGTAGCAACGAGTGCACCAGGAAAGCCTTCTCATTCCTCTCAGACCTACCCGCCAGACCTGAGATCCTGGATATCGGCTGCGGTGCCGGGATGCAGACGATCGAGGTGGCCCGGGTCTGTCCTGGTTGTCGTATCACGGCCGTCGACATTCATCAACCTTACCTCGCCCAGTTTATCCACGAGGCAAGATCTGCCGGCGTGGATGATCGAGTCAACACCGTTCGGGCCTCTATGAAAGACCTGCCGTTTCCTGACAGAACGTTTGACGTCCTCTGGGCGGAAGGCTCGATCTTCGTCATTGGGTTTGAGGAGGGGCTGAACTCCTGGAGGAGGCTTTTACG
>ERZ795032.1047-NODE-1047-length-21945-cov-5.192782_pt1 | contig 21945 bp, 20 predicted proteins | sample MGYA00375124_ERZ795032 | MGnify/ENA primary metagenome ERZ795032 (study PRJEB30167, sample SAMN05720154) | activated sludge metagenome | isolation source: Anaerobic digester | place: China | collected 2015-12-16 ...
CATCATGGAGTTTGAAATAATAATCCCTATTGGTCCAATAATAACATCTACCTTGCGGGAATTATAAATTATTGCATTTTCTCCTGTAGCACCTTCTTTGGCTCCTGCTTTTAACATAATTGCAGTAGCAGATGAATTTGTGCCAAGTGTAATAATATTTACATCTTCAGTAAGCTTTTTATCAGATAATTCCTTAACTAGCTTTTCTACTATGGCTTTCCCAATACCTCCGCCCTGTCCGTCAATTACTGCTATTTTCATTTTTGATAATCCTCCGAAGCCTGCTTATGTAATATTTTATAAATAATGTATACGCATAATCATATAACAAAAAGACAAATTGAAAAATAATAACAGCAGCCCACAATGGCAGCTTTATATTTTCACTAACCAAAAACAGCTTTTCCACTAAAAATACAGCCGCTGCCAGGCATAAATTAAAATACAAATATTTCAGTATATATTCCAGCGGTGCATTTTTAATTCTTTCAGTGTAGTATTTTATAATACCATATAGGCCGAAAAAAACAGTATATGGTATTATTCTTATTTTATCCGGTACAACTATGAATGCCACAAGATTTGTTGCTATGTAAAAAGCCCATCCTGCTGCTACCTTGTATTCCATAATAATAATTGATACAAAAAATGAACTAAATGCATATAAAGATAATTTTGTTGTAGGAAGTATTGCTGCAAGTAGAAGACATATAACAGTCAATGCTCCCAAAATTCCGTTTAAGGCAATTTTTTTAGTATTGCTGACCATTTTAACCCCTCTATATCCAACTTATTCTCAAATCTGCATGCAATTTATCAACAGCATGGTATCAGATCTCCGCCCATACACTCACAGCAGCAATCTGAACAAATAAGGCATTGGCAAAAACTGCAAATATCGGTATCATTATTTGTGCCATATCCGCTTTGTTTTCTTTGACTGTAAGCATTGTATATCCTGCTAAGAGTCGCTCTGTATTCAAGATTTCCAGGGTCCATATTTACGGCTGTTTGAATATGTGTGTAGGCTTCATCCTGCCAGCCTTTTCTCAAGAAAATCAAGCCTTTTAAATAATACCATTCTGCATTTCTGACGCTTGAACTATCGAGTATTTCCTCAGCTGTACGTATATTGCCGTTATTAATATGAACTCTTACATTGCTGAAGAAATCATCTCTGTAATACCCATTATTGCTATCTGTATTAGTATTATTCGTATTTTTATATCCGCCATAGGAATAATTTGTTTTCGGTCCTGTTGTTCTTTGCTTACTTAATACTTCATAGGCTTCATTAATTTCTCTCAATTTTTCCTCGGCAAGTTTTGCCAGGGGATTATCCCTGTATTGGTCGGGATGATATTTTTTTACCAACTCCCGATAAGCCCTTTTAATTTCTTCTTCATCGGCTCCCTCTTTTATACCTAATACTTTATATGCTTCATATGGATTCAAAGCTTCTACAACTCCCTGTACCTAAAATTTTTTCTGTTTTTCTTAACATACCAATATAAATTATATTTTCAATTATTCCTTTTACTTTTTTTGCATCCATCAGTTCATAAGTTTTTATAACCTGGTCAAGTGAATAAATAAGTACAAACTCAATTCTTTCCTTAATCTCATTTTTAATTTGATTTATTTCCTCATTAATTTTATTTTTTTCACTGTTTTTATTCCAGTATTTAACCAGCAACGGATTATACTTTTTATTCCTGGCATCTTCCTCCATGTCATCATATGCATCAAGTATATAAATCCATTTCCCAAGGTTATAGCCCATCCATCGCAGCATCTTTTCCACTTTCTTATCTGCACATAGGGGTTCATATGCCATAACTTCTTCCATTATTTTTGAAAAAGGTTCTGCAACTTCATCAATAGAATCACATTTCCTATTCTCAAGTTCAAATAATTCATTGAGTTTTTTTTCAATTATATCACATTTTTCTTTATATTTGTGCTTTAATTTTTTATAATAAGGACTTAAAAAAAACATCCCGGTTGAGGAAACAAAATTGTGGTTGTCTATTTTATCATCCTTCAAATTATAGTAAGCCAGGATGATATTCATATCAGCAGCATAATCAACTATTTCATTTTCAGCTGCTATGTTTTTTTTCTTTACAGGGTGCAACATGCACCTTTCCTGTATTATACTAATGCTGCTATCTGATAAAGAGAATAAAAGTATGGCAAGGAATGTAGAATCATAGTTTAATGCAACACGTGGTATTTGTCCGATTCTTTTACCAATAGATTTGCATACTCCACAATAAAAAGCTTTAAACATCTCATACTCTTTTATTTTAAGCTCTGGCTTTTCAGGCATTATATAACCAAACAAAAAATCTCACCTTCAATTGTCATAATCAGATGATGAATCTATCAGGCTTCATCACTCTTATTGTTTTTCTTTTTTAAAAAATCTGCTGCATACATGAAAAATGAAAATAACATAAAAAGTAGAGCAATAAAAATAAATATATCATGGAAAGGTATATTGAAAAGTATCATTACTATTGCAACATACAGTATTACCGTAGAAAGTTTTCCGTACCAATTGGCCTGGACAACCACTTTATTTTTGCTATATAGAAAAAAGCTCCCCACAATCATAGTAACCTCTTTAACAAGAATAATAATTACAACAGCTCGAGGTATCTTCCCCTGCATGTTTAACATAAAGAGGGCTGTCAACTGCATAAGCTTGTCAGCTGCCGGGTCAGCCAATTTGCCCCATGGCGTAATCAAGTTATACTTTCTGGCGATAAAACCATCTAGTATATCTGTTAATCCTGCTATGGTAAAAATTATAACTGCAAGTAAATATTGCCTTTCATAAACATAGTATCCAAAAGCGGGTACTAAAAAAAATCTTATTGTAGTTAGTAGATTTGGTATATTCACTCGGCCACCACCTGACATTATTTAATATCTAAATCTATAATAAACAGTACGGTTTTAAATAACGTATCTTTACTTGACTTAATGTAACTTAGCTTTGCATTGTTTTTATCAGCAACTCATAAATGTGAGGAAAATGTTTTTTTATATTTAAAGGTTTTAAATTAGTATCTGTCCAAACATGAATTGTTTCCCCAATTGCTATAGGAGTATTCTCATTTTCTCTGAACACTTCATAATTGAAAATAATACGACTCAAGGTCAGCTTATTTATTCTTGTTTTAACTATAATTATATCTTCATATTTAGCAGGACTTTTGTAAATACACTTTAGTTCAATAAGAGGAAGCATTATACCTTCTTCTTCTATTTTAGAATAAGGCAACCCAACTTTCCTTATAAAATCAGTTCTCCCTGCTTCAAACCATATTGGATAATTTGAATGGTGGACTATCCCCATCCTGTCTGTTTCAGCATATCTTACTACCAATCTTGTTTCTGACTCCAGCATAATTCTCTCCCTTATACACTACACTAAATTGCATTATATTTTATTTTATTTTATAAAAAATACAATTTAGTATAAAATATAAACCCGTGCTTATATTAAACACGGGATTTAAAGAAATTCAGACTATTTTCCGGTCTGATTTCCCAATTAGGATTATATCAAACACCTTTCTAGAAAATCCCAATATACCATCCATTTCAATGATTGCTCCACAAGCTACAGCCAATAGCTATAGTACTAGAAGCCCTTCTCAATAATAACGCTATGAGCTTCTTCAACTTCAGCTTCAGGCACTAGGATCTCAAAATAATCACTACTGCTTTCCTGATTTTTGCTTATAGGTCTTAATTTAACTAAAATACCTTCTTTTGTAAGCAATCCTTGCAGATTTTCTGCAATATCTTTGCTTTGAGCCATATAAACTACTGTCCACATAACCATTACACGCCCCTTTATTTTTACTCTCCCGAATGAATTTCCCCGTGGCGGCAATAAATAATTGCTTTACCCCGTATTTTAATTGCTGAAGTGTTTTCAGTAAACTGAGCCAGGAGAACCTCGCCTTTATCCAGCTTTTCTGTATGATGAAACTTCGTGTCTTTTCCGCGTGTAAGACCAATTATATTTACCCCATTTTCAAGGGCTTTTATTACTATATATTCCCCTATCGCATCTATTTGTTCATTATCCAAAACTACCACCTCGACATAACTATATATTATTTCGTGTTAAAAATCAATATAAAATTTCCAATTACGGTCAAACTACCTTTATGTTGCCGTTTCCCATTCTTTCTTTTAATTCTGATAAAAGTGTTTCATTAAGGTTGATCCCGTATTCCGTGTCCACAATTTCGCTTATTCCTTCATTTCTATAGTAAAAGTGCACAGGAGTTTTCCCCTTGAAAAATTTGAGCAGGGACAGAAGTGATCTGTTATTGCTGCTATAATTATTCGGTCTCTCGTCAAAAATAATGTAAACTCCTGATTTATTTCCCACGGAAATATCATCTCCTGTCAGAGGCTTTACTTCCTCACAAATAATCTTTGGTTCTTCCTCTTCTTTTATACTGACTCTGCCTTTGACAAGCACAATGTTTTCTTCGAGGATTATGTCCTGATACATAGATAGGGTTTGTGGGAAAATAATTACTTCAATCCTCCCATATAGATCTTCAAGAGTAACAAAGGCCATCAGGTTATCATTTTTCGTAGCTTTTATTTTTTTCTCGGAAATTATCCCTCCTACTATAACTTTTTTCCCATCTTCTAAAACCCCATCATTGCTATTATCAAACTCCAGTTCATCTATAGACTCACCGGCTTTTTCCTTAAAATCAAGACTGTTTGCTGTGGCATGTATAGATAATAAATCCTTGAACTCCTCAAGGGGATGCCCTGAAACGTAAAGGCCCAGCATTTCTTTCTCCATTGCCAGAAGCACATTGGGCGGATATTCATTTATATCCGGATAAGCAATTTCAGTTTCATATATATCGGGAGAGTCCTTCTTTTGAGGAATATCAAAAATAGACAGCTGGCCTTCAAGATTTTTCCGTCTTATTTCCTGTATACTGTCAATTACTTTTTCAAATACCAAAATAAGTTTGGATCTATATATTCCCATAGAATCAAAAGCACCGCATTTTATAAGGCTTTCCACACACTTCTTATTAACATCCCTGAAGCTTACTCTCTCACAAAAATCTCTAAAGCTAATGTACTCACCATTTTTTTGCCTTTCATTTATTATTTCCTTAACAGCATTTTCACCAACATTCTTTACAGCAGCCATTCCAAACCTTATTTTGCCATTTACTACACTGAATTTAATATCACTTTCATTTATATCCGGTGATAAAACCTCAATACCCATAGTTTTGCATTCGTTGACATATCTGGATATTTTGTCGGTACTTCCAAGAAAACTGTTTAATAATGCAGCCATTAGTTCAGTTGGGTAATAATACTTAAGCCATGCTGTCTGATACGCTATCACAGCATAGGCAGCAGCATGGGATTTATTAAAAGCATAGCTTGCAAAATCCATCATCTCGTTAAATATTTTATTTGCTGTTTTTTCATCAGCACCATTTCTAATAGCACCCTTTATAAGTACATTGCCATTTTCATCAGTCCTGCCATATATAAAGTTCTGCCGCTCCTCTTTCATTATGTTTGCTTTTTTCTTTGCCATTGCTCTTCTTACAAGGTCAGCTCTACCCATTGAATAACCCGCAAGGGTACGCACAATTTGCATAACCTGTTCCTGATAAACCATGCATCCATAAGTTACATTAAGGATGTTTTCCAGCAAAGGATGGTCGTATTTTACCATTTCCGGGTTAATTTTATTGCTTATATACCGGGGTATTTGATCCATTGGACCTGGTCTGTAAAGAGAAATACCAGCTATTATATCCTCCAGAGATGATGGCTTAAGTTCCTTCATAAACTGTGTCATCCCTGCGCTTTCAAGTTGGAAAATACCTGTTGTCCTTCCCTCGCTAATCATCTTATATACTTTAGGGTCGTCCATTTCCATGTTATCGTAATTCATGATTATGCCATGATTTTTTTTAATTAATTCTGCTGCATCACGTAATACTGTAAGAGTTCTTAGGCCGAGAAAATCCATTTTTAGCATTCCAAGTTCTTCTAGATGTCCCATGGTAAATTGAGTAGTGATACTTTCATCATTCTTTTGAAGAGGTACATATTCAACCACAGGCTCTTTTGATATTACAACACCTGCAGCATGCGTTGATGAGTGGCGGGGCATTCCTTCAAATAACCTTGATGTATCTATTAAATCTTTTATTTTTTCATCTTTATTATAAAGTTCCATCAGATCGTGGTTAATTTCCAGAGCTTTATCTATGGTCATACCCAATTTAAAAGGTATCATCTTAGCAATCATATCAACCTCTCCATAAGGTATATCAAGAGCTCTTCCTACATCTCGTATTACAGCCCGGGCAGCCATTGTTCCAAAGGTTATTATTTGTGATACTCTATTGGCTCCATATTTTTCTATAACATAATCTATAACTTCCTGCCTGCGTTCATAACAAAAGTCCACATCAAAATCAGGCATACTTATTCGTTCAGGATTTAAAAATCTTTCAAACAACAGATTGTATTTTAGCGGGTCAATATTGGTAATTCCAAGACAATAAGCAGCAATGCTTCCTGCACCGGAACCTCTTCCTGGACCTACCATAATCCCTTTATCCCTTGCAAATTTTATAAAATCCCAGACTATCAGAAAATAATCTACATAACCCATGTTCTTAATTACTGAAAGCTCATAGTCCAGACGTTCTTTTTTATCATTGCCGCAATTTGGGCCATATCTTCTGGTTAGTCCTTCAATACAAAGCTTTTCAAGATATTCAAAATGATCCTGGTTTCCCGGTACATCATATTCAGGTAAGTGAAGCACATTGAACTCTAATTCCACATTGCAGCGCTTCGCGATTTTTACTGTGTTTTCAAGAGCATCAGGAATATTTTTAAACAGTGCAGACATTTCCTCGGGAGATTTAAGATATACTTCTTCAGTATTAAATTTCATTCTATCTTCGTCGTTTATTCTTTTCCCTGTCTGTATGCATATAAGGATATCATGAGCTCTAGCATCTTCTCTCTTCAGGTAATGGACATCATTAGTAGCCACCAGTGGTATTTCGGTTTCTCTGCTTAGCTTTATTAAGTTCTGATTTACAAGATTCTGGTTTTCAATGTTGTTAACCTGAAGTTCAAGATAAAAGTTATTTCTGCCGAATATTTTATCATATTCCAGTGCTAGAGACTTTGCCCTGTCATAATTCCCCTGTAGAATTGCAGTAGGTATATCTCCTGAAAGACACGCACTGAGAGCAATTATTCCTTCATTGTATTTCTTTAAAACTTCCATATCAACCCTGGGTTTATAATAGTAGCCTTCAATAAAACCTGACGACACTATTTTCATCAGATTTTTATATCCCAGGTTATTTTCAGCAAGAAGGACAAGATGACCTTGTTCTGAATCAACTCCCGATTCTTTGTCAAACCTGCTTCTTCGCGCTGTATATACTTCACACCCAAGAATGGGTTTTATATTGTTTTCTACTGCCTCTTTATAAAAATCAATGATACCATACATAACCCCATGGTCGGTTATAGCAACGCTTTCCATGCCCAGTTCCTTAACTTTGGCTATTAAATCTTTAATCCTCACTGCTCCATCAAGGAGACTGTATTCAGTATGAATATGCAAATGAACAAATTTATTTAAATTATTCAAAGTAATCTACCTCCATTATATGGAACAACATTTATTAAGTATATCAAGAACCTTCCCATTTAGGTCCTTAAGCTTTTCTGCAGCATGGGTTTTATCATTGCCAAACACTTCAATGTATATCTTGATTTTCGGTTCAGTACCTGAAGGCCTTATGCAAAACCAGGATTCATCATCCAGTTCATAATAAAGAACATTGGATTCAGGCAAACCAAGGTCTTCCCTTTCACCGGACTTTAAAACATATCTTTCGCCGGTAAGGTAATCCCTTATGGCATATATTTCATACCCATCTAATTTAAGGTTACTATCTTTTCTCAACTTTTCCATAATACTTTGAATTTGTTCCAAACCTTCTTTACCTTCCAGCGTAAAAGAAATTACTTCTACATCAGTAAACCCATAATTCCCATATATTTCTTCAAAGACCTCCATTAAAGTCTTCCCTAATGATTTATAATAGGCCGCCATTTCTGCAATAATCATAGCAGCAGATACAGCATCTTTATCTCTGGCATATGTTCCAGCTAAATAGCCATAGCTTTCTTCAAAGCCAAGGAGGTACTTTTTGTCTCCATTTTCGTCCAGAAGCCTTATTTTTTCACCTATAAACTTAAATCCTGTAAGAACCTCTACTACCTTAATATGATATTTCTTAGCAATAGCTTTAGCTAATTCAGTCGTTACTATTGTTTTTACAATAAATCCATTTGAAGGCAAACTACCTTTTAAACTTTTTTGCGAAAGTATATATTCCAGCATAAGACAGCCGATTTGATTCCCCGTAAAGGATGTATAGCTGCCATTATTATCTTTTGCCATTATACCTACTCTGTCACTATCAGGATCTGTTCCAATAATAAGATCTGCATCATTTCTTTTGGCCATTTCAAGTGCGATTTTAAATACACTTTCATCCTCAGGGTTTGGAGTTTTTACTGTTGGAAAATCCGGATTTGGCTCCTCCTGTTCTTTAACAACAAAAACGTTTTTAAAGCCTATTTCATTTAATATCCTGCGTACAGGTTTATTCCCCGCTCCATTAAGTGGTGTATATATAATTTTAAATGTATCACTTTGCTTGCATATTATATCAGGATTTAAGCAATAAGTTTTTAAGACATCGATATACCGATCGTCAATTTCTTTCCCTATTATCTGTAGTAATCCAGTCTGTAATGCTTTTCCCTGTTCCATAATCTTTACCTGAGAAAAATCCTTAATCATATCTATCTCATTTAGCAATAAGTCCGACTCATCAGGCAGCAGCTGTGCCCCATCTTCCCCATAAACCTTATATCCATTATACTCTTTTGGGTTGTGGCTTGCAGTTATTGCTATACCAGCAGCAGCCTTCAGATACCTTATTGTAAAGGAAAGTACAGGGACAGGTCTTAATTCATCAAACAACCAGGCTCCAATGCCGTTGCCTGCAAAGACCAATGCTGCTTCCATGGCAAATTCCGGAGATTTATGCCGGGAATCATATGCAATTACAATTCCCCTAGCTGCCGCATTACTGCCTTTTTTATTTATATAGTTAGCGATACCCTGCGAAACTTTTCTTACAATATATTTGTTAATTCTATTGGTTCCTGCACCAATAATACCCCGCAATCCTGCAGTACCGAACTCAAGATCCCTGTAAAACCTCTCCTCGATCTCCTCCATGTTATCTTTTATTGATGCAAGTTCTTCCTTCGTTACATCATCAAAGTAATCATTCTCAAGCCAGAACAAGTATTTGTCATAAGCTTTCATAAGAATCCTCCAATCTTATTTAGTGCCAGGCACCATAACTGACTTTTGTTCAAGTCCAATCTTTCACTTCTCACTTCTAGTTGGGTGCATTTAACATATTTGAATAAATTATTGGTAAGTGGCATTAATGGAAATGCTGGCAAATATTCCTTCAAATTTTATAAGTACACCCCTCCTATTTATATATTTTACCTTAAAAAAAGAAAAAAAACATCTTATTAATATGTTTTTAGTAATATTAGTCCAATATACGGACATATATTAATATTGATAATAATGGTGCAAGTACTATTTTCGTAACAGTTTGGCAAAAGGCAAATTAAATAGGGGGGGTCTTTGGTGGAAAGTTATAATATATACAGGCAAATAGCAGAAAGGACCAAGGGGGATATTTACATAGGAGTCGTAGGTCCTGTACGTACAGGTAAGTCAACATTTATTAAACGCTTTATGGATTTATTGGTTATACCGAATATAGAAAATGAATATGACAGGGAAAGGGCAAAAGATGAACTGCCTCAAAGTGCAACCGGCAGGACAATAATGACAACTGAGCCCAAATTTGTCCCTAACGAAGCAATAAAGATAGTATTGGATGAAAATGCCCAATTAAGGGTCAGATTGGTTGATTGCGTGGGATATCTGGTTAAAGGAGCGCTTGGTTATCTGGAAAATAATACTCCGAGGATGGTATCAACTCCATGGTTCGACCATCAAATTCCTTTCGAGGAAGCCGCTGAACTGGGAACCAGAAAAGTTATTAATGAACATTCTACGATCGGGCTGGTTGTTATTACAGATGGAAGCATAACTGAAATACAGAGAGATGAATATTTAGGTGCGGAAAAGCGTGTGATAAGCGAGCTTAAAGCTATTAATAAACCATTTATCATCATATTAAACTCTACAAGACCCTTTGCTGGTGAAACAACCAAACTCAAGGAGGAGTTGGAAGAAAAATATGGTGTACCTGTTGTAAATGTTAATGTAGCTCAGATGAGAATTGAGGATGTTAATAATATTATGGAAAAGACACTTTTTGAGTTTCCGATTACCGAGGTAGGTATAAATACTCCGAAATGGATTGATGCCCTTGAAAATGATCATTGGTTGAGAGTTAAGCTACTTGATTCTATTAGAGAAGCTTTTAAGGGAATAAGAAAAATAAGAGAAGTAAAAAATGCTGTCTCGAAGTTCAACGGGCTTGAATTTATAAAAAAAGCATATGTTGAAGAAATAAACCTGGGTACCGGAAGTGTAAATATAGAGCTTTCTCCTCCCGATGGCCTTTTCTATCGCATACTGAGTGAACTGACTGGTCTTGAGATTGAAGGCGACCACAGACTCATTGGGCTGATGAAAGATCTGGCAAGAATTAAAAAAGAATATGAAAGAATCGAATATGCACTGCATGAGGTTAAGGTTAAAGGCTATGGCATAGTTATGCCACAGGTGGAAGACCTATCTCTGGAAGAACCCGAAATCATAAGACAGGGCAGTAGGTTTGGTGTTAAACTACGTGCAAGTGCCCCCAGTGTGCACATGATCCGCGCAGATATTGAAACTGAAATTGCACCTCTGGTTGGCAGTGAAAAGCAGTCAGAAGAATTGGTAGACTACCTTCTTAAAGAGTTTGAAAATGACCCGGGTAAAATATGGGATTCTAATATCTTCGGCAAATCACTCCATGACCTTGTAAGTGAAGGCCTGTATAATAAGCTGAGCAGAATGCCGGAAGATTCCCAGTTAAAGCTTCAGGAAACCTTGCAGAGAATTATCAATGAGGGAAGCGGAGGGCTTATTTGCATTATTTTGTGAGAAACAAGGGGACGGTTCTGTTGTTTCGTTCCCCTGTTTAAAAGTAGGATACAATGGGACAATGGGGACGGTTCTCCGAAACAGGAGAACCGTCCCCATTGTCCCATTTGTAAGCCCAGCAACAGCAATATAAAGCATTTTGCATTAAATCTTAATTAAATGTTATAATAGGTATTGTAATTTGAAATAATCATGCTAAAATATAAATTATTCTGCTTAATCAAATAATCTGGCGAAATTGGAGGTTGATAATGTAAAAATGAAAAGAACTGAACCAAATAAAATAAAATTGCATGGATTTAATAATCTTACAAAAACTTTATCTTTTAATATGTATGATATCTGTTACACCAGATCGGTATCGGACAGGAATGCTTATATTTCATATATTGATGAACAATATAACGCTGAAAGGCTTACAAGCATATTAAAACATGTAACTGAAATTATAGGTGCCAACATACTAAATATTGCCAACCAGGATTATGATCCTCAGGGAGCCAGTGTTACTTTGCTTGTATGTGAAGAACCTATTGGCACTGTTTCAAATCAAAATAATGCAAATCAAAATAATACGAATATTCGCGGTAATACTGATAATGATAATGCTTCAAATAGTAATAACACTGATAATATTAGACGAGAGGCAGTAATAGCTCATCTTGATAAAAGCCATATTACCGTACACACTTACCCCGAATACCATCCAGATGGTGGTGTTTGCACCTTCAGGGCAGATATTGATGTATCAACCTGCGGGAAAATATCTCCTCTCAATGCACTAAACTATCTTATTAATAGTTTCGAAGCCGATATTATGTCAATTGACTACCGTGTAAGAGGTTTTACACGTGACATTACCGGCAGAAAAATTTTTAACGACCATAAATTTAATTCCATACAAAAGTACATTTCAAATGAAGTGATTAACCACTATCATATGATTGATGTAAATGTCTACCAAGAAAATATTTTTCATACCAAGTGCAAACTTAAGGATTTTAACCTTGATAATTATCTTTTCGGTTTCTCTGAAAAAGATATTCATCCGGGTGAAGCAAAAGAAATAACCCATCGTTTGCAGAAGGAAATGGATGAAATTTTCTATGGACAAAATTTGTATTAATATTTATTAATAAGTATTAATACATAGATGAATAGTAATATTATACAAAGCATGTGCTTTTATTATATTGCTATAATATAACTATGAGCTATTGCTGTAATCATACAAGGGCGAATTCATTTCGCGAACAGTAGGAATGGAGCTTAAAATAATGAATTACGAAATGCACAAGGAAACTCCAATATACACAGAGCTTGAAAAGTATTCAAAGGAACATATTATACATTTTGATGTGCCAGGTCATAAGAAAAACACATCCTCTCCCTTGGCTGAAGCATTTGGAGAACGGATTGCACTGCTTGATGCCAATTCTACCAAGGCTCTTGATATGCTTTCAAATCCAACAGGGGTTATCAAAAAAGCTGAAGAGCTAATGGCAGATGCTTATAATGCTGACTATGCATTTATGCTGGTAAACGGATCTACTTTCGGAATCATTTCCATGATTATGTCGGCATGTGACCCAAAGGACAAAATTATAATGCCCCGCAATATTCATAAATCTGCAGTAAGCGGTATTATTTTAAGCGGTGCTGTTCCCGTATTTATAGATCCGGAGATTGATATTGAGTATGGCATAACAAATGGCATCACCTATGATAGTGTCAAAAAAGCTATAAAATATAACCCTGATACTAAAGCTGTTTTCATAATAAACCCTACCTACTTTGGTACTGTATCGGATTTGAGAGCTATAATCAGACTTTGCCACAGACATAATATTGCAGTTCTGGTTGATGAAGCTCATGGATCTCACTTTCCATTCCACCCGGATTTCCCTGATGGAGCAATGGCTCTTGGTGCAGATATGTCTACTGTAAGTATTCATAAAACCGGAGGGTCTCTTACCCAGTCATCTGCTCTGCTTTTAAACGAAAGAATAATCAAAAAGGAAAAAGTAAGAACCATTGTTAACCTTATGCAGACTACAAGTGCTTCGTATATACTATTGACAAGTCTTGATGTTGCCAGAAGGCATCTTGTGTTAAACGGCAGAGAAATTTTCGGGAAGCTTTTATCCCTCTGTGAAAAGGCTAAAACTGAAATATCTAAAATGCCAGGGCTTAATGTTATAACAAGAGATGAGTATGTAAACGGTAAGGAAATATATGATTATGATGAAACTAAAATTGTTGTAAGAGTAAATGACCTTGGTCTAACAGGCTTTGAGGTATATGATTTATTTAAGAATGAGTATAGTATTCAGCTTGAGCTTGCTGAGACTTATGCTGTACTTGCAGTTACAGGCCCAGGCGATAATGAAGAAAGTATAAATTACCTGGTTGACGCATTTAGAGACTTAAGCTTGAAATATTATGGAAAGCGTCAGCCTTTAAAAATACCTCTAATGGACTATTTTATAAGGCCAAAAACTGTAATATTACCCCGTGAAGCCTTTTACAGCAGAAAAAGATCTGTACCCATCAGTGAAGCAATGGGCGAAATAAGCGGCGAGTCGGTAATGATATATCCGCCGGGCATACCACTTGTCATTCCCGGCGAAAGAATAACAGATAAAGTTATAGAGCATTATAATTTCTATATTAAACAGGATTGCGTAATCATGAATGATGATGGAAATCCGGATTTTATTAAAGTTCTTGGAGAATAATGTATAGTTGCCGGACAAGGCAGTACTAAAATAGTAAAGGAGACCGTTATGATTGATTTATGGTATTCAGAATATCATACAGATGATGTAAGATTTTCAATAAAAGTAACACAACATATTTATACTGAACAAACCAGGTTTCAGAGAATAGATTTTTTCAGGAGTGAAACATTTGGCACTTTTTTCACCCTTGACGGCCTTATGATGGTTACCCAGAAAGATGAATTTGCATATCATGATATGATATGCCATCCTGCTTTTGCTACAAATCCTGATATTAAAAATGTATTGATTATAGGCGGCGGCGATGGAGGTACAGCCCGTGAAGTGTCAAGATACACTACTGTTGAAAGGATTGATATGGTTGAAATTGATGAGCGTGTAGTAAGGTTGTGCCAGAAATACTTGCCTCAAACTTCCTGTGTCATTGAAAAGGACAAGCGTATCAATCTTTATTTTGAAGATGGTGTAGAATTTGTAAGAAATGCTGCGGACGGGGCTTATGACCTTATACTTGTAGACTCTACAGATCCCGTTGGACCTGGTGAGGGGCTTTTTTCAGCTGAATTTTACCGGAACTGCTATAGGATTTTGAGTACTGAAGGTATTCTGGTAAATCAACATGAAAGTCCATATTACAAAACATATGCCCATGAGATGAAAAGGTCACATGATAAATTAGCAAGCACCTTCCCCATATCGAAAGTTTATGAATTCTATATGCCTACTTATCCATCAGGCCACTGGCTTTTTGGCTTCGCGTCAAAGTTACTTGACCCAATAAATGATTTCAAGCCTGAAGCTTGGGAAAAACTCAATTTAAAAACAAAGTATTACAATACTGAACTGCACACGGGCTCTTTTGCCTTACCAACTTTTGTGAAGGAGCTGCTAGACAATGAAGAAGATTGATAGTGAAGGAGTTTATCAATGAAGAAAAATGGTGTTTTAAACAAAAATTTTCTAGGCAATGATATCTTTAGAAGTAACTTTTCGAGTAATAACTTCTTAAGCAGGAACTTTTTGGGATGTGAATGCGATTTACGATCTTCTGACCTGGTTATTTTCGGAGCACCCTTTGACGGAACCACAACCTTCCGTCCGGGTGCCCGCTTTGCACCAGCTCAGATGAGGGTGGAATCCATAGGCATTGAAACATACAGTCCTTATTTTGATGTAGATTTACTAGATTTCAATATACATGATGCTGGTGACCTTGACCTGCCCTTCGGTGAAAAGGAAAAAGTGATGGATATCATTGGGCAAACAGCTGGGAACATTTTTTTACTTGATAAAGTGCCCCTGATGATTGGTGGGGAACATTTGGTATCCTTACCAGTTATTAAAGAGGCATGTAAAAAATTTTCAGAGCTTAATATGATTCATTTTGATGCTCATACGGATTTGCGAGAAGATTACCTTGGGGAACCTCTCTCCCACTCTACAGTCATTAAACGAGTATGGGAAACTTTGGGTGACAGTAAAATATGGCAGTTCGGTATCAGGAGTGGTACAAGAGAAGAATTTTATTGGGCCAGGAAAGGACATACATACCTTAACATGCATAATTTTAAAGGTCTTCAAGAGGCTGTATCCAATATAGGTAAAAAGCCGGTATACCTATCAATTGATCTGGATGTGCTTGATCCTTCGATTTTACCAGGTACAGGCACACCAGAGGCAGGAGGTGTATCCTTTCTTGATTTAATTGAAGCACTTAAGGAAGTTTCAAAGCTGAATATAATCGGAGCTGATATTGTTGAGCTGTCACCACATTATGACCACAGCGCTGTATCAACTGCCGTTGCATGCAAGGTTTTACGGGAACTTGCCATAACTGTTCTGCTCCCTACCTAACAAAAACACTCAGGCGCTTGTTGATAAACTCTACAGATATGGGAAGATCCGGCCCTCTTTCTCCATCAAGCGTCAGAGCCACATTAATATCTCCTTCAATTGTACATTTTTGAGCCTTAAAGCTTATGATGTTTTTATCACGCATTAGATCATTTGCAAGCACCTTAAGTAGAATACCGGCCATATCAATGTGCCAGCAGTTTTTGATTATTACGATATCCATAAGACCATCAGTAAGATCAGCCTTCCATGCAATATTATTGAAGCCTCCTACATGTCTTCCATTTAAAATAATAAATAATAATGTTTCAACTTCAATATAATCATCTTCAGTTTTTAATTTTAAATTAAATGGTCTTATATTGCTTATCTCTCCAAGGGCTGTTAAATAATATGCCAAAGGACCTATATTTTTTTTAAGATCACCTCTTGTATTGAAAGAAACATCAACTAATATTCCTCCTGCGCATGTGTTAAGAAAATATCTTTCACCATTTACCAACCCTACATCAATGTCAATTGTCTTTCCTGAAAGAATAATATCAAGGCACTGATTTATATTGGAAGGCATACCTATACTTCTTGCGAAATCATTGCATGTGCCTGAGGGTATTATTCCAACAGGTATATTAATATTATTAATCAGCATAGTATTAATTATAGTATTGATTGTCCCATCTCCACCTGAAATAACTGCACTTGAGTAGTTTTCAGTTTTAAGAACCTCAAGCAGCAATTCATATTGCCTATCGCTATAAATTCTATATGGCTGCAGAAGTATGCCTTTATCCATAAACCGGGCTATAATGCTATCGAGTTTTCCAGGCAAGCTTCTTTGCCCTGATAATGGGTTGTAAATTAATATTGCCTTTTTCAAAGCCCTCTCCTCCAATCATAAAGTACCCTTGGTTAAATTTTTATTATTATTAATAAGTATAACATAGCCATTAAAATATAAAGAAGAATTACCAGCAAAATGGGCCAATGAGTAATTATGGATATAACATCCTTTTTTATGCTGCTGATTGGCGGTTTATAAGAATAACGTCCTTCAGTAACTTTTTTAAATAAAAGAGCCAGTATACCTAAGACCATTAAACCAACTACACCATATAATATTGCAGATAACACTTCCTGACCTGATATAGATGTTATCTCAGTTTCTATCTCATTTACAAAAAAATATTGCAAAAGCTCGGCAATAGCATTATTCAAAAAATGCGCTAATATTCCGGCAAATATTGAATTTGTGCGTACAACATAATATCCTATGAGTAAACCGAGAAAGATTGGTCCAAGCAGGTTAGTGATATCAAAATGAAATATCCCAAAAAATATTGAAGAAACTATGATAGCTTTTACAGTACCCCTGTTTTCATAGGCTTTCAGGAGCAATCCCCTATTGAGCATTTCTTCACAAATACCCGGAGTCAGTGCTATGAAAAACATGCCTGCCAGAAGTTCATTTATGTTCCTGGGTACAGGTATGGGTTGGGGGGGTATGTTACCTAAAAATTGCAGCAAGTAAATAACCAGACTATTTAGCATTGAAGCTACAAAATAGGCAGGTACAGACATTAACACGATTAATACGGAAGGAAACAGTCCGGGGCTATTCAGCCTGAATGTTTCCTTGAAATCTAATTTCTTTATAATTGCATATACTATAACAGGACCAAGTATAAATAAGTATTCATTTATCACTGTTAAAATGTAAATATTCCGACTAACGAAATCATTTGCATAATCTGGTCCATATATAGCACTTGAGATACCAATAATTATTGTCAAAACAAACTGTGAAAAGATAAACAATGCAGCAAAAATGAAAAATATAAAGTTTGCACCTGTAACAGTAACCTTATTCTTCACACAATCACTCTCTTTTCTGTAATTATCATATCAAGTGCTATGTCATGCTTTTCAACAGGTATTTCATCCAATACCTGAAAATCAAAAGCAACACCAACAGTTATACAGTCCTCTCTGATATTCTTCAGAAAGTTGTCATAATAACCGACACCATAGCCCATCCTGTTCTTATTAGCATCAAAAGCAGTACCCGGTACTACAACCAGGTCAATTTCTTCCGGTTTAATCTCTCTTCGGTATTCTTCTTTAGGTTCCAGAATCCCCAGAACTCCCTTTTCTAATTCAGTGTCCATATTTTTTATTTCGCAGCATATAATTTTCTTTGAACCTGCTGTACCTGCTGAACTTTTTGTATCTGTTGTATCTGTCGTATCTTTATGTTTGTTTACTTCCTTGTATATTAATGGTACGGCAACTCTTTTGCCATTTAAAAGACTTTCTTTTATAAAATCCTTTGTAATAACTTCATTTCTGAAATTTACATAGCACATTATCACATTGCTTTTATTATAGCTTTCCATACTCACTAATTTTTTAATGATAATTTTACTATTATTAACTATATCTTCTTTTACTGTATTCTCCCTTATATCCAATATTTTCTTTCTTATAGAACTCTTATTTGCGTAATTCATTTGTCCTCCCTCTCGTACTTTCTTTCAACACTATTGCCTGCTATCTGCCTTCCTTATATGACTGTATCCTCACCTTAAGAGAGTATCTTTCAAAGGCTGTAATATATAAGTTGAAATAAAAAACATAATTAGTATAATTCCAAGTGTGCCCCCTGCTACTAATAATTGCATATACGGAGCCTTCGTTAGTTGTGTGCGGACAACAACTGTATATACAGTTCGTGTAATAATATAAATTAATGAAGCTATAGTTGCAGTTGCAGGTAATATCCAAGGCAATACATCCATTTCTATTAATAAATACCCTATAGTAATATTTATTATTATCAATAGTATAATTTCAGCTGTTTTATCAAGTGATTTATGCATATTGCTTCTTTTCGGGTTGTAATATGCTGCCGGTAATAAAAAAAACGGCAGAGGCAATCCAAAAAAAGCTCCACTAAAATATCTTATTATATTATTAGTATTCCTGATTCCTAAATATGATGTCCCACCATCAATAATCATTAGCAGCATTAAGCAGCATAAAAGTACAGTGTTTTTTATATCTGGAGGAGAATCCGATTTATTTTTTCTTCTTAAATAAATATAAGCAAGTGAAGAAAACAATCCCATATATATTCCTGTATCCCTTGCACATAAAGGAAGTGGTATTCCTCCTGCATATATTGTTCTGGAAGGAATCTGGTGGCAGATTAAAGAACCTGCCACCTTATAAATTCTGTAAATTATATCCACAATATGCACATTCAATCTCCCATGTTTCCAAGTCATTCGTTCCAACTATCTTTCAGCCAACTGCCTTTCAATCCAACTACAACTGGCTGAACTGTCCTGCTGCCAGTATTGCTACAAAGCATGACAAGCAGGCAAATACAAATATAATAACTGATGATACAAGAAGAGCTACTCCAAAAGAACGTCTATCCGGGTCCTCTTCTGAATTCATAAATACTATTGCAATTATTATTCCAATTACCTGTCCAAGGCCGGGTATTATTGAAGCAATAACTGTCAGAAATACCTTCATTCCGTTGCTAAGCTGATATTCAGGTACCGGAGCAGGTTTATTATCTTCATAACTGTTTTTGGTCTGGCTGCCACCGGTATATTCATCAACATTGTATATATTACCAGTATAATTTCTATCTTCATAATCAATCCCGGCAACATTATTATTTTGAATATAAGCAGCATTAGCATTAGTATCTACATTAGTATCTGCGTTAATATCTGCATTAGCATCTGCATTAGCATCGATATTAGTATTAGTATTAATATTAGTACTGGAATTAGTATCGTTACTAATATTCATTTTCAGAAGACTGCCGCAAAAAGGACATCTGCTTGACTTAAAATGTATATCCTCACCACAATATTCACACTTTCTCATTTCATTAACCAAATTTATTCCTCCCCTGACTTTTCTCTTAATACAAATTTATAAATTAATATTCTCAAAAAACATACAATCAACATATTCATCTACAAAGTCAGCCATTGCAGATAGTTCAATATATTTTATTTTATCTTTAATAATCTCCATTTCCTCAAGAGCACTTCTGGATAACAATCCTTCTACAGCACCTGCACCAGCTGCATTTCCAATGGACACAATCTTCTCTTCTGCTATCTCTGCAGGGAGCAATCCAATTTTTAAAGCATTTTTAGTGTTAATATAATTGCCAAAACCTCCTGCAAGACATACTTTCGCTATATTTTCCCAGCTTATACCAGCCTGTTTTACCAGCACTTTTATCCCTGCAGCTATAGCGGCTTTAGCATTCTGGATTTCTCTTACATCCTTCTGATTAATCACTATATCATTATCTATCCCGCTTTCCTCACTTTTTATCAGTAGGAAAGAATTTAACCCTTCTATTTTAACAAAACGCTCCTTATAGTCCTCTTCCAAATTATCCGCTTTACTCTCACCCTTACCCTCACATTCAACTTCACCCTCACTCACGCCTGGACCTATATAATTATCAATAATTCTTCCGGTTTCATCAATAATACCCTTATCAAGCATTCCTGCTACTGCATCAACAATACCAGAGCCACAAATTCCTATTGCTTTTTCAGACCCTATTGTCTCAATCTCCAATTTATTATTAAAATGTATTTTATCAACTGCTCCTTTAATTCCGCCAATGCCATTTCGGATATTTGCTCCTTCAAAAGCCGGTCCTGCAGCTGTTGAGCATGAATACATCCAATCTTTGTTTCCTAGTACAATTTCCCCATTAGTACCTATATCTATTAATAAATATATTTCATTAGACTTATGCATATTACTTGATAATACAGCCGCAACAGTATCAGCACCGATATATGCTGAAACAGAGGGAAGAATAATTACTAAGCCGCCGTTATTAATATTAATGCCGAGGCTGGAAGGATGGATTTTATGCATATTTGTAGTTACTGGTATAAATGGTGATAAAGCAATGTTTTTTGCAGGTAAATTCATCAGGAAGTGAATCATGGTAGTATTGCCGGCGAATACAACAGAATATATATCATTTTTTTCGATACTATTATTTTCAGCAAATACATCTACAATTTTATTAACGCAATCGATAATCACCTTATGCATTTCCATTTTAGATGACACTGAATTATTTGTATATTCTATTCTTGACAGTACATCCGCTCCATATTTTCTTTGAGGGTTCAAAGTAGAGTATGTATCCAGTTTTTTACCACTTCCCAGGTTGTAGAGATATGCAGCTATTGTCGTTGTTCCTATATCAACTGCAATACCATAAAGCCTATTCTCAGTATTACCCGGTTCAACTCCTGTGATTTCTCCATCATGAGATACTACTGTAACTGTATATTCCTTCCTTATTAATTCAGGAATGTCAGCTATTAAATCTATTGAACTTACTACGGAATCGGAATCATATGCTTCAATAATTCTATCAACATCCGGTCTTTGATCATGAATATCCGGCATATCAAGCTTTACGCACTTTTTCCCAATCAAGGGGTTAACCTTGATTGTTTTTTCTATACCTGATGTAACAATGCTAGCTTCTTTGTCACTGTTGTCCAGAAAAATATCAATATCAGACTCTATTTTATTGTAGCAAGCAAGCCTATAACCCATAGCTTCTGCATTCCTGCCAAGAAGTTTCTTTTCTTTTTCCGATGGCTCTTCAATATATCCTTTAACTTTAACTCTGCATTTGCCGCAAGTACCTTTCCCACCACAGGGGGTGGGCACATATAAAGATTTTTCCCGGAGAAAATCCAAAAGGTTTTTACCGTTTTCAACATAAAAATTTTCTATATTTTCTATATTATTGCAGGAATTATTATTTATAGTATGTATCCTCACAGTATGCGCCATAAAATCTATACTCCTCTTATCAAACTTTCTTCTATCAACTTGTTTTGTTAAGCAGTTTTCCGGCAACTTATTATTTACATTTATTCTTATAGTAGTATTATCAATTAACAAGCATTAGTTGTCAATGACTAATTAAGGGTTAAGGGGTGCATTTTCTATATTTGAGGGAAAATATGGCAAGAAACGATTTCCATGTAT
>ERZ795032.1052-NODE-1052-length-21868-cov-5.049466_pt1 | contig 21868 bp, 22 predicted proteins | sample MGYA00375124_ERZ795032 | MGnify/ENA primary metagenome ERZ795032 (study PRJEB30167, sample SAMN05720154) | activated sludge metagenome | isolation source: Anaerobic digester | place: China | collected 2015-12-16 ...
GATGTTCTTGGCGAAATTAAGGTCGTTCTCCAGGCCGCGGACCATCTCGGCTTCGTAGTTGTTGATTATCTTCTCCAGCTCCCACTCCGTAGGCGGGGCCTTCTTCACCGCGTCCAGCTCCTCCCAGACGGCGGCCTCCAGGGAGGCGGAGGTATGGGGGGCTTTGGGATAGCCGACCACCAGGAAAAGCGAGGGGTAGCGGCTGCCCGGCAGCGAATGATGCGAGCCGGCGTAGAGCGCGAGGCTTTTTCCCTCGACCAGGTTGCGGTAAAAGCGGCCCGTCTTGCCGTTGGAGAGCACCTCGCTGAGCATGATCAGCGCCGGGGTGTCCGGGTGGGCTTCGCCCGGATTGTGGAAGCCCATGTAAAAGGCCGGCTGGGCGTCGAAGAAGACGTTCACGCGCCTCTCGGCGTTCTGCTCCGGCTCCACCGTGTAGGCGTCGGAGGGCAGTTCTCCTCTCTTCCAGTCCCCGAAATATTTTTCCGTCATGCGCAGCATGGCGGCGGCGTCCACGTCGCCAACTATGGCCAGCGTCGCGTTATTGGGTACGTAGAAGCGTGAGTAGAACTCCTCGGCGTCGGTGCGGGTCAGTTTCCTGAGGTCGTCCATCCAGCCTATCGTGGGATTATGATAGGGATGGGCCTTGAAGGCGGCGGCAGAGAGGTTCTCGAAGAGGATATTGCCGGGCTTGCTCTCGCCCATGCGCAGCTCCTCCATTATCACGCTGCGCTCCTTGTAGAACTCGCGCAGGACCGGGTTCTTGAACCGGTCGGATTCCATTATCATCCAGGCCTCGGCCCGGTCGGCCGGCAGCGAGACCTGGTAGACCGTGTAATCCACGGCGGTGGCCGCGTTGAGGCCGTTGGCGCCCAGCTTCTCGTAGGTGCCGAAAAATTCCCCGGAAACGGAAAGCCCGCCGGCCTCTTTTTCCAGGCCGGTCAGCCTCTTAGTCAGCTCGTCTATCCTGGCCTTGTCGGCGGCTGCGCCCTTGGATTCCTCGGCTATCAGCTCCCGCGCCGTCGTTTCTATTTTGTCCAGGACCTTTTTCTCTTTGGCGTAATTGCGGGTGTTCATCGTCTTCGTGCCCTTGAAAGCCATATGCTCGAAGACATGGGCCAGGCCGGTCTTGCCGGAGGGGCAGTCGACATTGCCGACCTTGAAGGTCATGGCGAAGGAGACCGTCGGCGCGAACTTCTTTTCCAACACCAGGATTTTCAGGCCGTTCCTGAGAGTATGCGAGACCACCGGCGGATACTTCGGGTCGGTCTCGACCGTCGCGCCCAGTTTTTCGAGAGCCCCGGCGCCGGCGGCTTTGGCCGACAGCGGCGCGGCCAGCAGCAGCAGTCCGGGCAGGAAGACTGAAAGATTCATCGTTTCCTCCATGGATATGGGGACGGTCCGGTTCCCCGCCGTAATTATACCAAGTTAAGTTTATCCGCTATTGGATGGAACGCGGCGCTCCGGCGGCGGGCGCGCGCCCGCTCTTTCAGGCGGGAAGCGGGGGCGGCGGTACCGCGCCAGGGCTTTTTGTTGAAGACGATCAGGAGGCGGAAGCCAGTTTTTCCAGCGCGGCCGTTATCCCGGAGGCAGCCTGCTTCATAAGGGCCAGCATCTCTTTTTTCTCGGCGGGTGAACAGTCCTTGTATAGCTCGGCCGCGCTCTTGAGGCTGGAGCATTTGGACCGCAGGTCATGCAGCAGTTTGGAAGATACCTCATCAGTCATCGTCGCCCCCGTTCTCCCCGGTCTTCTTTATCACCGAATAAAGCAGCCGCGTGGATATCCTCAGGTCGGCCATCGTTTTTGTCCGCACGCCGCCGTTCTCCGCCAGGTTGCGCAGGACTATCTCCTCGGCGACCTTGTCCAGCGCGGCCTGCAGGCCGTCCTTCACCGCCAGCGCGTAGAGCTCGTCGCTCTCTCCCCCGGCCGGCCGCGGCGCGGGGGCCGCGGCCGGAACCGGGGCCGCCGTCGCGCCGGCGTGGGCGAACCCGCGCGGCTTGAGATGCCGGCCGGCTATGACGCCGTCTATCCGCCCCTCCGGGCCGCAGCAGACCAGGTCCACGAACTTCTTGACCTCGCGCGCATTGCCCGGCCATTTATATTCCTGCATCATCGCCCTGGCCTCGGCCGTGAACGAGAGCCGCCTGCCGCCCCTGGTGAAATGGCGTATCAGCGGGAAAAGGTCGGCGGGCCTCTCGGTCAGCGGTTTCAGTCTGAGCGTATAGCCCTGCACGCGCTGGAACAGGTCGAAGCGCATCCTGCCGCGCGCGATGAGTTCCTTCGGGTCCTCGAGCGTGGCGCTGATGATGCGGAAATCCGAGGTCTCGGCCCGCTCGGAGCCCAGCGGGTGGAAGGTCTTCTCCTCGATGGCCTTGAGCAGCTTCATCTGCATGTTCGGGCTCATCGTGCCTATCTCGTCGAGGAAAAGCGTACCCTTATGCGCCTCCAGCAGCCGTCCTCTGCGCGCCTCGCCGGCGCCCGTGAAGGCCCCCTTTTTGTGGCCGAAAAGCTCGGCTTCCAGCAGGTCCTCGGTATAAGCCGAGCAGTTTATCGCGACGAAGGAGCCGGGCCTGCCCGAGCGGTCGTGGATGACGCGGGCCAGGGAGGTCTTGCCGGTGCCCGAGGGCCCGAGTATCATCACCGGCAGATCGGTAGGCGCGTATCGCAGCGCTTCGGTCACGGCGGCGCGGGTCTCCTCGTCCTCGGTCACGAAGGCCGATTCGAATACGTCGGTGCCGGCGTCGAGCCTGCGGTTCTGTACGAACTTGCGGATTATGTCCGCTATATTCGATCCCTCGTTGCCCTTGGCGTAGAAATCCCTGGCGCCCAGCTCATAGGCTTTGTCTATTATGTCTTCCGAATCGGAACTGGAGACCACCACGGCGTATACGCCTTTCTCCGCCGCGGCCTTGATGGCCTTGAGGCCGGAATAATCGTCGTCCGGCCCCAGCATCAGGTCGAAGAAGCCGATGTCGTACTTGTCGCGCCCCAGGTAGCCGAGCGCGCCCTTGAGGTCGCCGGCCATGTCCAGCTTGTGGCCGGTCAATTGCGCGGCCATGACCTTCTGAGCCAGTTTGTCGTCCTCAAGGACCAGTATATTGAGTTTTTCCATAGTTTTTCGTATGAAAACAAATATTTTCGTTTGAAAAGGTCCCCCGGACATTATACTCAAAATGTCTGACGATGGTACAAAAAACATAAAAAGTGATGGATTTTAGTCGGAGAATATTGGCATTAAAATTGCTCTATTTGTTCCGAAAGGCTATAATTACGGAGGGGACATGCTTATAAGCAATATGGCGATGCTGGTATCGTTCTTCGGAAGGTTCTTCAGCTTTGGCGGATATGCCGGCTATTACGGCGGCCGCTGCGTTTAAACCGGCGGGCCGGGGAGTAACTTCATGAAACCCAGGGGAATGCGGACGGGAATACACGCTGGCGCCAGGACCTCGGCGGCCCTGATGGGAGCGCTCAAGCTGGCCCAGCTGGCGGGACTCAGCGAGGACGATTTCGAGAAACAGCTGGCCGCGCTGGAGGGCAACCGATTCTTCCAGCTGCTCAAGACCTCCGGAGCGCTGCGCGTCTCCGAGTACCCGGCCGCCCGCTACGCCGCGCTGCGCAACGCCGGCCGCGGGATGAAACTCTCCGCGGGCGAACTGCCCGAACTGGCCGACGGCAAGGGAGACCTGGTCGCCCTCATACAGGGCATGGGCCAGGAGAACTTCGAGAATTATTTCCTCAAGGACGCCGCGATGAGCGACGCCGACCGCGCCCGCGAATGCGGCATCTCCGCGGAGGACTCCGCCCGCCTGCGCGACTTCGTTAACCGCGTCTATATGCAGGCCGAGTTCGAGGCTCCCGCCGAAGGCCCCGAGTCGGCCGTCTTCAGCGCCGTCGCCGGTATAGACATCGAGGACGGCATCCCGGTGCTGGCCTTCTTCCACCGCGAGATCTGGAAGGGCAGCTACAAGGTGGACAACGATAAGCTGACCGAGATGATGCGCGACATGCCTCTGTCCGAGCGCGACGGGGTCGAGAAGGTCCTCAAGCGCGTGGAGTTCGCCGAGAAGCGCAAGTCCACCCTCTACCGCGCCCTAGAAATACTCATCAGCGTGCAGGCCGATTACCTGCGCACCGGCGAGCCCGGCCGCCGCCGCCCGCTCTCGCAGAAGACGCTGGCGAAAAATCTAGAGGTGCACCCCAGCGTGCTCAACCGCCTGGTCTCCAACAAGTCCATACGGATGCCCTGGGGCCTGGAAGCCCCGATGGTGACGCTGCTGCCCAGTTCCAAGAAGGTCAACCTGGAGCGCCTCTGCGCCATAGCCGGGCAGCATCCCGCCTTCAGCGACGAGAAGCTGCGCTCCGAGCTGAACGCCCGCCACGGCGTGGACCTCTCGCGCCGCTCCATAGCCCAGTACCGCAAGGACATGGCCATCGCCTGCTCCGGCGCGCGTTAAGACTGCTGGAGCGGCCTAGGCAGTCCACGTCTTTCTCCGTAAGATTTTTTCCTGAAAATATTTTCATCCATATTTGCCGCGACCCCCTGGCGACGATCCGTGTGATTTTCGCTCGAAAATAATATTTTCGCACGAAAAGACACCCCTCTCCCGCGCATCAACTTGTCAGGGAATATCTTAAAAGCAGCGGGATGAGCGATGGTGGCATATAAATTGCTCCTATCGGAGGACGGCACTCGGAAGCAAGGAGGATGGATATGAGGATAAAAATGGTCAGGGAAGTTCAGCGCAAAGGGATAACCTTTGTGTCGAGAAATTTCGGTTGCGGTAATAACTGCGGGTGCCAGGGGTGCGCGCAGATAAACGTGCCGGACCCTAACCCGCCGCATTAAATGAGGGACGGAAGTTCGCCGGCCGGTACGCTTTATCAAAGAGGCTATGCCGACCGGCGGACAAAAACCTGAAAATCCAGCGATCATAGGGGGTTCTTATCTATGAAATATAAATTTTCGAAGTACAATCAGGAAATCCGGCATAAGGGAGGGCGATATCTCTACAACTTTTATACCGGGGCCATAGCGGAGCTTCCGGCCGATGTCCGAGGCGGAGAGCGATCTCTCGAAGACTATTCGCCGGAAGAACTGTCGTTCCTGCACGAAAAAGGATTCGTCGTCCGGGAGGAAGTGGACGAGATAAAAAGACTGGAGTTCATGCACCTGGCGGGAAAATTCCAGTCTTCTTCGCTCGGTCTCACCGTTATTCCCACGCTGGAGTGCAATTTCGCCTGCGCTTATTGTTACGAGAACGGCGTGAAACAGGCTGTCATGGATAAGAATATAATGGACGCGGTATTTTCGTTCGCCGACAGGAAGATACGGAAGGACGCGGTGAAGGACGTTCATCTGCATATCTTGGGCGGCGAAGCGCTGCTGCGGCCGGACCTGGTCGGGGAAATACTGGACCGGATGGAACTTCTGCGGGATAAATACGGATTTTCGCTGGCCGCCCAGATGATAACGAACGGGTATTTTCTGGACGGGGATATGATCGACCGGCTTCGCCTGGTGGGGCGTGTGCGCCAGGTGCAGGTGACCTTTGACGGTTTCGGCGATTCGCATGACCGCGTGCGCCGCCAGCGGGGCGGAGGAGGGTCGTTCGAGCGCATCCTGGATAATCTGCGCGCGGCGATGGATAAAGGGCTGACGATGGTCGTCCGGTATAACCTGACAGAGTCCAATTTTCAGGACGCCAAAAAGCTGCTGCGGCTCCTGGGTTCGCTGAAAAAGAAGCCTTTCATCTATTTTGGCCACGTAAAGGATTACAAGAATACCGAGAGTTGCAAGTCGGTCGGTTGTATGACCAGGACCAAGTATTCGGCCGCCGATCTCGAGTTGATGCGGTGCGCTTCCGATCTAGGGCTGAGGACGGATTGCCTGCCCGCTCTGTCCTACAATCACTGCGTGGCCGATACGGTGAACGGATATACAGTAGACCCACGCGGCGATCTCTTCAAATGCTGGAATGACGTCGGGAGAAAAGAACTTTCTTTCGGAAATATCCTGGCCCCGGAGGAGGCGATAATATCGCGCGAGGAGAACTTTTACGGCCATATTCTGAGCGGCCCGTTCACCACTTCCTGCCGCGAATGCAAGCTCATGCCCGTCTGCATGGGAGGGTGCCCGATGGAGAGGGAAGAAAGGAAGGATAAAGCCTGCTCCAAGTATAAGTTCCAGTCCGACGAGTTCGCGAAGATATATCTCGACGCGTGCGGGAGCGCCCGATGAACTCCTACTGGGCCTTATATTCCGCGCAAATGGTCTCTCTGACCGGCTCGGTGCTGAATTCCGTCGTCGCCATGTTCTGGATATACGGGATAACGGGGTCCATAACCAAGTCCGTGTGGGGATTCGCCGCCAGCGCTCTGGTCTGCGCGGGAGTCTCCAGCGTTGCCGCCGCGGTAGTGGACCGCGGCCGCAAAAAAGAATGGGCTCTTGCGGGGGAACTGGTCCGTTCTTTCGTCTTCCTGGCTTTCTATTTTATGGCCGGGACCGGGTCCGGAAACATCTGGGCGATCTACGGACTGCAGGCGTTATTGGGGATATCGAGTTCCTTCTCCTCGCCCGCCATTTCAGCCTGGCAACTGTCGTTCCTGGGGAACTCCTATAAACGGATCCTTCCGTTGACGCGCTCCATCGCCACGGCCGTGAGCCTTGTGCTGGTGGCGGCGGGAGGCGTCATCTCCCAGTATGTCCCCTTTCAGAGCATCTTTCTTTACAGTGCGGCAACGTATCTGACCGCCTTCTTTATCGAGGCGTTCGTCGGCGAGGCCGCCTCCTCTCCCGTGCCCGATCCTTCGGCGCGCGGCGCGGGGGACTATGCGCGCGGGCTTATCCGGGATATAAAAGGATCTTTCGAGTATATGGCCGCCGACGGCGGCGGTTTCCTGAAAATAATATTCCTGTTCATGGTCGTAAATTCGGTCTTCGCTCCCATCGCGTCCCTGCTGCCGATGGTCGTCAAGGTCGGGTTTTCCGGAACGCCGGCGATGTATAGTATGATATTGCTCGCCAACGGGTCCGGGGCCCTCATCGCGGGACTGCTTATGAGCAGGCGACCGGTCGGGGACATCTGCCGGCATGTCGGGCTGGTGGTTCTGTTCAACGGCGTTATAAGCTGCGCGACCTTCTTTGTTTCCGATTTCAGGATATTCACGCTGATGGTGTTCCTGGTCGGTATGGGGCTCGGGAGCGTCAATATCGGGATCACCCTGCTGATAAGCGCCGCCAAGCCCGGCTACTACTGCAAGGTCCGTACGCATAGCGAAAATATAGCCGGCCTCTTTGTCCCGTTCGGGCTTGTTCTGCTTTCCGCGCTGGCGGAAAGGCAGAGCGTGATGCTTCCTTTCCTGGTTTCCGGTGTAATAGTGCTTATCTCCGGAGGGATATATCTGGCGCGCCTGAACAGCCGTCCCGCGCGCCTCCCGGAGCCCGGGTTATGCGGAATATGAGAAAAATCGCGCTTATCATTACGCTTCTGTCAGGAGGATATGCTATGGGAGAAGAGAACATGAGCTGGGAGTTCAGGTCGGATGAGGTCTCCGTTATAGAGGTGGAAACGGACGAAGGCCGGATCGTCCTCAGGCCGGAAGAGGGGGAAGCGGTGAAGGTCTCCCTGCTGGACGGGGAACCTTCGGCCGGCTGCGCAATAGAGGCCGCGGCGGCCGGCGGACGCCTACGCCTGTCCGCGCGCGGCAAAAAGCGCGCCATTTTCTTTAAACAGGCCTGCAAGACCGGGTTCCTGGTTTCCGCCCCGTCGGGAAAGAAACTTATCGTAAAGACCGGTTCCGGAGCCGTGGAAATAGGCCGGTTCGGATCCGGAGGCGACATCTTCTCCGGAGCGGGACCGATACGTTTTCTCGGACTTTCCGGGCCATTGCGCGTTGCGACCGGCGCCGGAACGGTCGAAGGCGAGATCTTCTCGGAAAACGCCGATGTTAAAGCCGGTTCCGCCAGGATAGAACTGGCCTGGAGCGCTTCTCCCGCGAGAGGCTCCGCTTCTATAAAATCCGGATCCGGGCCGCTTTCCTTCACCTTTCCGGGGGAGAGCAAAATGCGGATCAGCCGCGTGCTCGGCGCCGGCAGCTTCACCAGCGAGTTCGTGAGCGACAATGCCGCGCCGTTCAGCCTGAACATAATAGCCGGTGCCGGCAGTGTGAGGATAGCCAAGAAAAGCCAGTAGCTGACGGGTTGGGCATTCAATAATCGGTACATCTCATTGGGAATCGTCCGTGTTGGCATAAAAATTGCTTCCAGTTTGGCATGAACCGGAATATTGCGGAGGGCCCAACAGCGCGTAGGACCATAGACCCTTCCGCGGACGAGCGGCGCGGGCCATACTATAGGCGTAGTCTTCCTTGTAATTTGGGGGATCGGCCCCAGAGTATCCACGATCCGGCCGTAACCGGATGTATCCAGGGAAAGCAAAAGATATTTTTTGCTTTCCCTTTTTTATCGGAAATTGACGAAAAGTCTCAAAAATGGAAGAATATAGCGGTCAAGGGGGAACGGCATGAAAAGCAAAGATAAAATTCTTATAGGGTTTTTGGTGACGGCGGGATTGTTTTCTCTTGCTCAGGCTGGAGAGTATATCCGTCAGCTTACGGATGTTCAGAAGGCACAACTCGTTCAGTTCGCGGATTCAGGAACTGAAGCCACGGTAGAACCCCCCAGGGTTGTAGAAAATAATCGGCTTGGATGAGCGACGCGGTTGATCCGCTTGCTATAACTGTCGGCACCGGATGCAATATCCGGTGCCGACATTGTCTTGTGGAACCGGGCCTCGGCTCGGAGTCCATATCCGAAGATGAAATCCGGTCCTTGGTTTCGGAGATAAACGAGTTCTCCCCGCGACACATTGTATTTACGGGCGGAGAACCGACCTTGTATCTTCGCCAGATTCGGCAAATACTTTCCGGGCTAACCGGCGCTATCCCGCCGAAAGTAACCTTGATCACGAACGGTTATTTCGCCGGGAGGCGCGCTGAAGCGGAAAGCGTTCTAAAGGGGATAGCTCACCTGTACAAGGTGGTCGTTTCATATGACCGGTTTCACGCGGAATTCGTTGAAAAGCGCAAGATTTCGATACTTCTGGACGTTTGCCGCGACCTGGGGCTGCAGGCTAAGATAGTTTGTGCGGTTGAAACCCCGATGGACCTGGTTTTCTTGAACTCCTTAAGGAGCCCCGGTTTGGCCGTTTCCATACAGCAAATCCTTCCCATGGGTCGTGCGAAAAAAAACGGCATGGAATACCGCTGCGCATCCTTTGATCGCGGGGTGTTGGATAAAAAATGCCCTAACTTGGGAGGGATGGTTTTTAACTGCGGTTCGGGATTTACGGTCTGCTGCGGGCCGCTTGCCTCCTTTGCCGATAAGGCCGAATATGTTCATGGAACAATCGCGGAGCATCTTGAAAGCGTTTTTTACCGCATTCTTTCCGAACATACTTTCGGGGATTTGGCCGCAGTTTCCGGTTGGGATACCGATAAGCTGAATCCAGAGCATTCCGTTCCGTGCCGCATCTGCACCGCATTGATCCCCGGGATTATTGAGAGGGGACGCGCCGGCTGGAATCCGAATAAGAAGAGCTTATGATGCCGATTATGAATAAGGAAACGATCCGAAGAATCGACACATTATTCCGCGAGTGGGACGACCCCGGAAGTCCCGGCTGCTCTCTGGGAATATTGAGGCGCGGCAAGGTCCTCTATTCCCGCGGCTATGGCATGGCAAGTCTGGAGCATGACGTCCCTATATCGCAGAAAACAGTTTTTGATCTCGGCTCCACTTCAAAGCAGTTCGTGGCTTTCTGTATAGCGCTTCTGGAAAATCGGGGGAAAATATCGGCGGAGGATGATGCGGCCAGGTATTTGCCGGAACTCGGGAAGTATGCCGGAAAAATATGTATTAAACATCTGCTGCATCATACGAGCGGGATCCGGGACTACCTGGCGCTGATGGAGCTGGCGGGGATGCGCTATGAGAATGAATACCCGGACGAGCAGATCTTTAATCTGATAAAAATGCAGCGCGATCTGAATTTTATTCCGGGCGGCGAGTTCCTTTATAGCAACTCAGGCTACCTGCTGCTGGGGGAGATCATAAAGCGCGTTTCGGGTTTGTCCTTAAGGGAGTTCGCCGATAAGAATATCTTTTCTCCGCTTGGCATGAAGAACACGCATTTCCATGATGATTATTCCGTGATCGTCAGGAACAAAGCGACCGGATATTCCACGTCGGCTAACGGGTTTAAGACGGATATTTCGCTTTTCGACGTGGTCGGCGACGGGGGGGTAAACACGAATGTGACGGATCTCGCGAAGTGGGACGCCAATTTCTACGTGAACCGGCTGGGCGGCGGACAGGATCTGATTAAAAAGATAATCACTCCGGGGAGGCTGAATGACGGGCGGGAACTGGCGTATTCATACGGTCTGTTCCTTTCCGGCTACAGGGGGCAGAGGGTTGTCAGCCACGGAGGAGCGTGGGTCGGATATCGCTCCGAAATGATGCGTTTTCCCGATAAAGATCTCACTATAGTATGCTTGTCCAATCTTGTACAGGTCAAGCCGACGCATCTTTCCAAGAGGATAGCCGATATCTGCCTGAAAGGTGAACTAGCTGGTCGTCCCACTCCGGCCAGGCCCTGCGCCGCAGGAGGGCGCGGCGTGAAAGGGCGCTCGCTGTCGCCCGGTCTTTATTTGGACGAAAGGAACGAGGGGTTCATAGAACTGGAATCGGCTGGCGGCAAATATGTTTTAAGGGACGACGAGTCCAGGTACGAGCTGTATTGCATTGGTGATGGCCGCTATGCCGTCGCGGGGGGCTTAAGGGAATTACTGGTCCTGGCTGACGTGCACGGGAAGGCCCGTGTTATGTTAAAAAAGCTGAATTCAGGCCCGGTCGAGTACCGGAAAGAGCCAAGGCCGCGGATTACCGGCTCCCGGGCCGCAAGATTAAGCGGAAGATATTATACGGAGGAACTCGGAACCGAATACGTTCTGCGGAACAAGGGCGCAAAGCTGTTTTTGGAGAGACCGGGCGCCGAGGCGGAGGAGTTGCACTGGATCACGGAGCGCATATTGGCCGGCAAATATATTTCGCTGATTTTTCCAAAAGTCCCCGCGGCCCGGTCTTTCCTGCTCGATTATTGCCGGATAAAAGGAATTGTTTTTAAAAAGTCGCAGCATGGCTCCGTGGTCCCCGTCGCTGATACAAAATGACCCTATCAGCCGTAAAATCCGCGAAGTTCGCCCTCCCGTTTGTTTTTCCGGCTCTGATCTTGGTCGCGGCAGTCGCGCTTTCAGGCAGAAGCTCCGATCCCAAAGTCTGGGGAGTCATGGTGTCCGGTCTGCCCGATCGGGTGACTACGGCTCTGGCGGATGAGGATGTCCCGCTGTATATCCTGAAGCAGACCCACGAACCTTTGCTGCGCAGCGACGACGGCCAGAATTATTATTCAAAAGTGCTCACATCTTGGCGTCGTAATGCCGACTCCTCTGAATATCTTTTTTGCCCGGACCCTAAATCGGAATTCGACGCAAAATACCCGCTTACCCCGGGGATTTTAAGAGAACATCTTGAAAAGATCACGGCCCGATTCTCCGGGATTTACTCTGTCGGAGCCGACGGTGAATGTGTTGGGGTGAAATTCGGGACCGGGCGCAAGGGATATATGCAGTTTTTAAGCATGTATGAAAATGCCCCTACGCTTAAACTGACGGATCTGGTCGAGCTTGGCCTTGGAAAGTATCGGGTTTCAGAAATAAATCGAGAGCATATCAGGCTGGAGAAAAAGCGGTCGTGCCGAAACTGCTACGGAGAAATCATGGTTTACGAGTCGGCCCGGGACTACTTGTCGGATCTGCAAAGACCGGATATCGCGGATTTTAACAGGATCGCCTGGCGTGAGATCCCGGAGGAAGTGCTGAGCCGCTTTAAAGTTTTTGACAATATCCCGTTAAAATCGTTCGGATTAGTGCTCGTTTCTTCTGATAAGGACGTGCGGCGGACCGTCTATAACTGCATGGATATCGCCCAGCTCCGGCGCGCGGTATACCCGCACGCAAAAAGGTTTAATGATATTTCGACCATATTGCCGGCCGGGGTCCCGGGTGCGCGCCCCGGCAGACCTGCGCAGGAGTGCGGGGCCGATAAAAGTACAGCTGGCGGGAAACGGATCGTTCTGGCCGCGGTCGACCGGGATAACCGGGCGCAGCTTCAATCGGTGGCCGCTGATTTTTTTGAGAGGACCGGGATAAAAATGGACGTTCATTTGTATTCGGCCGGAGATCTGGTGCAGGTGTTGTTTGACCGGCCTCATCCTTATGATATGGTGCCGATAGTCTATAGTGTTGTGCAGCCGGAGTACGAGACTTTTTTTAAGGATTTTTGCGTCAAGGACGGTTTTCTCGACTATGATCTCCCGCGGACAGCCGAACTGAGAAGCAGGCTTCTGCGGGTCGAGGATGAGCGGCAAAAAAGTGAAATTGCCGTTGAGATAACAAAAACTCTGGCTGAGGAATATGTCATTCTTCCCCTTTTTCAGGAAGTAAAAGAGTTTTATTATCCCACGGAAATACGAAATCTGGTTATAGGGAAAGGATTTACGGAATATCCGGAAGTGGCGGACTTCAGATGGTAAAACTCTTCACCCGCATCCTGGCTTACAACTGGCGGCACTACGCGGTGTCGGTGCTGGTGTTCGTCGCATTCTGGCAGGCTTTCTCGGTGTTCTCGGCGGTGCGGGTGGCCGACGACAAGCTGCTGACGGCGATGCGGCAGAACGCGGCCTATTTCGAAAAGGCGTTCCTGGAGGGCGACGTTTTCGAGACGCAGCGCATAATGTGGCGCATAAAGAACGAGAACATAAAGCGCATAACCTTTCATCCCGTGCAGTTCGAGGGCAGCCGCTGGATATTCAAAGAGGCGGTTATCGGCAACCTCTACGACCGGCCGCGCGCGCAGCTGGTCCGCGAAGTGCCGTTCATCTCCAACGGGGCGGAACTGGGCCGCTTGGAATACGTGATAGACCTGGTGGACGTGAACGCGGTGGTGTTCTCGCAGAACTATATCCTCTTCATCACCGTGGTTTTCTTCTTCCTCGGCCTGATTGCCGTGTCCAATATGGGGGCCATACAGACGCTGGTCGCCATAGAGAAGTCGGTCAACGAGATAAACGCCATCACGGAGTCCGGCCGGAGCGATATTATCCGCGATTCCATAAAGAAGAACATTTCGCGGCTGCCCGCCGGCATCATCGGCACGCCCTTCGCGCAGATGACCGAGCGGATGAGCGGGGCGCTGGAGCAGGCGGCCCGCCTTGAGAGCGAGCTGGCGGTATCGCGCGCCACCTCGGACCTGGCCGCGCAGGTGGCGCACGACATCCGTTCGCCGCTGGCGGCGCTGGGCGCTTCCGTTAAGGGACTGAGCCTTCCCGACGAGCAGCGCACGCTGATAGACGGCGCGGTGGGGCGGATGCAGGGCATAGCCGACGACCTGCTGCGGCGCTACCGCGCTCCCGGCGCGGAGACAAAGGGGAAAGTGGAGACCTGCGCATTGTCCGGCCTTATAGAGCAGGTCGTGGCCGAGAAGCGCATACAGCATAAGGAGCGGGCGGGTCTTAAAATAGCTTTCGACAATTCGGCCGACGGCGCCAGGGCGGCGGTCGATCCCAAGGAGCTGCAGCGGCTGATCTCGAACCTGGTCAATAACGCAGTCGAGGCTTTGGAGAAAGGCGGCTCAGTCGCCGTTGTTCTGTCCGCTTCGGACGGCCGGGTTCTGATAAAAATTTCGGACGACGGCAAAGGTATACCGTCGGAAATACTTTCAAAGCTCGGGCAGAAAGGTGAAACTCACGGGAAATCAGACGGCACCGGACTGGGCCTCTACCATGCCCGCGTCAGTGTAGAGAGTTGGGGCGGCAGTTTGACCATCGAGTCGGAACCGGGCAAGGGGACCTCGGTCCTGATATCGCTGCCCGCCGCGGCAAAACCTGCCGCCGGTCTGAGCGCTGTCCTGCTGGATGACGATCCGTTGGTGCATATGAATTGGCGGATGGCCGCCAAGGCCGCGGGCGCGGAACTCAAGGCCTATAAAACGCCGCAGGAACTGCTGGCCGCGGCCGAAACCCTGCCGCGCGACATCCCTTTACATATAGATTCCGAACTCGGGGACGGCGAGAAGGGCGAGGACATCGCCAAAGAGCTTCATGACAAGGGCTTTACCGACATCACCATGGCTACCGGCCATGACGCCGGCAAGTTCGCCCACCTCCCCTGGCTTAAAACAGCCGGCAAAGAGCCCCCCTGGGCCTGACTTGGCCCCACTTCTTTTCATTTGAAACACTATTTTCATATGAAAATAGTTCAGTTCCCTTTCCCCTCCCTGAAGCACAAAAATCCGCAACGTAGTAGTTGAAACCGCCTGCGAGGCCCGCTCCCGCATAGTCGGCATAATAATTGCCCTGTATTGAGCATAGCGGCACAAAACTCAAAAGGGCAGGTTAAAGGAAATTATGAAAAAGAACAGCATACTGATAGCGGCATTCGCGATGATAGCGGCGGCTTCGGCTATCCAGGCGCAAGAGGCAGCCATAGACTTCGACGGAGGCAGCGCAAGTCCCATTAGGTCGGTTAATTTCGCAATAGCCCACGCTGAGATCGACCAGGAAGTCCCTGAGATTCCCGCTCCACAAATGGTATCCAGCGGGAACCGGGTACAGGAGATCAACTCTCTGTCAAGTGAAGACCTGGAAAAACTAAACAACCGCCTGAATTCGTCAATCAGGACGGCCATAGACTACTGTGACCGGAATCACCTGGACGTCTTAAAGAATAATTTCGCGGATCTCCTCACCCGGGGGACAGTAAAGGAGAAATACGGATTTGTAAATAACAGTTCAGGCAAATATACCTTCCAGAACAAGAAACCCTTTGGGTCAGCTATCCTGGAACCATCCGCTGGTCAGCAGAAAGGCGCCAACCCGTATTGCGTGGCCTGGGGCACGCAGAATGTCTGCGTTGATAAGACAGTTTGCAAATATACTTGTGTTATTGTGGGGGCAACGGCGGCGACATGGGGCTCGGTTAATGGAGTCTGGCAGATCATTATTCCTGCCGCTGTCGGCACAGAAGTCTGTAAAGATATATGTGAGAATGTTCCGATATGCGCCGATGTCCCCTATTGCACGCAATGGGAACTTGACGTAGCGATATAGTTTCCGCTGGGGGTTCACCGTAGGCAATCCGCCCCCTCCCCGGTCTTTAGAATCTGGGAGGGGGATAAGCAATACGAATTTAAGATAAGATATAAATCACGCGGGATTCGTAGTTTTGTCGCTGCGAGGAGTTTTAAAAAAACAATATGACAAATTTCTTAAAGATTCGAACCATTGCCACGGTATGCCTGGCTATACTAGGTCTAATATTAGTAGACAGGATTGAAGGTTTTTCAGACCTGAACCTGGTGTACCGTGCCTTTATAGACGTGCTCGTTGTTTTTGGGGCTTTGCAATTGGTCAACTATGCGGTTAAATTCATAGAAAAGCATCGTTAAAGCTGAACAGCTGCTGGCCGCCGCTGAAACCCTGCCGCGCAACATCCCTTTATATATAGATTCCGAACTGGCTGACGGCGCCAAAGGCGAGGACATCGCCGCAGATCTCCACGCCAAAGGTTTCACCGATATCACCATGGCCACCGGCCACGGTCCCGATAAGTTCAAACACCTCCCCTGGCTCAAGGTCGCCGGCAAAGAGCCGCCCTGGGCATAATCCACGACAAAAGCAATAAAAAACGGGCGCTAAGCCCGCTATTTTGGTTGTTTCTGTATTCTAGGTTGGTCAATCCGGACCGACTTTCCTTTCAGCGAGGCCCAACAAGTATACCTTTCCCGATATGTACTTGAAGTCGAGGGCGTCGGAGCATATGATATTGAAGGTTTGCATCTACCTGTTTCCTGGCTCTGGAAATATTGAGTTCGGCCTTATGCAACATTCCGCGGCGAGGTATGTTGCTCTACGGCTCAGCCCGCAGCCGGTCGCGTGACCAGTGAAGTCGGACCTGTGGGCGTTCGGGAGGCAAAAGAGTTGTATAATGTTTTTGCTTAATCCATACCGTCGGTGTAGGGGCGTTTATGCAAACGATAATTATCATCTTTTTAATCGGGATGGTCGTCAGTATACAATTACAGGTGAATAATCTGAAAGCGGAAGTCGCGAAGTATAGGGAAGCTCTGGATGCGTTAAGTAAGGGGTCTGCCCCGATTAATTCCGGGCAGGATACGTCTGCTCATTAGTTTAATCAGAGTTTTCAGAGCTTCCAGCTGCCTCGCTATCCTGAGTCGCTAGGTTCCTGTCTGTGCGCAGATTCTGATTCCACACGGGTAGCACCATCTAGTCTCTTAGATCGAAGATCCCCGACGAATGTCGGGGATTTCCGCTTCTGGGTGATGTGCCCGATATCAGAAGTTCCAGCATCGCGAGGGCCGGTAGCAGGATGGAGCTGTCCATTGCTTCGCCGGCCATCGAGCCGGAGACCAGTGGCGCCGTGAAAATACCACTCACCTCAAGTTCGGATCTTGGCCTCGACGCCGTTCTGTGGTCAACATCTTGCCCGTGACGGCAAAAATATGATTCAGATGACTTGGGCGATGGTTGTTATAGGAGGAGGTTTTTATCGATGATAACGGAATGACGATTGAGCCGGAATGGCACCTATCAGATGTTTATTATATCCAGCAAGATCCATTATTTTGCTGCAGAGAGCAAGTCTTGAAACTCTTTTTTCCCCTCCTGAAATCTGCGGACTCCTCCGAAAAATCCTATAAGGATGAAGTATGCTCCTATAACCACTTTGTAGCCGCCGTGCATGAAATAAGAGGGGGTGTGCCAGAGAAGATTAAGCTCCATCCATATGTTCACCATTCTCAGCCATATAAACCTTAAGAAATACGCCGAGAAAGCGAAGAAGGCCAGGAGGTAGATATAATGCACCGCGCGCATCCAGACCTTATTTTTATGTTCCGAGTAGGTGTCCTTGTAAAGCCAGTAGCCGTCGGTGCGCAGCAGGGGGTTACAATTAAAGAGCATTATAAGCATGGTCCATCGCACGGCCTCGGCAGCGGAAGGACTGTCGAGGAGCACGGCCGCCAAGAGCAGCAGAAGTACGTATACGGATTGCAGGATAAATCCACCGCTGTCTACCAAAACCCTTTTTTTAAGAGGAAGTCGGTCCACTCCCGAAACATTGGTGTAGAAGACGGGGTAAATCAGATAAACGGAAAAACCTATGGGGCGCAATCCTATTCCGCAAACCGCCGCAGCGAATGAATGTCCGATTTCATGAGCCAGACTTCCTAGTACAACGAGCGATAGCACCGCCAGCCATTTCGCACTACCGAAAGCCGATGCTGGCAGCATTCTCTCGCCGCCGCCAGCAAGCAGCCAGAGCCCCAATAGTACGCCTGCTAATGCCGGCCAGATTAGAATGGGAAAGACTCGCCTGAGCCTTAACGCGGATAACCTGAGTGAATTCAGCATCCGCTCCTGCATCTGCGCTGAAAACAATCTTATGTTCGGAGAGATGATGGACAAAAGTGCCGTCTTCCAATTTCTAGCCGGCTTATCGGTAAGCGCGCCTATAGCAAGCAGTTTTTCCAGTATTTTGTCCGGCTCGTTGATGCCCAGCGCGGCCAGCGCCGAAGAAAACTGAGTCCGCTCCCCTTTTTCCGGCAGTTGTTCCGTCAGCCAGAGAGTTTCTTCTGCCACGCTATAGCAGGACTTATCCGTTATGGCTAGGAACTTGTTTCCACACCTTACCGAGTACGCCCGCTTTAGCGGATTTTCATAGATATGGGCCGCGGCCGTCGCCATATTAGTCGTGCGTCGAGATCATATCGGGCTCTCTGTCGGCGGCTTCGCCGGCAACGGGCTTGCTTCTATTCTGATAGGCCAGCTTTATGGCTTCAAGGATAACCTTCTTGGAGTCATCACAGTCGGGCTTGAAGATGTCTCCTGTCTTTGACCGGCTCTTCACTCCACACTGGCCGCCGCAGGCCAGAGCTACTGAGCACTTAGCACACTCCTCGAGGTTGGCTATGTGTCGCCTCTTGTAGGTTTCATGTAGGGGAAAGAACTCCACCCCAGACTCCGATACGTGTCCAACCCGGTATTGCGGATATCCGGCCTCTTCAAAACAGGCGTAAATGTCCCCGAAAGGATCAATAACCACACTTCGCTGGCGCGTCTGCATGCAGAAACAGGTGCGGGTAAGTCCGAGCCCTTTCTTAAGATGGAAAAGCCGACCGATCTCATTGGCGCGCATGCTGACTGGATGCTCAAGGTCTATTCCCAGAGCGAACACTTTCGATGATAAATCCGCCATATCCACGAAGTCGGTAGCATCCACCTTGGCTATGTTGTCGTGCAGGGGGCTTGCGTATATCCCGACATGCTTGTTCCCAAGAATGCCGTTGTCTTTGAGGTCCTTTATCAGTTTCGTCACGGATCCCATGGTCTTTCTGTCCAAGTTGAGCCTTATGCTGACTTGTGTCTTCCTCTCCGCCATCATGCGGATATTTTTCAATATCTTGTCATATGTAGGCTCTCCGCTAAGCGATACTCGTGACTTGTCGTGAAGTTCCTTGCTCCCATCGAGTGAAACCTGAACGCGGCGGACGAATCCTGGGGCTTCTCCGAAGATGTCGGGCATCGTATCAGCCATCGTAGCGTTGCTGATCGCGCTGGCCGCCATTCCGTATTTCTTCGCGTAACCAAGGGCCTTGCGTATTACTCTCTCGTTGGATGGCAGGAACGGTTCTCCGCCGTAAAACGAGATGGTGGATAATTTCTGCTGGGCGCCTTTTATAATATTGGAGAATTGTTTTTCAAAGATGGTCTCCACCATATCTTCGGTCATTACAGCCTTGGACTTGTGTGGACGATGTTCCTGCTGATAGCAGTATTTGCATGCCAAGTTGCACCCGTAACTCATCAGCAGCATGATTCCGCCGGAAGTATTTTCCTTCTCCAAATTCTCGTGCATTACGCGTGCGAATTCCCTGAATCGACTGTATTCTTCCTCCGGAGAGAGGGCTGTTATGTGACCGCGCTTAGCCAAGGTCTCAAGCTCTCCCGCCTTTAAGGCAGCGATCTTTTCTGCGCTCCCGGAAAGCAACGCGGCCGCCGGTTCTCCCGATACCTCGTCCATGCACCCGTTTACACCGTTAAACAGCAGAACTGACTTTCCGAGGTTGATAATATTAAGATATCGACTGACATTATATGCCATTGCTATAATTCCTCGTGGTTAATTTGCGGCTTGGCAGCCCTGAGAAGACTGCCCGTGTTTAAAAAGTATATCACATATGGCCGCCTTGTCCGCCTTAGAGGCCAACCAGGCGGAATCTAGTCCATTGGCCCTATCTAGCGCAACTGCGGCTTCTTTATACCTCTTCGCGCGTACCAGCGCGCGACATTTATTCATAAACATGAAAGCGTAAGTCTCGGGAGCTATTCGAATGGCCTGGTTCATATCAGCAACGGCCTCTTCGTAACGCCCAATGAACATAGCCGATGTCCCGCGCCCCATATATGCTTCGGACACGAACGACGCGTTCTTCTTGTAATTCTCCCCGCCAGGGAAACCTCCGGGATACTTTTCCCATAACGAACGTATGGCCTTATCATAGTTCTTATAAGCCCCTTCAAAATCCTTCTTCCAGAAGCTGATGCCGCCGCGCATGAAGCTGAAGGCCTGGGGTTGTTCTCTCAGCATTTCGGGGTTTTCTTTCTCGAACACTTCCAGCGCTTTCTGCGCGCCGACAGGGTCGTGCTGCGGAGAATTGATTTCCCGTATCATCCGCTGCCTGCGCGACTCGAACAATATGCGCTTGATCTTTTCAGAGGTACTTTCCACGTCGCTATCGAACGAGGATGCGTCCATTTCCATGGGTATTGCTAGCTCCTGCAACATATCTTGACTGTTGGGCGTATTAGCGGCAGAAGCCGGCATAACTGCCATTAGGGCGATTATTAGATATTTCATTTGGTTTGCTCCATTAGTGTTCAATCTAGCCTAGGCACTATCGCCCAGTATGGAGCAATTTATATGCCAGTTTATATGGTGCCAGGGGCAAGTTCTCCCCCGTAACAACCGCATGAATGAGAGGGATTGGCGTAGTTAAATAAAATTGAAGCTTCAATCAACGCGGATAAGCAGAAGCTCGCCAAGGGAGGAAACATTTATTTTCAATTGAAAATATTGTTTCAATTAAAAACACATTCCCAATGCAATCATGGGTTATAGGGATTAGAGGATAAAGGGATTAGTCTTTAAATGTCGGCAATAAACCATGCCCCCCCAAAAAAACAGCCGGGTTTGCCTCCTTTGACCGTATACTTTGAGAGGGGCTGGTGCGGCCAGGAGCGCAGAGCACATTTACTACAAGTTTATCCCTGCATTTTCAGATATCGGATTGTTTGCGGATAAAATCGTCATCATGGCATTCCCTTGCTTGGGCAGTGGGCATGATAATCTGGGCAAGGGGGAAGCTTGTAGGGGCAGACCTCGCATAATGACGGACAGTCGGTACAAACCGTGCAGTCTATCTTTATTCCGCAAATCGTTTTTTCCGTGACCCCATAACCTGCCATAACGGCAATAGCCTCGAACTCTATACGGTCCGGCAGCTTCTCCAGGGTAAGCACCGAACCTTCCGTAAGATTTAATGATTTGATTATATTGTTCATTTTGATTCTCCGTTATGCGGATTTTCTTGGTATCTATGTGCTTAACACCCTCGCTTTTGCCAAAGCGATATTTATGTCAGTCGGATCCGCTTACTGAACGGGCCGGCAGTTATTTGCGGAACAGTCGCTGTACGGGTGACAATCGTCCAGGCTAATATACCCCGCAGGACCGACGCAGTCGCATATATCATTGCAGTTACCGCAACTGATCTTAAGGGGGCAAACATTTAAAAAGCAATCATCGTTCTTTTTTTCCGAAGAATCCGACAGCAGAACTATCGCCTCGAATTCTATGCGGTCCGGCAGCTTCTCTAGGGTAAGCACTAAGCCTTCTGTGAGATTTAATGCTTTGATTATATTGTTCATTTTGACTCTCCGCTGTGTGAATCCCCTTGATATCTATGTGTTCGGCAGTCTCACCTTTACTGAAGCAATATTTATGCCGTCCGATTCGCTTACTGAACAGGCCGGCAGTTATTTGCGGAACAGGTATTATACGGATGACAATCATCCAGGCTAATATAACGAGGGTGGCAGTTCTCATCAAGGCATACCGTGCATTCAAGGTATAACCCGCAAGGGTCGTCATTTTGGCTCTTGTGGGTATCGTTCCCTGACAGGAGAGTAATAGCCTCGAACTCCATGCGGTCCGGCAGCTTCTCTAAGGTAAGTACCGAGCCTTCCGTAAGATTTAATGCTTTGATTATATTGTTCATTTTGATTCTCCGTACATGCGGATTTTCTTTGCATCTATGTATCTAACAGCCTCGCTTTTTCCAGAGCAATATTTATGCCAGGCAGGTCAGCTTACTGAACGGGCCGGCAGTTGTCCGTGACCTTGAACAGGGGCCTGTTATGAGTGTCCTCCTGGTTATATCCAGGCGCCGAAAAGCGGCTCAGGCCGTATGGAGACGGCTCCGGGGCCGGACCGGAGCGCTGATGATAAGAAGAGGTCCTTGAAAGAGATCCTTTCCGGACTGACTCCTGCCCAGAAACTGTTTTTCTTCGAGAACCTGGAGTTCAACGAGAAGGGGGAGGTCGTCAGTATCTACACCAGGGATGTCAAAGAGAATCTCGGTGAAAAAGCGCTCAAAGATATAATGAAGGC
>ERZ795032.1058-NODE-1058-length-21803-cov-4.880357_pt1 | contig 21803 bp, 18 predicted proteins | sample MGYA00375124_ERZ795032 | MGnify/ENA primary metagenome ERZ795032 (study PRJEB30167, sample SAMN05720154) | activated sludge metagenome | isolation source: Anaerobic digester | place: China | collected 2015-12-16 ...
TCTCATAAGTTCTACGCCATCTTCTGCAGGACTTATGCATTTAGTACCATTGGCGACGCAATCTATAAAGTGGGCAATTTCTCCCTCAAACAGCCCTTCAAAACTTAATTCAGTATTGAAAGCCGGAGTAACATCCACCAGATAATCATTTTGTTCAGTATAGAACTCCAGTTTAGGATCAAGTTTTGCTCCTGCTTTTGTACCAAAAAGCTCTATATTGCCTGAATTGGTTTTGGTATTCAAGCTGAAACTGGTTTCTACAGTTAATGCTGCTCCGTTATCAAATTTAATTATGGCAACAGCCAGGTCTTCAACATCAAAAATATTGGCCCCGCTTTTATCTGATGAAGTATAGCCGCCACGCTTTTTAATATTCGTTCTTGATCCAAGCTTGTCAAAGGTTACTCCTGTTACTGCAACTGCTTTTGGCAAGCCCATAAGATAACGCACAAGGTCTATAACATGCACGCCCAAATCAATAAGAGGTCCACCGCCTGAACGTTTGCTGTCTCCGAACCAGCCCCCAGGGTAACCTGCTCTTCTAAGATAAGTCGCTTTTGAATAGTATATATCACCCATCATTCCGTTATCTATGAAGTCTTTTAGTACTTTGCAATCATTACCATATCTTCTTACAAACCCTATCATTAGAAGCTTTCCGGCTTCCTTAGCAGCTTTCTCCATTTCTAGAGCCTGCTTTGTATTCATTGCCATAGGTTTTTCACATAATACATGCTTTCCTGCCTTTAATGCGGCAATTGCTGCAGAAGCATGTTCACTGTTCCATGTGCAAACACTCACAGCATCCAGTTCTTTTAGTTTAAGCATTTCATTATAATCAGTAAAAACATGCTTGATATTGTTTTTCTCCGCACATTTCTTTACCTTTTCTTCATCTATATCGCAAGCAGCATAAAGTTCAACATTGTCAAGCGCTTTATATCCATTAATATGTACACTGCTAATACTACCGGTACCTATAATTCCAACCTTGATCTTGTCCATTATAAAAATCCTCCAGTATTATATGATATCATTTGTACTGTTATTCATAACACTTCTTTAGCCTTTGAGTAAACTGATATTTTTATTCAAAAAATCAACTGCCAGTCTGATATCCTTCTCAGGATTTTCTCCAACTTCTCTTTCTATAGTAAGGAAACTATTATATCCTATAGAAGATAAAGCTTTTAGATATTCCGGAAAGTTCACACTTCCTTCACCAAGAGGAACTTCTTTAAAAGCAGCACCCTGTTGAATTTCATCTTCTATCATTCCATAAATAACTTCAGGATTACCTTTTCTCAGCATTATACCATCTTTGGCATGAGTATGTACTATATAATCTTTAAGGTTATAAACAGCCTGCACAGGGTCATCACCTGTTACCATAACCAGGTTTGCGGGATCGAGATTAACTCTTACACCCCTTGAACTGAGACTATCAAGAAATTTTTTCAAAACAGCTGATGTTTCAGGCCCTGTTTCGATAGCAAAATATGCTCCCACATTGTCTCCATATTCGCCTAATTGTTCACAGGCTTCCTGTAGTATGGACCATCTGGGATGATTGGAGTCTTCAGGTACTACGCCTATGTGAGTAGTAACTACACTGGTGTTTAAGTCTTTTGCAAGGTCCATAATTCTTTTTGATTTTTCAATACGGCGTGGGTTGTTTTCCCTGTCTGCAAATCCTTCGCCCAGATCCCCGCAAAGTGCGGATATTACCAATCCATTTGATGTTACATAGTCCAGGAATTCTTTTCTTTCTTTTGCACTAAGATTTTCCGGAGCCATAGGTCCTCTTGTTGTATAAACCTGTATTCCGTCAGCACCAACTTCTTTGGCTTTTTTTACAGCATCTTTAATGCTAATCCTAAATGAATCAACAATTACTCCAATTTTAAAATCTGCCACTTAAGACCACCTTACCTTTCATTAACAAATTAGTTTACATTAACTTTATTGAATATTAGCTACTAATCAACTACTAATGGAAAAAACAATATATATCTTTACTCATATTATATTTTTATAGCACAAATTGTCAAGACTTAATGGAAGATATGGATGTATTCATCAAAACTGAATATTCGGGAGGAAATTTCTTCCTATTATACAATATATATAGAAAATGCGCCCATAAATATACGGACGCATTTTTCTCCTACTCGTTTTCATTCTACTCGTTACGTATGGCTTCCAGAGGACTCAATCTCATAGCTCTTGTTGCAGGATATGCTCCGGAAACTATTCCTACAATTGAAGCAAAGCCAACAGCAACCAATGCCAGCCATAACGGAATTATTGAAATATGAGATGGTGGTGCACCCTGCATGCTCCATCCGGTATCGAGAAAGCTTATACCAGCCTTGTTTAAGAGAAAGGAGGTAAGATAGCTGAATCCTATACCTGCCAATCCCCCAAGAAAACCGATCATTGCTGATTCCAGCAAAAATACCCTTCTTATATCACCAAGTACACATCCAAGTACTTTCATAATTCCGATTTCTCTTGTTCTTTCATAAATAGACATAACCATTGTATTGGTTATTCCTATAGCTGCTATGAACAAAGCAACAGCACCAATAGCACCAAGTATTGTACGTATGGTTTTTGTTGCATCTAGCATCTGTCTCAATATATCAGTCAGACTGTATGCACCAAAACCCATTTCCTTTATAGCTGCCTGGATTCGTTCAACATCCTTTAAATCCTTAACTTTAACCATTGCTCTTTCATAACCACTCTTGTTATTATTAGAAACACCGTATTGTATTCTTCCTGAATTTTGATTATTTCTGCTATTTGCCTGTATTAGCTTCTTCAAGTGCTCAACATTCATATATGCAGAGTAATCTTTTTCATTCTGTCCCGGTTCCAGTAAACCTACAACTTCAATATTCTGGCCCTTATTTCTGTCACGCAAACTTCTGTTTCCTGTATTGTTGGGTTTATCGCTCCATCCCATATCAAAGGAAATAGTTATTTTGTCATTGAAAACATCAATATTAGGCTGCTCTCTGTTATACCAGTTACGAGACTTTGGATCATAAAATGTATCTTTTATGTTGCTTCCAAAAACTACTGAATTACTATCATTTTCATTAAGAATACGGCCCTGCTGCAGCTTAAAACCGAAAGCATCCATTGAACCCGCATTTATACCCACCAACTGCATATGAGAAATATATTTCCCGGATTCGAATTTAATGTATGTGGTAAGAAGAGGAGTAACTGCTTCTACTCCATCTATCGCTGCAATTTTGGCAAGTATTTTATCATCCAGGGTTTGGTTTTGCTGTCTGCTTGATCTGGTAGAAACCGCCTTTTCTTCCATTTCAGGGTAATAATAAGTGTCGATATTAATAATATTAAGACTCCCCATCATGCTTACCTGTTGTTTGAAGCTCTCATTCATACCTATACCAAGTGATAGCATAACAATGATAGATGCTGTGCCTACAATAACACCCAGTACTGTAAGTATTGTCCTTACCTTTCTCCGCCATAGATTTTTAAAGGCCATTCCAATAAGGTCCAGACTATTCATCGAACATCATGCCCGCCTTTCTTATCCGTCTCTTTCTGAGTATAATTATTAAAATGATTACAATAATTATGAGAGCACCAGCTGCTATACCAATGTTTAAAGGAGTTAGAAGTTTCTTCTGCTGCGGTCCCTCCGGCATCATTTCACCTGGAAATTCCTTTCCCGGCTCACCGTTTTCGGAAGGCATTGGCGGCATCTCCATTGCCCTTACATTAAGTTTAATCTCTTTCCTTATTTCATTCTTTTTTCCTGATTCGTCTTCATATGAAAACAATACATTGCCTGCAATTTCTCCTGTAGCTGTTGGAGTAACCATGCTTTCAAAATAGTCGCTTCTTCCTGGTTCAAAATTACCTACAAAGTAATTTGCATTTTCACTTTTTAGGCCTTCTCCCTCAATACTTACCATAAGATTGAAGAGGGTGCTTTTACCCATATTAAAGAAATCCATAAATATTGGAATCGGCTGGCCCTCCATAGTATCAGGGGGCATCTGCAATTGTCCCATAGAAAGTCTTTGCTCCTGCTTGACAGGTATACTTATTTCTTCTGCTGCAGTGTATTGGTTACCATTTCCATCCTCATATTCAAAATTAAGGTTTAGTATATGGGACTTGGCAGGAGCATCGGATTTAGTAAACAGTTCAACATCCCTTGCAACTGCTTCTTGTATTCCCATGTTTTCGATGAAGAATGTATTGCTGCTGCTGGTTGGTATGAACACGCCTTCCTTGGCAGAAAATGTTACTTTAACGTTTCTAATGGGTACTATTTTGCTTGTATTAAGGAAAGACAGCTTAAGCTTAAAATTCTCACCGGCTTTAACCTCTTCTGGTTCGAATGTATACATACTAATTATTATTTTTGGTACTGTCTTTACATCCTTATCCTTTTCATCTTCCTTCTTCTCAACATATACACCTGCATATCTGGTAAGAGTGTACTTCTCTGTTTTACTGCCTGCACTATCTGATTTATCATCTTTTTTATCTTCATATTCTACATTAATTGTAACTAAATAGTTTTTAGTTATTGCAGTTTTGTTTGCATATAAATTAAAGCTCAAATTTTTTGATTCCCCCTTGTTAAGGGCATCAACAACTACAGTACCGGCAGATATGGGCAGTATACCATCTTCACAGCTAAGAGTTACTTTTACATTATGAGCAGTATCATCACCCATATTGTCTAAAGTAAAACCTATATTAAAATCTTTTCCTGCTTCAACCTTCTCTTTTGGAAAGACTAAATCCTTCAATATTAACTCAGGTTTTGAATCATCTATATCCTCTTTAGTTTCTTGAACCATAACAAAAAACTGATATTCTTCGGAATAGGTTTTCCCCATACTGTCTTTGTATTCTACATTAGCTTGAAGAGTGGCATTATTTCCCTTAAATTTATCTGATATATAAAGGAAATAATCAACATCCTGGGTTTTCTGGCCTTCAATTTCAGATATATACTTGGTATCGGCAGATTTTACTACTGATATCCCATCATTACTTAAGCCTTTAATTGATACTTTGACATCTTTTGCTGAAATACTCCCTTGGTTTTTAAACTTCAAAGTAAGGCTTGCTATACTGCCTGGCTTTGGATATTCACCATTATTACTGTAAGTTTGGAACCTCTCCAATATAATTTTAGGAGGAACCTTGTTGTTTACAACTTTTATATATATAGTCTCACTTGATGAGAAACTGTCTCTATAAGGATTCTGGTACTGGTAATTTAGTTTTACAGGATAAATTCCTCCAGCTATATCAGACTTGACTCCAATATTAAATACAACACTTTCCTCTTTATTGGACACAAGGCTCTTTAAAGTTGAAGAGAGATTAACCTGGTTAAAAGTAAAAGGCAGTGAACTAACATCACTGGTGTCAATAGACACAATAATATCTTTTGCCTCGGTAGCTCCTGCATTAACTATAGGCAATGTAAGTGATACATCATCTCCTGCATTAACCACAGGCATTTGCAAACCAGACTTTACTTTAATATCAGGTTTGTATTTTGTGGTGTCGGTTGGTGTATTATCAACGGGTTTTGTATTTGCTATAATAAACTTCTGAACAGTAAGTGTAGTCCCGATATCATTATTATACTTACAATACATACCTAACTTAAAACTATCATCAGCTCCATTATAAGACATATTAACATTTATTGGATATGTACTATTCTTTTTTATAGTTCCCTTTACAGGTATATTCCAGTCGGAACCTGCCGGAACAAGCGAATCATAAGGAACGATACATAAAATTAAATCATCAATGTCAGCACCGGAATTATTTGTAACCTTAGCTGTTACCTGAAATCTTTCTCCTTTTTGAACTACTTCCGGTACTTCAATTTCTAATGTAACATCATTATCTCCTGCTTTTACTTCTTTAATTGCAATACCTGGAACTGCAATTAACGACATCATCTGCAACGCAACCAGCAAGCAGGCAAGAATAACTCTAATACCTCTGCTGCCTAATCTAAACCTTGATCTGTTGTTATTTAATCTGCTGCTTATTCTACTATCCGCTGTATAATCCGGATTTTTACCATCATTTTTGTTCAGGTCTGTCATATTGTTCTCCCTATCAATTTGCACTTTTAGCTTCAATTTTATCAATCCTTCCATCTCTAATATAAAATATTCTATCCGCGTACCCTGCAATTTCAATATCATGGGTAACGATTATCAGGGTTTGGTTGTTCTCTCTTGCCATAGTAGTTATAAGGTCCATGACTTCTTTAGTTGTTTTGGTGTCAAGATTGCCTGTAAGCTCATCGGCAAAAACGATCTCCGGCTTGCCCACAAATGCTCTTGCTATACCAACCCTTTGCTGCTGCCCGCCGCTCATTTGTGTTGGTTTATGCTTCAAGTGAGTTTCCAGCCCTACATCCTTCAACATTTTTCTTGCTCTTTTATCTCTTTTTGCTTTTGGAATGCCTCTAAACGTTAACGGGAGACTCACATTTTCCAGGGCAGTTAAAGTTGGTATAAGGTTATAAGACTGAAAAACAAAACCTATATAATCCTGCCTGAATTTTGTCAGTTTCCTCTCATTCAGCTTCTGCATTTCATTGTCTTTGATAATAATACGACCTTTTGTGGGTTTTTCCAGACCCGCCATAAGATTCAAAAGCGTAGATTTCCCTGAGCCTGAAGTGCCAAGAAAACAACATATTTCACCTTTTGATATGTTAAGGCTGACATTATCCAATGCAATAACTTTTTCATTGCCAATTCTATATATCTTGCTAACATCCTGCAATATTATTATACTTTCCAAATACTTTCACACCCCCTCCACATAACTATTCTATTAAAATATTTGTTCAAATTTGTTAAAAATTTATTAAAATCAATAAATGAAAACTTGACCTCAAAGTACTTAGACGTAACATATATTGATATTGTTTCAATTTTAGGGAAATTTTTGTGAATAATAAAATAAGTATGGCATCACATCATACTCATTTAATGCAGGTTAAAGCACATTTGAATTACAGACATGGACTAAGATGATTTTTCTACATAATCAGTCAGCTTAGCCATAAATTTCACTTTTTGCATTCATATAGCTTTCATATGTATTATTATCAAAGCAAACGATGAACACCCTTGATATACTATTATTGCTTTCCAGGAAATTATATATTTCGTTTACTGCAATTCTTGCAGCTCTGTTTACCGGGAACCCATATGCTCCCGTGCTTATTGACGGGAAGGCTATTGTTTTTACACCTTTTTGTGAAGCAAGCTTCAAGGAGTTTCTGTAACACTTTGCCAAAAGTTCATCTTCACCATTATTTCCGCCTGACCACACAGGTCCCACAGTATGGATAACATATCCAGCAGGCAAATCATAGCCTTGTGTAATTTTAGCCTCACTGGTTTCACATCCACCTAGATTACGGCACTCTTCAAGAAGCCCTGGGCCTGCTGCACGGTGAATAGCTCCATCTACACCTCCGCCTCCAAGCAAGGTATTATTTGCAGCATTCACTATAGCTTCCACATCAACCCGTGTTATGTCACCTTCAATAATAATTAATTTTCCCATAATCTCTCCTAATAATTTGTATATACTCGGCTGAAAACCTCCATCCTTGTTACTTTGGTTTTTTTAATTTCAAGACTGGTTTACCTAAATAGCCGGCAATTTTAAACATGTCTGTACTAATATTTCTATAGTAATATTTCTATAATAATATTATATTTTTATACTTTTCTACTTTCTACTTTTATCCCTTGATTCTTTCAATAAGCTTAATAGTATAAATGATAATTGGTTGGTGTATCATATAAATAATCAATGTATGCCTTCCCACCCAGCTTATTATATTATCTTTCAATGTAAATTTAAATACGCTGTTTCTATCCTTATATAATACTTTACCAAGTACAATACCATATATAAATATGCCAAGCCATGGTATAAGCGGATAATAATCGGCGGATACAAATTTATTACTTGTTATTCCGAATATAAAAAAATAGTCAAAATCCAGAGTAATATGTTTAATAAGATTTCCCAATATCATTATAATTGTTCCCAATGCTAAAAGCAAATTTGTATTCAGCCTTGAAAGCAAAGGAAACAATAATATACTTACTCCCAAAAAATGCAATACTCCGAATTTAATACCCATATCCACATTATATAAATGAGTGGCGACTGTAATAAGCATAGCCAGGCCAAGTATCTTAAGCCCTCTTTTAATATTATTTCTGCTTAATGTACAGCTTATACCTGAAAGAACAATAAACAGAGTACCTGCAGTTCTTCCCGTCAAGGCATTAAATCCTTTAGTATAATCAATATTATAACCAAATATATCCTTCAAATTAAAAACAATATGGAAATAAATCATTAAAATTAATGCCACACCTCTAAAAAAGTCTATTTCCCATATTCTCCCGCTACGTATTTCGTTTTTTTTCTCTTCATTACTTTGAATAGCAACACTTTGCAATCCAATAGTCAATAAAACCCCTCCACACCAAGTGTATTTATTATGTTTAAAGAAATAATGCTGATTGATACAAAACACAACTATGTGCTATACTAGCATTATATATTAAAGTACCAAATATAACAACACAAATGATAATAGCATAAATGTGATATAAATGTGGAGGTTATTTATGATAATTATAGGAGAAAAAATTAACAGTACCATTAAATCTGTAAGAGATGCTATAGAAAAACATGATTCACTTTTTATACAGGATCTTGCTGAAAAGCAGTGCAAGGCTGGTGCAAACTATATTGATGTTAATGCTGGTATGTTTTATGATAATGAACCAGAAAATCTTGAATGGCTTGTTAAAACTGTACAGGAAGGAACAGATGCACCGATGGCTTTTGATTCACCCAATCCGGCAGCTCTGGAGAAGGCTCTTAAAGTGAACAAAAACGGCAAACCGATTATTAATTCCATTACGGATGAAAAAGAAAGATATGAATCAATTCTTCCACTGATATTGGAATATAATACTTCAGTTATAGCCCTTTGTATGGATGATAGCGGTATGCCAGAAACTATTGAAGATAGATTCCTTGTTGCAGAAAGGCTGATTGATAAATTAACATCAAAGGGTGTCAATCCTTGTGATATTTATATAGACCCTATGGTAAGACCTATAGGTACAGGTTCTCACTATGGAATAACAGCTATTGAAACTATTAGGATTGTTAAAAGTAAATACCCTGAAGTACATATTGCCTGTGGACTTAGTAATATATCCTTTGGGCTTCCAGGCAGAAAAGTATTTAATCAGGCATTTTTGATAGCTGCAATGACAGCAGGTCTTGACGGGGCAATACTTGACCCCCTTGATAAAAAACTTATGACATTCCTATATGCAACTGAAGCACTTCTTGGTCAAGACGAATTTTGCATGAATTTTTTAACAAAATATAGAGAAGGGGTACTTGATATTTAGTTATGAAGGTTTTAGGTATAGTGACCGAATACAATCCGTTTCACAACGGGCACCTTTACCATTTGCTTAAATCCAGGGAGGTTACATCGGCAGATTATACAGTAGCTGTTATGAGCGGTAATTTTGTCCAGAGAGGTGAGCCCGCTATTGTTAATAAGTGGGCTCGTTCTTCTATGGCACTATCATCAGGTGTAGATTTGGTTATAGAACTGCCTGTAATATACGCCACTGCAAGCGCTGAGTTTTTTTCCTGGGGTGCTGTAAAGTTGCTGGATAGCCTTGGCATAACAGACTGTATATGCTTCGGTAGTGAATCGGGAGAAATGGAGCCACTTAACCTAATTGCAGAAATATTGGCAAATGAGCCTGAAGAGTATAAAAAGTTGTTGAAAACCTGTTTGAATATGGGATTATCCTTTCCAGCTGCAAGAGCAAAAGCCTTGAAAGAATATGATAATTCACTGGCAGCAGACCAAATATTGAGATATTCAAATAATATACTCGCAATTGAATACCTTAAAGCCTTGAAAAAACTTAACAGCAGGATTGAGCCTTTTACTATAAAGCGGAAATCTAATTTGTACACAGAAGAAAATCTTACAGGTGAATTTTCAAGTGCAAAAGCAATAAGAAAATGTGTATCTGAAGGGGTAGATAACAGTATTCTTTTAGACAATTGCCTCATTAAAAATACGATTCCATCAGAGAGCGCCGAAATTCTTAATACAGAATTCATGAATGGAAGAGGCCCGGTATTATTTAATGATTTTGAGAATATTATCCTTGCATCTTTGCGAAAGAATAGCCTTGATTGGATAAAATTATACCCGTATATTACTGAAGGTCTTGAAAATAGAATTAAAAATGCAGCTAAAAGCTCTGGCTCTTTACAAGAACTTATTAATAACATATGTTCTAAACGTTATACAATAACTCGTGTCCAGAGAATCATTACAAGTTTTCTCCTGAACATAACGCAACAGGAATTTGAAAGGTTCAATATTTATGGAGGGCCCCAATATATCCGGGTTCTTGGCTTTAACGAAAAAGGAACACAGCTGCTGTCTGAAATAAACAAGAATGCCTGTCTGCCCGTAATAACTAAAACTGCAGACTTTACAAGAACTTGTAATATTCTGCTAAGAAGAATGCTTGAAATTGAAGCCCTCGCAACCGATATTTATGTATTGGGGTATTGTAATCCCGATTTTAGGACAGGCGGCCAGGAATATACCCAGAACCCTGTAAGGATGCTTAACAAGGGTAGTTCTGCAGTTAATAAATAAAAAAGTACAAAAAACATTAAATATTTTCAATACCTCGATAGTATTTAATAGTAGTATATTTAATAGTAGTATATTTAATAATAAATCAATTTTGTTATTATAAATAGTAAACACCAAGTAAAATGTAAATGAGTGATGTGAACAACAATATGGATAATGATTTTGTTATTGGCGATATTGAATTTAATATTGATAGAGCAATACAAGCTGTCAACGCCTACAGTCATTCCACAGGTATCAGATGTATCATAATTGATTCCAAAGGTAAAACCCTTTATGAGAAATGTGTTGATATGACCGGATGTCTGTTCTGTAAAAAAGCAGAAGATTTGTTGGGAGAACATCAGAGTTGTACAAATGCTCATTTATACGGTAGTTACCAAGCTGAAAGATTTGGCGGCAAATATGTATTTTTTTGTCCTATGGGTCTTGTTCACTGGGTTTCTCCAATTACAAAAAACAACATTTTAAAGGGCGCGGTGTTGGCAGGACCCGTCCAGATGGTTGAGCCCGAGGAATTTCTTATTGAAGATATCCTGAGGAAAAATAATATTAAAGAGGAAGATATTAATGCTATAAAAGAAAGTGTACATGATATACCTGTAATAAAAACGGAAGTTGTAAACAGCATGTCGGAAATATTATACATTGTAGCTGCCTATATATCGAATGTCCAGCCTTCAAAATATCTTGAAGAAATAGAAGCGCTTGAACAGCAATCAGACATTTCGGAATATATTCATTATATTAAGACTTTCGGTGGTGACAGTAGTGAGCTGAACAGCTACCCAATCGAAAAGGAAAAAGAGCTTCTAATGCTTATTTCTATCGGCGATAAAGCCGGATCACAAAAAATTCTGAATGAAATATTCGGACACATTTTTTTCTCTACAGGAGGAAATTTTGAAGTTATAAAAGCCAGAGTATTGGAGCTTACCGTACTTCTTTCCAGGGCAGCTCTCGAAGGTGGAGCTGATGCAGAGCAGATCTTCGGCCTTAATTATATATACTTGAATGAAATTCACAGTTTTAGCACTGTTGAAGAATTAACATACTGGCTGTCAAACATTATGATGAGATTCACAGATTGTGTGTTTACACTTGCAGGGGTTAAGCATGTTGATGTAATCTACCGGGCAATTGAATACATAAAAAGAAGTTACATGAAGAAAGTTACACTCGAGGAAGTAGCCTCATATGTGTACCTTAGTCCCGCTTATTTTAGTAAAATTTTTAAAGAAGAAATGAAAACAAATTTTAACAGCTATCTCAACCATATTAGAATTGAAATGGCCAAAAAGCTTCTTTTGGATGATACAATATCGTTAGTTGATGTATCCAACGTTGTTGGGTATGAGGACCAAAGCTATTTTTCCAAAGTTTTCAAAAGGATGGTTGGAGTAAGCCCTGGAAAATATAGGGAGGCAAGAGGTAAAATATAATTTTTTATGTTGACTAGTTAACTTATAATCTTGATTGAATGCGGATAAGACGGTATTATGAACTTGAATACAATATAACTTACAATAATATAACAAAACTAATCAAGGAGGCATTAAACATGAGTGTTTTAAATGAAATTTCCCAAAATCTGCAGCTGGGTAAAGCTAAGAATGTAAAAGAATTGGTGCAAAGAGCTGTTGATGAAGGTATTGATGTTAAACTAATTCTTGAAGAAGGGCTTTTATCAGGTATGAGCATTATCGGGGAGAAGTTTAAAAACAATGAGGTATATGTTCCTGATGTGCTTATTGCTGCAAGGGCTATGAATGCTGGTACCGAAATCTTAAAACCACTTTTGGCATCCAGCGGAATTAAGGCTAAAGGTAAAGTTGTAATTGGTACTGTAAAGGGTGACCTGCATGACATAGGAAAGAATCTGGTAAGAATGATGATGGAAGGTCAGGGTCTTGAAGTTATTGATCTGGGAATTGATGTATCCGCAGAGAAATTTGTAAAATCTGCAATGGAAAACGAAGCTGGAATTATAGCTTGCTCTGCTCTCCTCACAACCACTATGGGCGAAATGAAAAATGTTGTTGAAGAAGCTAAAAAGGTTGGAATACGAGATAACATTACTATTATGGTAGGCGGTGCTCCTGTAAATGAAAACTTCTGTAAAAGCATAGGAGCTGATATATATACTCCTGATGCAGCATCAGCGGCTGAGGAAGCAGCTAAGGTTTTCGCAGCAAAATAAATTCAGTAAGATAGGTGTTAGAAACTGGAGTGGAGGCTAGAAGCTGCCAGACAGCAGGTTAGGTGTTAGGTAGAGACCAATCTCTAACATCTAGCATCTAACCTCCCACTCTGCATCTCTAACCTCCCACTATCCACTATCCACTATCCACTATCCACTATCCACTATCCACTACCCGCTATCCACTACCCATATCCCAATAAACATCTAACATCTATATCTCCATTATTATCGGTAGAATCATAGGCTTTCTTTTTGTCTTTTCATAAAGAAAATTCCTTAAATCATCTTTAATTATGTTTTTCACTGTAGACCAATCGGTTTTTTTCTTGTCATCACATTTTAGAAGAGCATTCCTTGTTACTAATCTGGCCTCTTCCATTAAATCTTCAGATTCTCTTACGTATACAAAACCCCTGGAAATAATATCAGGTCCTGCAATAAGGTTTCCTGTTTCTCTTTCAGTTGTTATTACAATAACTATGAGTCCATCCTGAGAAAGGTGCTTCCTGTCACGCAGAACAATACTGCCCACATCACCAACTCCCAATCCATCAACAAATACCCTGCCGGATGGAACACTACTGTTTAATTTTGCTTCTTCGGCTGATAATTCAAGCACTCTCCCTATTTCCGGAATAAATATATTTTCCATTGGCATTCCCAGTTCATGAGCCAAATTTGCATGCTGTTTTAAATGCCTGTATTCACCATGAACAGGCATAAAAAATTTGGGCCTTATAAGAGTATGGATTAATTTTATTTCTTCCTGGCATGCATGGCCTGAAACGTGAATATCTGCGAGAGATTCATAAATAACATTAGCTCCTCTTTTAAACAATTCATTTATTACTTTGAATACCAGCTTCTCATTTCCAGGTATTGGTGAAGCCGATATTATAACAAGGTCTCCTGGAACTATCTCTACCTTTTTATGCTCAGATGCAGCCATTCTCGACAATGCCGACATAGGTTCCCCCTGAGTTCCAGTTGTAATCACTACTGTTTTATCAATAGGATATCTGTCTATATCGTCTACATCAATAATAGTACCTTCAGGTGCTGTCAGATAGCCAAGCTTTGTGGCAACATCCACTACATTGGTCATGCTTCTACCGCATATTGCCACCTTCTTATCGAACTTGACAGAAGCATTTATCACCTGCTGAATTCTATGAACATTAGAAGCAAAAGTGGCTATAATTATCCTGCCTTTTGCTTTCATAAAAATTTCTTCAAAGGTGTTGCCTACAGTCCTTTCAGACATTGTATAACCTTCTCTTTCAATGTTTGTGCTGTCACACATAAGTAAAAGGACACCCTTGCTGCCCAATTCCGCCAGACGTGCAAAGTCCATAGGCTTACCCTCAATAGGAGTATAGTCTATTTTAAAATCACCTGTATGAACAATAATGCCAAGTGGTGTAAATATTGCCAATGCCACAGAATCTGCAATACTATGAGTAGAGCGGATAAACTCAACCTTGAAACAACCCAGTTCAATACTTTGTCCCTGCTCAACTCTCTGAAGTACAACCTGGTCAAGCATACCATGCTCTTCCAATTTGTATTCCAGCAAGCCAAGAGTAAGTCTTGTCCCGTATACCGGTGCATTTATCTGTTTTAAGACATATGGAAGAGCACCAATATGGTCTTCATGTCCATGGGTTAGTACAATTCCCCTAATCTTTTCCTTGTTTTTAATGAGATACGAAACATCCGGAATGACCAGGTCAATACCCAGCATTTCATCTTCTGGGAAAGTAAGTCCGCAATCAACTATAATAATATCATCCTCACACTCAAATACAGTGATATTTTTTCCTATCTCATTTACTCCTCCCAAGGGTATAACTTTCATTTTCTTTTTCTTTTTTGCCACAATTAAACCTCCAATTAAATTAACTGATTACTTCAACTAAATATTTCACGGATAAAAAATTTCGAGGCGTGACAAACATAATGACATCTGCATCAAATTACAATGAGCACACTTTCAGCTGAAAGCCTGCCAATGTAAATGCAGTGTAGCCATTAAGTCATTCCACATCTATAGTTGGAAATAAATTTCTCACTCAATAATAATAATAAAACATTTTAATATATTATAAAGCCCCGGTATATTTAACAATATACTAACATAAATCCAGTAAGTATATTATTAAATATCTTTATTATCACCATTAATAATATTAAATCATTTATTATAAACTGTCAATTTATCTTTATTACTTTATTGCTACTTACTGTTATTTCCCTGTATACTTCGAAAGTTTGGTCTGCTATGGAATCCCAGTTGTAAATATTTCTCACTTTATCAAGGGCTTTCTTTTTCATTATCTCAGCCTTTTCAGGATTAAAAAGTATTTCCAGAATGCAGTCTGCAAGGGAACTTGGATTACCAGAGTAAAACTTTAAACCATCAACCCCATGCTCTACAATTTCTCCTAGCCCTCCTGCATCTGAAACCACAATAGGTACATTCGCCATAATCCCTTCAAGAGCTACAATCCCGAAAGGTTCATATAGGCTTGGAAACACTGCTATATCAGCACATTTGTATAATTTCCCCAAAACTTCCTCACTGATGTACCCGGTAAAATATACTTTATGCTCAATGTTCATTGCACAGACTTTTCCATGCAGATAATCGAGTTCAGGTCCTTTACCTGCAATTACAAATTTAACATCATAATAATGGCAAAGTATTTTCGGAATAGCATCTATAAGTATATGGACCCCTTTCTCATTAACAATTCTCCCTACAAAAAAAACGATTTTTTCATTGCTCATAGCATAATTATTTCTAAATTGCATGTCTCTTGAAAAATTATCAAACTTTTTTAAATTGACACCATTTGGTATTATTCGTATTTTATCTTCCGGCAGCTGAAAATTATTTTTTACTTCATAGAACATATATCTGCTATTGACAATCACTCTCCACGATTCATAAGTAAGCCACCATTCTACACTATTTATATAGCTTTGTACTTCATTATGTATTCCACTATTTCTTCCGGCTTCTGTAGCATGTATAGTGGATACAAGAGGTGCTTTATAGGAATGCTTTAATGCTCTTGCAGTAAAAGCTGTCAGCCAATCATGAGCATGTATTATATCAAACTCTCCTATTTCATTAAAAAGTCCTATTGATCTTTCTAATAATGAAAAATTCATATGAAGAACCCAATCAATAAAATTTCCCGGGGCAATATCATAAATATTTGTTCTATGGACAAAAACTTTCTCATCCTTTTCATCTTCTGCTTCATTTACATCATTTTTTTCCTTCCACGTAACTATGTGCACTTCATTTCCCTGTTCTCCCAGTTTTTGCGCCAGATTATATACAACTCTTGCTATACCGCCAACAATTCTGGGTGGATATTCCCACGAAAGCATTAATATTTTCATTCTTATTCTCCTTTCACTAAATCCACTCATTTATATATTATTGTTCAACTTTTCTACTTTCTTTATGTATAAATAAAGCAATGATTTTGCAGTAATACTAATATGAGTATTAAATATTTTCCGAATATTATTGAGTGATTTAATTCAAAATAGTATATAATAATGTTAATGTCGGATTAAATGCAGTAGAAATTCAATGGGTTTAATGTTAAATTTTAAGAAAGGAGGTACGTAATTTGCCCGTACTGGAAGAACATAGTAAAAGTCAATATGAACTGCCGGAAAGTTATGAAGATAACAATATAGCAATAATGGCCGTAGATGCTCATACTCTATATGCTTATTGGGATATTTCAAATAATAAGATGCAGAACCTTATCAACAATATAGGCAGCATGGTTTGGGAAAACTCGGTTCCTGCACTTAAAATTACAAATCTAACTAAAAATTCAAGTTTTTTCGTTAGAATAAACGGCTTTTCTCACGATTGGTATATAAATATTCATGATTCCGGGTGTATATTTGTGGCTGAATTAGGCAGGAAAATTACTGATGATTATTTTATCAGCTTCGCTACATCAAATCATATATCACTGCCTGATACAAGTATAAGCTTTAATAATACAGCTTGCTTTGTAAACTGTAAATATGCCATGGAAAGTGCTTTTAGTGGAGATGATAATATCCCTTTGGAGTACGGAATTAACGTAAACGGTAATTTAAGAAGGATAACAGCCCTCATGTTTAATGAAGAATTTGGGAAACTTCCAGATTTCGAGGAAATATATGGTAGTTGTAGCTCCAGCATTTCTTCAATGTTTTATTGTGAACAGGAAAGAGTTTCATCTTTGGAAAATTTTAATTATGAAAAAAAGAAAATCCTATCCTTAAGCTCTTTTGAGATTATTAAGAAAGATAAGAAATAATATTAGCAAAACAAAGAAAGTCAAAAGCATAGTATAAAGTTAGAGATAGAACCAATGGCGTGAGCAGAGACGCTTAATAGGAAAATATCAGAATGAAAAGAAAGGAGATGCCACAACTTCTGCATTTTTGGTGGCAGAATTTAATTGGCAAAGGGATACGTAGCATTTGTATTACATGCTCACCTTCCATTTATACATCATCCTGAACAGGATGATTTTCTGGAAGAAAGATGGCTTTTTGAAGCTATATCAGAAACGTATATACCTCTTATTACTGTTTTCAACAGACTTCTTGATGAAGGCTTAGATTATCGCGTTACTGTTTCATTTACTCCTCCGCTTCTTTCAATGCTGTCAAATAACCTTTTGCAAAACAGGTATATAAGATATCTAGAGAAACTTATTGAATTATCAGAAAAAGAAATTAAAAGAACTGAAGGTCAGATTGATTTTAACAGGCTGGCCAGGATGTACAATGATAAATATAAAAATGACTTGTACATATTCAGAGATAAGTACGGCAAGGATCTTGTAAATGCCTTTAAAAACCTTTATGACTCAGGGAAATTTGAGTTCATTACCTCGGCAGCAACACACGGTTATCTTCCTCTTTTAGCTATAAACCCTGAAAGCATAAATGCCCAAATTGCATTAGGAGTTAAATCTTTTCAAAGATTTTTCGGTTTTAAACCCAAAGGCATGTGGCTTCCGGAATGTGGATATGTTCATGCTATTGAACCAGTACTCAAAAAATATGGAGTAGAATATTTTTTTTCGGAAGCACATGGTATACTTTTTGCTGATCCAAGACCCGTATTTGGAACCTTCTCACCAATTATAACCCCGAAGGGTATGGTAGTCTTTGGTAGAGATACGGATTCCTCAAAGCAGGTATGGAGTTCAAAAGAAGGATACCCCGGTGACTTTGATTATAGAGAGTTTTACAGGGATATCGGTTATGATCTGGACTATGAATACATAAAAGAATATATATCTGCAGATGGTCAGCGCATAGATACCGGTATAAAATATTACAGAATAACAGGCAACACTGAAAATAAGCAGCCATATAACCCCGGTTGGGCGCAAAACAAAGCAGATTTACATGCCTTTGATTTTATGTATAACAGACAAAAACAAATTGAATACCTTTCTGATATAATGGATAAACCTCCAATAATAGTGTGCCCTTATGATGCTGAGCTTTTCGGTCATTGGTGGTATGAAGGGCCATATTGGATATATTCTCTGTTCAAAAAAATGGATGTTCCCGGTAATCCTATTAAGCTTACAACACCCGGGGAATACATAAATGGAAACCCCATTATGCAGGTATCTTCACCTTGCCCATCGTCCTGGGGTTATAACGGTTATAATGAAGTCTGGCTTAATAAAACTAATGATTGGATTTATCCTCACCTGCATAAAGCAGCTGAAAGGATGACAGAACTGGCAAACGAAAACAAAAATGCTACGGGTTTGAAACAAGACGCCTTAAATCAAGCAGCAAGAGAGCTTCTCCTAGCACAAAGCAGTGACTGGGCTTTCATAATGAAAACCGGCACTATGGTCCGCTATGCAGAAAAACGGGTAAAAGATCACATAGGCAGGTTTTTAAAGCTTTATCATGATATTAAAGAAGGCGTAATAGACGAAAACTGGCTTAGAGATATTGAATATAAAGATGACATTTTCCCTAACATGGATTATAGTTTATTTACTAGTGGAGGATGAATATGGCTGAATTCGTGCATGTATTTCACAAGAAAACCGGATATAACTGCCCCATATGCAATTCGGAAATGCATATGGTTTACTGGCGTGATAAATCAAGAAGTTTCATGTGCATAAAATGCTTCTTCGGCTTTAATTATAAATAGGAAAATAACTGGCAACTATTGCTTTCTTCTCTCGTTAATACTATTTATTGTAAATAATGTTATATTTCGTATTTTTAATGTTTACAAGTAGAGCAATATGTAGTATTATAATTATGTAAATGAGGTATTTTGTGTAAATTGTAAAGGGAAAAGTCAGATTGGAGGAGCTATAGTAATGGAGAATGAAAAATTATTTGAATTTTTGACAATAATGCATTCCGAAATGAAGGAAGGCTTTAGTAAGATTGATGAGCGTTTTAGTGAGATTGATGAGCGTTTTAGTGAGATTGATGAGCGTTTTAATGAGATTGATGAGCGTTTCAGTGAAGTTAATAACAGACTGACCAAGATTGAAAATACTGTAATAAAAATTGAGAACGAGCATGGCAAAAAGCTTCAGGTTCTATTCGATGGATACAGGCAACATTCAGACCAGCTGGAGCGCATTGAAAAAGAAGTCACCAAACATGATGAATTTATATTAAAGAGAGTAAAATAAAATTAAATATGTTACAGGACACATTTTATTATTTATAATATCAAACGATGAAAAAATAACTGGTGAAAAAATCTGAAAAAAGTTGAATTAGCTCTTGCAAAAAGTAGATGATGATGGTATAATATTTTTCGTTGAGCCGATGCGGGATTGTGTAATGGTAGCACGAATGACTCTGGATCATTTTGTGAGGGTTCAAATCCTTCTCCCGCAGCCATACAAAAATCCACAATGGTAATAATTTTTATATACTCATTTACTCATTGTGGATTTTTGTATTTTTAAATAGGTCTGAATAAAATTTGATCTATTTTCGTCTGAATTCCAAAGGTGATATTCCGGATTTCTTCTTAAATACTCGGTTAAAATAGCTTACGGAACTAAATCCACAGGAAAAAGCAATTTCAGTAATATTCATATTTGTCGTAAGGAGCAGTTCCTGGGCATATAAAACTCTGACATCATTTAAATATTGTGTAAATGTATATTTTGTAGCTTTCTTGAAGCATTTGCAGAAGTGTTGGTTGCACATACCCGTAAGGGATGATACATCATTTATTGATATGGAATTGTTATAATTTTTAAAGATATAATCTATAGCTGGAGATATCTTTTCCAGTAAAAGCTTTTGCTTCATATATTCTTCAGCCCTGCTATCTACAAACTGGGTATTTCTGTATATAATACCGAGAAGCTTATACATATGAGATGCCAAATAATATCCATATGCACTATTTTTATTTATAAATTCTTCTATAATATTTGCCATACACCGTTGGATTTCAATATTTACTTCATCGCTCCCATTAAAAGGGAAATAATTGCTTATTATCTTATGATTCCAGTGCTCTCTGTAATATAAACTGATAAAAGAAGGTGGTATCTGCATAATAAGTATTTTTATGTATATGTTGGGGTTCAGGTACAATGAATGGAGGTCCAAACCATTTATGTATGCCATGTCCCCTTTTTTCATTCTGTAAGTATTGCCATTAATCCTCTGATCAACAGCCCCGCAAATCACATATACAATCTCTGTAAATTCATGCCACAGGTCATTATAATCATTATGCTGCTGTTTTTGACTATCTATATATGACCTTATATCACTTCTTTCTGAAATCCATATATTAAAAGGCAATCCCTCATCTCTTAAATTTACATACTCCTTAAATGCTCTCATTATTCTCCACTTCTATATTTCATTATCTCTTCTAAAATATTAATGCCGGCTATTTTCTTAAGTTATATTATAGTATATCGGTAGACAAATACAAGTGTATGATGAAGTGATGAAGTGCGGGTGCATTTAAAATTTTTGAAGAAATATATTCCAGACGCTATCGTTACGGTACTTAGAGCCTTTAAATTCACCTACAGGCAGAATCAAACTCACAAAATAATCTGAATAAAAAATAGTAAAAAATAGTTATTATTCTGTTCATTTGCAAGTTTAAATTTTTTTTATTCATACTTGTGTATTTACGTTTATTAAAAAAACTATGTCTATAATTTCACAATGCATTGATTTTAGCTGATTTTATGATATAATATTTTATAAGAAATCTCTGTAGTTTTTACTTTTTTGTGGACTATGTTGATTTTTTAACAAGTTGAACTTGCATAAACATTATTTGGAGGGGGTTAAAATATGAAAACTTCTGACCTGTTGATTTCCAGTGTAAACATTACTGAAGATGAATACCACTATAAAGGTCAATTTGTTCTAAGTTCAGAACATAAATCTTTAATTGTAGATTTAGCCGTACTATATGATGATAACGAAATTAACAATATTAAGGAAGAATTTAATTTGCAGGAATCCAACAGTGAAATACGAGAATCTCTATTAAACAGACTTGTCATAAAAGCAGGTATATCCTCAAAAATTGTCCAGGGTGAGGACTATTTTGAGCTAAAAGCAAAGAGAACATAAAATTGGGGCGCATTTTTTCATATTTTACATCGAGAAAAAATGCGCCCTGATTTTTACTTACTCTTTATTCCGGTTTATTTGCTTTCATTTGCCATTAATTACCGCTTGGGCGGCTGCAAGCCTTGCAATAGGTACTCTAAAGGGTGAACATGAAAC
>ERZ795032.1062-NODE-1062-length-21724-cov-5.477825_pt1 | contig 21724 bp, 15 predicted proteins | sample MGYA00375124_ERZ795032 | MGnify/ENA primary metagenome ERZ795032 (study PRJEB30167, sample SAMN05720154) | activated sludge metagenome | isolation source: Anaerobic digester | place: China | collected 2015-12-16 ...
GCAAAGTTGCGATAGTTGTTTTCCCTGAGGGTTTTGCTGCCCTGAAACATGCCGCAGTCGACAAGAAAACGGCAATTCGAGGTTTCGATCAGGTAATTGGAACCGGTAACGCAGCCGGCAGCGCCATGAAACGAAATTTTCATAGGGTTTCCTTTCAGACTGGGCTCAGGAAGTAATTTTTACGGAAGTGCTGATCGGCAGTTTCTTATTTTTGGCGTAGGCCAGCAGTTTATCCTGGCGGATCGTGTGCTGCGTCTCGAATTCTGACCCTCGGTCGGTTTTGTATGCGACCCTTATCATTTTACCCCAGGAATTATAGACTGTTGCCACTTCAGTCACCTTGCCACCATCGGGAGCTTCAAAAATTCTCGGCAGAAAGCAGATCAGGCCATAGCGCCCAGGTGCGATCAGATAGACGTGCTGCTGCAATTTTGGTGGCAGGCGCTTGTATTCGTCTGGGTAAAGCGGCAGGTAGGTGGCGACGGTGCCAAAATCGCCCGGATCGATCAGCCCGGCAAAGGGCCGTGAAAAGCTTTTCAGGCCCAGCGCACTGAGTATTTCGTTGATGTGTTCGCGTGCAACGGTTTTAACTGCCATAGGCGGCCATTCTATTCTTTAATCGCAACCAATTCAAGTTAATTTTTTGGCGGTCATCAATAGTCATCGTAGAAGCGGCGCACCCTTTTGTTTATCTGACATGTTACTTCGTAGGTTATGGTATTGAGTTTTTCGGCCCATTCGTAGGCAGAAATACTCTGACAGCCGGAATCACCGATAAGCACGACTTCGTCGCCGGCCTTCACGTCGGTTGCCGGGCCCAGGTTGCACATGCTCTGGTCCATGCAGACACGCCCTACTATCGGGTATGGACGCCCATTGACAAGCACCCTGCCACTATTTGAAAAAAGGCGGTTGAAGCCGTCGGCATAACCGGCCGGAAAAGTGGCGATCCATGAATCTTCAGGAGCGATCCAGGTGCGTCCGTAGCCTACCGAACCGCCTTTTGGCACCAGTTTGACAAATGAAACCCTGGTCTTGAAACTCAGCCCCGGCTTGAGAAGGATCGTCTGCGGCGTTTCATCGGACGGGTAAAAGCCATAAATCATGATCCCGGGGCGCACCATGTCGCACCAGCTTTCGGGGTGCGCAAGCACGCCGCCGCTGTTGGCACAGTGAACCAGCGGAATCTTGTAATTCAGGCGTTTTTCGATATCTGCAACCGTCTTTTTAAAACGATCTATCTGGCGCTGCGTAAAGGTCTTACTGCCCTCATCGCTGACCGGCAGATGGGTCATTGCCCCGCCCAGTCTGAGGTTCGGGCTATGTTTAACAATCTGCTCAGCTAGTTGAAAAGCTTCGTCAACCGCCACGCCGATGCGGCCCATTCCGGTCTCGATTTTCAGATGAACTTCACAGATTTTGCCGGCTGCCGCCGCAGTTTTCTGCAGCATGGCAATATTTTCACGCTCGATTACCGCAATTGCCAGATCATGTTTAACCGCTTCTTCCATTTCTTCAGGAAAAGCGGGGCTGAACTTGAGAATCGGCAGCCTGATACCGGCAAGGCGCAGCTCGATACCTTCAGGTACGGTTGCCACACCAAGCCAGTCAACTCCGATATTCTCGGCCATACGCGACACTTCAACAGCGCCGTGCCCGTAGCCATCAGCCTTGACAGCAATAAGAATCTTTCGCTCAGGGCCAATGGCTTTGCGAATGTTTTCGATATTGCTGCGGATATTGTTTAAATGAACTCTGGCATGCGTCTGATATAACATCGTCAATTACCTGTGATAACCACTTTCTGAACGTATTCTGAAGTCGACAGGGCCAGCAGAGCGCCATAACCCGGGTAAAAAGCCACCTCATCGCCGACCTTGATATCGCGCACAGCATCGGTCACATCGAGAATAAGGTGATCGCTGGAGCCACCAAGAACTATAATGCCGTCTTCTACCGGTGTAATACCATCGACAACGACATCCTGACGGCCGATATTGCAGATCACGCGCTTGCGCAGGCCGCGGTCAACGAACTCCTGGCTGCCGCCAAAGGCATCCTGACCACGATCGCCGATCGGCACCGAGGGCTTTGTTTCGGCCTCGATAACTTCAGCCACGGCGATGAAGGTATCCTGACGGGTACCCTGCCAGGGCGAACGATCGATAACATTACGCCCCAGAACTATGGCCTCACCGACCCGATAAAGATTCACATCTGACGGCAGGCGGCCTTCGGCCATAATCGGCAGCCCCGAGCTGTTGCCGCCGCAAATCACCGGCAGAGCCAGTCCGGTTGCCTGGCGACAGGTTTTCACGGTATCGACAAGCAGCTTCATATTTTCGGGCGACGGAATCACGCCGCCGTAGCACGCGAGGTTGCAGCCAAGGCCGATCACTTCGAGCCCCTTGATCAAGGAAGCATCCTTGACCAGCTGCACGGCCTTATCGGGCCAGACGCCTTCGCGCAGGTCGCCGACATCGATCATGATGATGACCTTGTGAACGCGGTTCTGCAAAACCGCAGCCGCGCCAAGCGCCTGCATCGTTTTAAAACTTGAGTTAAGGCTGATATCGGCGACTTCGACGACTTCGGCCGCCCGCGAAACCGGGGGCAGGCGCAACAGCATGAACGGACCCGGCAGACCTGCTTCGCGCAGTTTCCAGAGGTTTTCGATGCGGCTGTCGGCAAGCATATCGGCGCCGCCAGCCACCATGGCGGCAGCAACTGCCGGGTGGGCCGCCGTCACCTTGGTGACACAGGCGAGACTGACACCAGCCTTATGGCACTGACCGGCAATTGCCTGAGTATTCTGGCGAATACGGTCGGTGTAAACTTCGAGACGGGGGGTGCGATAACGGATGCTTTTCATGCTTTTGTAGTCAATCATTCTTTTCTATCCATTTTTTGAAGGTATTCCTGACCAGGTCAGGGTAATCGTGGCAGATAGTGCCGAGAGCCGAGAAAAGGTAGTTTGCATCGAGCAGAATGCGGGCCGAGGGCTTGGGCAGCAGATATTTGCCGGGACCGGTGCAGACCGAACGCAGAATTTCTTCGCCGCCTTCAACGCGGGTCAGAGCCCCACCAGTGCCGACCACCCAGTTTACCGCCGAAAGGTCTTTGCCTTTAACGATCTGCTTCTTGCCAGAAGGAGTATAAAGATCAGAAATAACCCCGGCATGGCGACGAACCGCAGTCTCTACAGCCTTGCGGCAGAGCCATCGGGTCATTTCGCGTTCTGAATCAGTGGCGGGCATCGCCTTGATCGCTTCGACGTGCTTTTTGCGCTCTTCTTCTTCGGCCATTTCAATAATGTTGGCAGCATTGACGTAAACGCCGAGGTCGCCCTCGACGGTGCGCTTTGCATGCGGCTCAGGGTCGACAAGCTTGTCGGCGAACTCACGACTGCCCTCAGTGACCGAGTGAACATCGGTGGTTGCGCCGCCAACATCGAGAACCAGCACGTCGCCAGCCACTTCAGCAAACATTTCGGCCCCTTTGAGAACCGCGCCCGGGGTCGGTATTATCTGCCGGTCGGTGAGGCTTTCGAGGCGTTCCATGCCCGGGGCATGAATTATGTGTTTCGAGAAGAGTTCCTGCATGCGCTTGCGCAACGGGTCGACGTTCAAAACATCGACATCTGGGAAAACGTTCGGCGCGATCATCAGTTCAGTGCCAGACTTATGGAAAATATTCTCGACCGCGCGTTTCAAGGCGGCATTGCCGGCGTAAACCACTGGCACGCCGAGATCGAGTGAGGCAAGCTTGATGGCATTGCTGAGAACGATCTCTTTAGCACCGAAATCGACGCCGCCGGCAAGAATAACCATATTGGGGTTGATCTCTTCGATTTCTTCGAGGTCGAATTCACTGAGTTCGCCCGCAGTTACCATTTTTATAATGGCACCAGCACCAAGGCTCGCTTCTTTCGCGGCCCTTGCCGTCATGTTATAGGTCAAACCATGCACGGTTACCCGTAGGCCGCCGGCTGCTGAACTGTTGGCAAACACCTCGGCGGCATCGGTGTTGAAGCCGCTGGTTTCTTCGAGGTTTTCGATGGCGGCGAGCAGGCCGATGCCGACATTGCCCTGCAGCACCGAAGTCGGCGCAAAGCCCTGCGCAACATGCATCAATGCATGATCAGGGCTCTTTATAAAGCCATTGGCCTTGGTGATCGTGCTGCCGACCTCAAGGGTCAGAAAATCAAGCTGTTTGCTCATGGCTGCATTTTACCAGACAAAGACGCAACACTGGCCCGGCTTCAGGCTATAAGCCAGCTTCTGATGATTAACTTTGAAATATCTGTCTTTGCCATCACCAACCAGATTTTCGAGCTGGCCGACACTGCCGGCAAGGCACCATTCCAGGCTGATTTCGTTGGCGAGTGAATTTTCGAGATCACGGTTGAAAAGCACCATCAGGTGCCTGCCTTCACCGCGTCTGATGAAGGCGATCACGTCGGCATGGCCGGTCTGCACCATGCAGAAAGAATCGTTGCCGGTCTGGTTAACAGCACCAGCAAAGTCGCGGCGCAGCTGCAGAACGCGACTGATGAAGCCGAACATCGGGTGGTTGCCGTCCCATTTATAGCCACACTGATCGAAGAGAGCCAGTTTGGTGCCTTTGAGTTTTTCGAGATCGGCATTGGTAAAGTCGAGACCGGTATTGACCGGAATCGTTTCGCCGAGTTCCTGACCAGAATGAATGAACGGGATCGAGCGCGGCAGCATGGTATTCACCAGAAAGGCGTATTTGGCGTATTCTTCGCCACCCGGCCGGCCGGCAGCACGTGGGGTATTGTGGTTCTCGACAGCCCCGAAGAACGAAAGCGGCACCCCCTTGTTGCCTACGTGATTCAACAGGTCATACATGCCGTCGCGGCGGTATTCAACCCACCAGGCATAGCCAACGACCGCATTGTAACCGGCGTCGACGCTGTCCTGCTTGATTTCGAAGTTCTCTGAAAGCAGAGCGAAGTCGGGGTCGATCATGCGGGCGCGGCTGATCAGCTGCTGCATCAGACTGACCGGAACGGCATGCCCCATATCGACCATAACGCCGTCAATGCCATATCTCTGCTGATAGAAGGGCACCAGATCGACAATGGTCTGCCAGAGAGCCTTGTTGGCAAGTTCTGGCCGAGCCAGTCGGCGGTCATACATTCTGATGGTATTGTAAGCGATGTAGTTGAATTCTGGTTTCTGCGGGTTTTCGTCGTTATACATGCGCAGATAGGTTACATCGCCCCAGGGCGGCTGATTGTCATCGGGTGGCCAGTCGGCAAAAGCACCGGGAATACGCACTGTGCATTTTTTGCCGGTTTCGGGGTCAGTGGCTTCGGCGCGGTATTGCTTTTTCTCGTTGAATTTGACCGAAGCGGCTGCCGGCGGCAGCTTGAAAAAGCTGCGATAATCGGCATGCGGCGGCGGCAGTTCGTTGAGGTCGCCGGCGGTTACTTTCGCATTGATGACCTTGAGTTCTTCGGCGGTAAAAATAGGGTTGCCGTAGTGAGCTGCGGCTTTTTTGAGATCGGTTTCGCCGGGGGTGCGGTCGGCGATTTTTTCGTCGATCCAATAGAACCAGTCGGGGTGTTCGGCGATCCAGTCAGAATCTTTGCTGGCAGTTCTGAAAACGAACTCGCAGATGACTCTGATGCCGAGCATGTGACAGGCCTGAATAAAGGCTCTGAACTGGTCTTCTACTCCCAGGCTGAGAAGTGGATCAGCCTGGGTTTCTTCAAGTTTGTAGGGGTTTCTGATTGCATAGGGTGAGCCAAGTTCGCCCTTGTTGCCGTCGTGGCCGATGGCGGTTACCGGCAGCAGATGAATCGTGGTGCAGCCGAGAGCCTTGATATAGCCAAGCATGGCGATTGCTTTGAGAAAGGTACCCGATTCACGCATACCATCTGCATTCAGGGTCAGATCATTTTTGCCACCACCGAGTTTGCCGTCACCATTATGGTCATAGGCGGCAGTGAGCCGCACGAAGATATTGTAGATGGCTTCACGATTGACCCAGTTGCCGCCGTCGCCACCGGGCAACTGCTGATTCAATGATTTCAGAGGATCGATGTCATTGCGGGCATGCTTTTCGATCGCTTCGATGTGTTTGAGATAGAATTCGCCAGGATGAACTGCCACTGCAGCTTTGCCATCTTCGGGCTGGCAGCCGGTTTCGACCCAGAGAGCCGGAACTTTGTAGGTTGCCTTGAACGGCCGGGCGGCCAGTTCCTTGAGCTGCTTCTTCACCGCGGCAATTGGATTGGTAACAGTTTCAGTCATCTTTGCGCGACCTCCGGAAGTTTTATGACCTGACATGCGGCGATTGTATCACAACCTTGCCCATAAGCCAATTGAAGCAACGCAAAACTCAAACAGCAGCCCGGTGAAATTCTAAAACTTTACAAGCGGGCAATTATTTATTATCATGCAGGCATTACGCAGCACAAAATTGCTGAAACAAGGAGAACCGTGATGGCTATCAAAGTCGACAGTGACAAATGTGTTGGTTGTGGCGCCTGCACAGGCACCTGCCCGGTAGAAGTTCTTGAAATGAAAGATGGCAAAGTCGTTTACAAAGGCGACGGTTGCATCGAATGCGGCGCCTGCGTTTCAGCCTGCCCGGTTGAAGCTCTGAGCCTGTAATTTTAACAAAAAACCGCCAGACCTAGGTCTGGCGGTTTTTTATTTCAGTTTTTTATTTCAGAGGTTTTCTATAAGCTCGTCGAGCTTGCCGCTGGAGTTGTCACTGCCGGCGTCGCCAGAACTATCTGAGCCATCGGTGTCGCTGTCATCGACAATCTCACCGGCTCCGGGGCCGCCAACTGAACCCTCAGACGGGAAATCGGGATTGCCGGCAGGCAGTGGCTCGCCTGAAGGCTGACCACCGTCGGGAGGCGCACCATAATCATTGCTTGGTGGCTGCGTCGGCGGCTCATCGCCATCTGGCGAAGGCTCTGATGGTGAATTTTCGTCGTAACTGCGAATCGGACTGGCTTCTTTTTCTTTTTCGACGGCACTAAGCTCACGTTCAAGGGTTGCCGAAGTGCTTTCGATTTCTTCAAGCTCGCTTCTGGCTTTTGCGAGTTCGGCCTCTTTGGCAGCGATATCGTCTTCGAGCCGACCCTTGCGTCGATCATAAAGATCGTCTTTGAGCGAATACCACAGGCGTTTTGCCTTGGCATGCTGTTCCTGCAGGTCTTTGAGTTCTTCTTCGAGCTGTGGAATTTTATTTTTCAGGCTGTCTTTCTGCTTGTAAGCTTCAGCCAGCTGCGCTGACTTTGCCTGATTGGCTGCGGTTTCTTCGCCAAACTTTTCAAGTTTCTCCATTTCGCTCCAGCTTTTGAGGCGTTCATCACGGAGCTGGGCGCTGACTTCCTGTTGATAGCTGCTCTGAGCCATTTCGGTTTCGCGTAGGCGTTCTATCAGGCTGGCAGTGCGTTCTTTCACCTTTTCATCGGTTACCAGATTAAAAACTTTCTCGTAACATTCGATTGCCGATTTATGGTCTGAATAGCAGACCGCATGCACGAAGCCAAGGGTTTCGAGCAGTTTAACATCGTCGGGAGTTTTTGCGAGCTTTTCTTCGCAGTCTTTTTTGAGGGCTTCAATCAGGCCCTGGTCGTCCTGGGCAAGAATCGAGCGATCGAGGCGCATGGCCCGGGCAAAAGTATCGATCGCTTCGGGCATTTTCCCGGCTTTTTTAAGATCGAGAGCCTCAGAAAAAAGAATCTGAGCGTCTTCTTTATTGGCGGCCGCTTCAGCAGTTTCTTCCTGCGCCCATGCTGGCGCCACAAAAGGCGGGCGTTCAAGCGCACCGTTAAAAGCAGCACATGCAGCGAGCATCAACAAACCGGCACTGAACTTTCGCATCGGCAACCTCTCATCAGGAGTATGTCATAAAGATAACACCACCCCACCAATTTCTCAACCTCTTACCTCCATAAAAAGAATCTTTCAGGCGGTTTTAGTGGGTTGACTTGCCCGCCGGTCGGTGCTATAGAGTGTAAAAATGCTTCGACAAGGAAAGGAATTTTGCACCTGCCAGGAGCATAATTTAAAGGAGACAGTTATGGCACACAGAGTTTACAATTTTTCCGCCGGTCCGGCCGTGCTTCCAGAAAAGGTTCTGCAGCAGGCAGCAGCTGAAATGCTTGATTATAAAGGTTGCGGCATGAGCGTAATGGAACTCAGTCACCGCTCTTCCACCTACCAGAAAATCATCGACGACGCCGAAGCCGGTCTTCGCAAGCTGATGAATATTCCGGCCAACTACAAAGTGCTTTTCCTGCAGGGCGGGGCCTCTTTGCAGTTTCTCATGATCCCGATGAATCTGGCCAAAACCAAAAAGGCTGATTTTGTCGATTCTGGCGAATGGTCTGGTAAAGCCATCAAAGAAGCCCAGAAATACGGCGTCGATGTCAACATCGTCGCCTCTTCAAAGGCTGATAACCACAGATATTTCCCAAAATACGACGCCGCCAAAGTCAGAAAAGACGCTGACTATCTGCACATCACCCCGAACAACACCATTTTCGGCACCAAGAACATGGTTCCGCCCAAAGTCAGCATTCCGATCGTCGCCGACATGTCTTCGAACATCATGAGCGAAAAGTGCAACGTCGCTGATTACGGCCTCATCTATGCCGGTGCTCAGAAAAATATCGGGCCGGCCGGCGTTGTCATCGTCATCGTTCGCGAAGACCTGATCGGTCTCGTGCCGAACCTGCCGACCATGCTCGACTATAAAACCCATGCCGACAATGGTTCGATGTTCAATACCCCCCCAACCTACGGCATCTATATCGCCAAACTGGTGTTCGATCACATGCTCGAACTCGGCGGCGTTGAACATTTTGAAGCCCTCAACCACAAAAAAGCCGCGATCGTTTATGATGCTATCGACAGCTCAAAGCTGTTCAAAGCCCATGTAAAAGACGCAGCCGACCGCTCGCTGATGAATATCCCGTTCTTCACCGACAAAGAAGAACTCAACGAAAAGTTCCTCAAGCAGGCTTCAGCAGAAGGCCTGGTAACCCTCAAGGGCCACCGCAGCATCGGCGGTATGCGAGCCTCTATCTACAACGCCATGCCCATTGAAGGCTGCCAGAAACTCGCCGATTTCATCAGAAAGTTCGATAAAGAAAACTCCTGACCCGGCTTAATCTCTCTAACATGTATTAACCATATCCCCGCGCAAGCGGGGATATTAACAAAAAACGCAAAGGAAAGAACAATGACGAAGAAAATTCTCGTGGCTACCGATAAACCGTTTGCCCCAGAAGCTGTCAACCTGATGAAAGAAGTCATCAAGGACAAAGCTGAATATAAAATGGAACTGCTCGAAAAATACACCGAAGTTGCGCAGTTCAAAGCCGCGGTTAAAGATGCCGACGCTCTGATAATCCGCAGCGATCTCGCCTCAAAAGAAATCATCGACGCCGCCGAAAAGCTGCAGATCATCGTCAGAGCCGGTGCCGGTTATGACAATATCGACTTGGCCGCCGCAACTGCCCGCAAAATCGTCGCCATGAACACCCCCGGCCAGAACTCGAATGCCGTCGCCGAACTGGCCATTGGCCTGATGATCTATATCTACCGCTGCAAATTCAACGGCAAGTCTGGCAGCGAACTCAAGGGCAAAAAGCTTGGTCTACACGCTTTCGGCGCCGTTAGCCGCGCCCTTGCCAAAATCGCCCTGGGTTTCAACATGGAAGTCTACGCTTTTTCTCGGTCCGTCACCAAAGAAGAAATGGCAAAAGAAGGCGTCAAATTTATCGACAAGATCGAAAACCTCTACAGCGCCTGTGACATCGTATCGCTGCATATCCCCGCCACCGAAATCACTAAAAAATTAATCAATTTCGACCTGATGAACCGCATGCCCAAAGGCGCTGTGCTGATCAACACCGCCCGCAAAGAAGTCATCTGCGAAGAAAGCCTCAAAAAGATTTTTGCCAGCCGCAAGGATTTCCGCTATTCATCTGACGTCGCGCCCGACTGCGCTGCCGAACTCGAAAAAGAATATGCTGACCGCTATTATAGCACCGCCAAAAAATGCGGTGCTCAGACTGAAGAAGCCAACGTCAATGCCGGCGTCGCCGCTGTCAGACAGATCGTCAATTTCTTCGAAAAAGGCGACAAGACTTTCCAGGTCAATAAGTAACCTTTAAGTCGCAACAAAAAAGCTGCCCACCACGGGCAGCTTTTTTTATTGCGAAAATAAGAGTCAGCCGTCGGTTTCAGGCGACGATCAGGCCGCGGCTTTTTACTTCTTCGTGCTTTTTAGCCACTCTGGCGAGCATTGCCGGCACGAATTCGTTCGGTGCGCTGCTGTTAAGAAGCTTCATCACCAGCGGCACGTTAGCCATGTCTTTAAACGGAATCGGCTTTTCGATGTAGTAGGAAACGGTCTTTTCTTCGCTGAGCCAAGGCTTTTCTGAATGATCGAGCTTTGCGGCGATCTTTTTATCAAGCAGAGCCAGAGCCTTTTCGACTGCGATGCCTCTGACCTTTTTACCGGTCAGCAGCAGAAAATCGAAGACCGCTTCGAGACTGCGGGTAAAATCGAATTCATAAAAGCGCGGAAAAATGACCTTGTCCCAGCTGGTGCCTTCGACAGGCTGACCCTTGCTGGTCAGAAACAGCTGGTGTTTCAACAGATAACTGACGGCCTTCTGCATATTGCTTGCAAAAATATCTGGCTGCTGACTGAAACGGGCATATTCGATCATACCTTCGAGCATGACGGTCGTCGAAATCAGCGAGCTTTTACCGCTGCCGGTATAGACGCTTTCGTCACAGTTGTAGCCGCCATCTGGCAACTGGTAGCGGTTAACCCAGTCTTTTGCCCAGGGAACATGAGCGAACACATCGAATTCAAGTTTTGCAGCCAGTTTCATCAAGCCGCCAAAAAAGCAGAAGCACATCACCTCGGTATGCCCGTTTACGGGGCCATCGACATCTTCTTCTCTGACCGGGAAAATTTTAAGGAACTGCCGATCAGCGCAGGTCAGCAGTTCTTTGAAGACCGGCACGGGAATTTCTGCCAGCCGCGAAGTCTCATCGAGAAGCAGCATGTACCACCATGGGGAATCCCATTTGGGCCAATAGACGTCTCTCTCGATCATCAGCAGTGCTTTTTCGCTCTCAATCACTTCTTTAAGTTCGTCAAGGTCGCTGGCTTTCAACATGCCCGGGATCATAATCACCGTTCCTTTTTAAAATCTGGTAACCATAACTGTTATAGGATAAACCGCCACAAAACCATATTGCAAACAAATTTTCAGCACCTATCGACAAATGCGGCCAATTCATTAATAAAAAACCGGGCTCTGAAAGAATTTTCCTTCAGAGCCCGGAAAATCACATCAAATCAGCGGTTTGGCGGCGAGGCTTCCCGGATCAGTGACCCAGCTTCGTCGCTCATGATCAGGATCGAGAACTTTTCGACATTATCGAGCTGACTGGTGCTGAGCGATGCGTAGTCGAAGCGACCGCGCATGTCAGTATAGCCGTCTTTATAGAAGCTCACCTGGCCTGAATTGTCACGCGAATAAACCTTGACGTAAGCGCTGACTACAGGCTTGCCCGTCTGCTGATGGCGCACCTGCACCTGACCGTAGGCTTCGAGCATACTGACAGCCAGAGAATGTGGGTAGTAAGCGATGTTTCTTGTCAGACCGGCTCCGGTTACCTCGATCATCAGATTGCGGTCTCTGAATTTTTCGGGCAGCGAGATTTTGAGCTTTTCAGGCTTACCTTCGAGCAAAAGCTCTTCGGAGTAGTTCGGGCTGATAATCGAGAACTGCCCAGAAACTTCCTGAACGAAAGGCTTGCGCGAGAACAGCAGTTCGATATCCATCAGGTAATAGCTGATTCTGACCGCCTTGAGATTACGCTGACGCAGTGTCACAACCCGGTTTTCGACGCTCAGCTCAATATCGGGCTGGGTGGCGGCGAGCAGACGCTGTTTCTGGTCGCGGTCTTCTTCGTAGCTGATCTGCACCTGGCCGTCTTTGATTTCGGCCGCCTGCGCCAGAACATCGGCAAACAGCACCTGCCAGCGCTGCACCGGGTAGTTCTTGAACGGTTCGGCAATACTGACCGCTTCATCGACCTGTTGATGCGAGAACGCCAGATAGGCTTTTATATAACGGTATTGAATGGTTTCGACGATGGTGGCATCCTTGATACGGCCAAAGAACTTCGACGCTTCTTCAATTCTATCCTGCAGCAGCAGGTAGTAGACAACCGCCATCAGATCATGATCATTCAGCTGACTGCGGTATCTCAGATCGGCAAGGAGCGCATGATACTGGGCCGCGAACTGCTGGTTGAGAATTTCGCGACGCTTGCCGAGCGGGTAGACACGGGCATTTACCAGCGGCCAGTATTCACGATGCTGGTAGGTATGCCGTGCCACCGGGTTAACCCTGAGCAGCTCACTCTCGAAACTGCTGCCGACCTGACCGGCAAGGGCGGTATACGGCAGATAATCTTTCATAGCCGGTAAATGCCCGTGCATCAGGCCATAAGACCAGATAACGTCGTTGAACACATGGCGCTTTTTCAAGAGGTCGGTAACCTTGATGAAAAAGTCGCGATCTTTGAGTCTGAAAGCAATCTGAACCAGATCGAGTCTTTCGATATTGTTCTTTTCGAGGTAATCGAGTATCTGGGCATCGGTGCCGTTCTGCGACAGCCACGGCCAGGAATTCTTGTCAAAGTTCGTCAGCTCTTCGACAACCTTGAAGACAAAGGGCTTGGTCGTGGCGAGCATCACTTCATTTTCAGAGACATGAACCGGGTAATGCTTCCAACCGCCGGCTTTCGGGAAATAGAAGAAATACTCGAACGTCTGCGTCGAATAGGCTTCAAGCTGCATGTGAACACTGCGGGTATAAAGACTTCTGAGAACCGGCAGCGCCCCTTCCGGGATCTGCATCAGCACATCGACCTTGCGCCGCGATGAAGTCGGGTTGGTAACCACCACCTGGCAGCCATAAACAACCCGGGTGAGGAATTCATCGGTGACGAATTTGTCGAAACGTTCGTTGCGCTCATAACGGTAACGGTCATTCTGCGCAAAGAAGTTCTGGCCAGTGAGAATACTGGCTGTCTCTGCCGTTTCGCTTGCCGTTCCGATCTCTTCGCGGAAAATGACAGCGTTACTGCCTGCTTTAATGGTCATGCGCGGGCCATCAAAGTCACTGCCATGCTTTTCAGAAGCAAAAGGCAGGTCGAGAACTGCCAGAGCCAGCATCATTTCGGCAAAATTACGGGTGGCGAAAATAAAGTTGCCAGAAACGAAGGGACGGCCGGGCTTATGCATGGCATAATCACGCCAGAAAGCATTGACCTGAATCAAGTCGGCGGTCTGCTGTTCGATCGGCAGCTGGTAATAGTTGTTTTCGACCCATTCTTCGGTCTTGTCGACCTGCCTGAACAACTGACGCACCGGCTCACGCATCTCAGAATCGCTTTCGACATCGAAATCATCCTCGGCAAAATCCGGGGCAGCGCCAGCCATCTCTTCGCTTTCAGAAAAGTCGGCCTTGCTCTGGAAAGCGACTTTTGCTTCTCTGGCCATCATAGCAGGCGGCGGTGGCGGTGCTGGAGCAGCCATAGGCCTTGCAGATCTTGCTGACGGCATAATGCCTTTGCCGAGGTCCATTGGTTCAGGCTCCGGCACGGGCATATCACCCAATTCATTGCGACGGGCTTCTTCGAGCTTGTCGCTGTACATCTTTTTGCCGCTTTCGAGACCGAGCTTGTCGCCGGTTTCGAGGGCATTTCCCTGCAGAGCGGTCTTGAAGAGACTGTTGAATCTTTCGCGGTCATCGGGCAGCAGGTCGAATTTTTCGTTGACGTGCCGCTCGATCGTTTCTGCCATTTCTGGCACTCTCTGACCGAGAAGAATTTTTTCGACGATATTCAGTCTTGAAAAAGTCCAGGGTTCGGTGAATTCGCGCAGATCACGCTCGAGCAGCCATTTATCCATGAACGTCAGATCGCGTTTGTTGGCGATATAAGGCTTGACAACCTTTTCAAAGAAGCTGCGGTCGCGTTGACTGATAAAGAAGTTCAATTCATGGCAGGCATGTTTTGAGTAGAGATCGAGCTTCTGCTTTTCATCGAGGCTGTTCCAGCCGGTAATGAAGCCGAATTTTATCAGACTGGCATCGGGGTTTATCGTCGAAAGCAGCCGATAAGCCGACTTAAGACTGTCGTAGACTTCAACCCTGGCGGTCGAGATGTCGGCAACACTTACGGTTTCGCCGGTTGCAACGACAGAAATGTTTTTCTGTTCAGAAAAATGCTTTTCGGGCACGAGAGCATTTTTGAGGCGCAGGTCAAGAAACTCAGGCTCGGCGCCCGGCACGGTAACTTCACGGCAGGCGATGTCAAAACCATCGACAGCGATTATCTGAATGTTGCGCAGCCCCTGCAGTTCATTAACCGGCACGCTGATGGTGCCGTCAGCGTCAGGCTTCAGGTTGGCGAGCAGAACCGAAGCGCTCGCAAGAAAATCGTAACTGCCGTAGCCACCGGCATCGGCCATTGCCTGTTCTTTCATGCGGCGCTTAAGATTAGCAGAAGAAGATCTCTGCCCCTCCGGCTCAGGAGCGCCGGCCCAGGCACCGCCGGCCGAGGCTTCCTGGGTTCCGGTGTCGGTTTTTCGCAGACTCCAGGGATTAAGCAGCAGTCCTGGACGCTTCAACATGTTGCCCGGAAAGATTTTTGCGAAGCGTCGTTCGAGAATATAGCGGTATTCGTCACCGATATTGCGGCCGGAAACATAGCGTGAAACCGGCGGGGTCAGGGCAATCGTGGGGAAAACCGGGCCGCCGATGTTCGCGAATTCAGCAAATGGCCTGAATTCAGGCATAAAGTTGCCGGCAATGACATGAACGCGTGATTTTTTGCCGGAATTCGCCAGCCTGATCAGCAACTTTGCATCTTCGGCAACTTTTGCTTCGGTGATCTGAAAGGTCGAAGTGTTGTTCAAAGGCAGACCCCGGCGCTTCGAGATGACGTAGCCGCCAAGAATTTTGCCAGCGGCAACACGTATGGCAATCTTCTGCTGCAACTGCCTGATGTACATTTCATAATCACCGGCAGGCAAGCCGTTGATCGAATAAAAGCCCGGAACAAGTGACACGGCCGAACGCCAGTCGCGCACCAGTTCGCCGCCACGCATTTCATACAGACATATCTGCTCGGCAATTGGCTTATCCTGATTGTCGGTGCGCGGCACCCGAATCTCGTAATCAAGTGGCGCGGCGATTGAATCGGCAATGGTATTCTGATCGCCAATCGGCAGCAGATCAAAAGACACTCCGTCAGGCGCGCTCAACTTGGCGTATTCGACGTCATCGAGGCGGCCGAGATAGATGCGGCCCTTTTCATCGGTCTGCAGAGAACCGGTTACATTGCGCCTGATCAGGCGGTGGCTTATTTCGAGGTTGATAACGCGATCAGGGCATGGTTCGCCGCTTTTACCGAGCAGCTCGGCAACGTATTCGCCGTTTTCGCGTCTGACGAAAAAAGCATGGGTTCTCTCGGTGTTATCGATGCCGTTTATGGTAAAGGACCTGGCAACGCTGAGATCATCTTTGCGGCCATTGCTGAGGTTGTCGATGCGCCCGCGCAGCGAGAAGGTCACGCTTCGCAATTTATCGGGAGTTTTGAACTCATGCACCGTTTCTTTATCATTGAACAGCTTGAAATCTGTAATTTCGCGGGTTGAAGAAACCCCGTCACGGTCGACAGAGGTAATCAGCAGAGCCGGTTCCTGCAGCAGGCCAACATCGGCGGGACAGCCATTGATCGAGAGAACCGGGCGAACGATAACTTTAGCGGTTCTGCCGGCAAGAAGTGCTTCGCGGTCGACATGAATCGATGCTTCGAGGCTGTAGGCTTCTCCGAGGTGACTGAAGGTGTGCAGAGCGGCAAATTCGCCCTGTCTGATGATGATCTGCCGGTTACCCGGGCTGGTGGTATAGGGCACAACAATCTGGCCGTTCTGGTCGGGCCGGTATTCAGTGCCAGCAAGCATTATCACGGCGTCTTTCACCAGCTGTTGCTGCTCGTCAAAAATGGTAAAAACATGACCGGCGGCAGAGGCGCGCTGCAGGTATGACAGCTGACCACGACGGATCATGGCCCGGCTGCTGATGCCATTACCGATCAATTCGACAATGTATACGCCACGGTCGCCAAGCTTATCGAGAACAAAAGTCTCTTCATGGCGCTGCCATGAAGGGTGTTTGTAATCAAAGCTCAGCTCTTCATTCGCCACCAGACCGTCAAGATCGATCGCGGTCGAAACTTCGCTGCCATTCTCGCGGTAATAGCTGGCCAGATTGAGCTTGTAGATTTTGAGCATCAGGCGATTGACGTTCTTAACCCTGACCGCAAGCTTGACGGTTTCGCCGGTCTGATACACCGGCCGACAGGTCGGCAGAAATTCGAGCTCGATTCTCTCTTTGAGCTCTTTAACCGCCTGACCACCGAGCAGCGAGAACCATTGTTCGAGGTCACCGGCAGCGTTGACAATCATGGTTTCAGCAAGCAGACGCTTGAGATATTCAGATTCGATTATGCCGGAAAAGGCATTCGAGCCTTTGTCTTCAAGCATGAATCTGGCGAGATAATCTCGAATCAGCGGTTCATCGTTATTGATTGCCGGGCACAGGCTCACGAGCCTGAAATCAGCATTCAGATCAGCGCGGTTGTATTTCCAGTCATTTGAATTCAGATACCTGCTGTCGATATACCCGACATTGCGGGGCAGTTTCAGATATTCTAAAAAGGCATTGCGGTCATAGCTGCCGGCATTACGCTGCAGGTCGAGAATATTGTAGAGCAAATGTGCCTTGAGAGAGTTGAAGGCGGGCTGCAGCGGGCTGACAAAGGCATACATCTGTTTGAGAACCGCAAGTTTTTCGACGGGATCGGTTTCCCAGATTGAATCGGCACCTGGTTGCATCTTCTTCAACCGGGCCAGAACGAACGGGGTCTGCTCAAGCAGCGCCGGCATTGCCCGGCTGCAGAAATCGAGCTGCTCCGGCAGCAGTTTCCCGTGAATCGGCAGTGAACCAAAGCCACCGCTGTACTGATGCTGCAAGTCATCGACAACCATCTGGGCGATCTTTTCACCATCGGGGTATTGCAGACGATTGAGCAGGTCGCGGCGACGGTCGCCAACGAATTCTTCTTTAACCAGTGCTTCGAGGCCGGGATATTTGAAGCCGCTCAAATCATTGTATTCGCGCAGGGCGATGTTTTTGAGATTCTGGTAATCGAGCCATTCGGAGGGCATGCGGCTCGGAAAGCTGCGGCTGGTGACGGGCTGCTTGCGGGCGTGGTTGAACTGCAGATTCAGGCGCTCGATAATGAACTGCAGAATGGTTTCGGGGTTACGGTTGAAATCGAGCAGCAGCTGACGGGTGCGAATCTCTTCGTAGCGACTGCTGTGGCTGTAACGGCCGACCCACTGTTTCAGCAGCGAGGCGACTTTGGCGGTCTCACCTTTGGACTGGTGATAGAGACAATGGTAGTAATAATAATCTTCGGTGCCGGGAATAAGCTGCTGCAAGGGCACCGACCGATCTTCGGCCAGACTGAATTCTTCATCGTAACCAATTTCCACTGCCCATGAACCTCCCATCAGATTTATAAGAAAAAACAAAAAGACAAAAACTCTGGTCCTCAATGAAACGGCTTTCATAGTGCCTCCTGACTCAAGACATCCGATGCGTTATTTTTATGACTTTCATTATAACGCAGCCCCGTTGTTTCGGATGCAACTTTTCGCGAACCTAAATTTTTGGGGGTATTTGCCGATAGATATTGAAGAAAATAATGAAGCCCGGAGGCACGCAGATGCATATTAGAAAAATTATCGCAATGGCCATAGCCATGAGCCTTGGAAGTGGAGCATACGCTGCTGACACTTTTGACATGGGCAAAGTTCAGGTTATCGGCAAAGACGCTCAGAGCGAAAAAATCGACCCTTCGAAGCAGAAAATCAGCTTTGATATGGGCGAAAGAACCGCGCCAATGCCGGAGCTGGTTCCGGAAATCGGGCCGGCAGTCTATCGCCCGATGACCGAAAAGCCGGTTCTCGAAAATTTTCACCGCGAAGAAAAAGATGAAATCTCGGTTTCAGCCGGCCTGGGCACCAGAGGCAGTCGTGAACTGATCATCAACGGCAAAGGCACCAAAGAAGGCTATACCGGCGACATCGTCATCAAACGCGAGAGCCGTGACGGCTTCAAGTCGTTCGTCGACACCTCAAAAACCGGCCTCGAAGCCAATATCGCTTCTACCGGCGAAGGCAGCTACACTCTACTGGCCGGAGGCGAATACAGCGTCGAAGAATATGCCCAGCGCGGCGTGACCAGAATACCGAGCCCCGATGCCGGCATCGAAAACAACACCAGCCGCATCTGGATCAATGGCAACTCGACTCTTGAAGACGGCGCCTTCTTCAAAGGCTACGCTTCAATGGACTCGATCAGCCGCACGATCAGTAATTCAACCCTGGCCTTCAACGAAGACCAGAGCGTTTTTGCCATGGCCGCCGGCGCCAGCTACCTTAAAAAACTCGGCAACAAGATCAAGGGGCGCGCCGAAGCTGACCTCAAATCTGATAAATTTACGGTTACGGCAGGCAGCGACCGCGAACTGACCAAGACTGTTCTGCGCCTCGGAGCCGATTACGAAGTTTCCCCGAAGGCTGATGCAAAATTCGGCTTCAAACACATGAGTCTCATGGAACGCGACGCGACCGCCCCTTATGCCAGCCTCGACTATCGCCTGTCTGAGCCCTGGCAGCTCGTGCTCGGCTACGAGGAAGACCTTGGCAATGACAGTCTCGAAAAGATTTTCATGCCCGATCACTACGTAGAAGGTGATGCCATTGAAGCTTCACGGCAGAAAACCATCAAGGGCTCGCTGAATTACCGCACGAACAAAGGCGACGTGTTTGGCGTCGATCTCTTCAGCCAGAAAGAAGAAGATGCGATCGAATTCGTCGACAGACATGTGCCGGGCAAAGGCATGCTGGCCTCGAACTTTCAGTTTCTTGACGAGGTAAAGCGCCGTGGTATGTCTCTGCGTGGCAACTTCAAAATCGAAGACCATTTCAAGGTAAATATCAAGAGCACTTTTCAGAAGCCCGAAGACGAAAACACCGGCAGAAAGCTTTCTTACGAACCAAAAAGAATACTGGACGTCGGACTCAATTATACCGAAGGTAAAGTTATGGTTGATTTTTCACGCAGAGCTGAATTCGACCGCTCAGCGGTTACAAATCTGGGCACCTTCGGTGCCGACGATTACAGCCGCTCCGATCTGGCAGTGCGCTATCGCCTGAGCGACCGGTTCAGCACCTATCTGAAAATCAAAGATCTCTATGATGAAGCAAAAAGCTTGCGTTACGATGTTCCCGAAGAAGGCAGAGTCTCTCTCGCCGGTGTCGAAGCACATTTCTGAGACGTTCCCAGGAGGCAGTTAAAAAATGGAAAAAATCTTCTTGATCGACCTGTTTGTAAGTGGTGGCCCGGTAATGATTCCGATCGCTCTTTGTTCAGTGTTCGCACTGGCAATCGTTATCGAACGAGCCCGTTTCTATATGCGCAACCCCAATAATTCAGCCGCATTCATGAAGAAGGTCAAAGGCGCACTTGCAGCCCGCAACTTCTTCGATGCGATGAAAATCTGCCGCGCCGAAAACACCCCGCTCGCCAATGTCATCGCCGCCGGTCTCGACAATGCCGATCTCGGTCGCGAACATCTTCTCGACACCATGCGCCAGGAAGCCATGGTTCAGGTTAAGAAATACGAACGCCACCTTGGCAAACTCTCGACCATCGCCAGCATCAGCCCGCTGCTCGGCCTGACCGGCACTGTTACCGGCATGATCTCAGCCTTCAGCGTCATCTCGACAGTTGGTATCGGTGACCCGACCGCCCTCGCCGGTGGTATTTCCGAAGCTCTCTACACAACCGCCGCCGGTCTGCTGGTAGGTATTCCGGCTCTCGTCGCTTTCAACTGGTGCGAAGCAAAAAGCGTTGAATTCATCGAACAGGTTGAAATGCACTCTCTCGACCTGGCCAACCAGGTAACCGCGATGGAGGTCAGCCTTGAAAAAGTTGCTGCCTGATAAAAAGAAAAGCAAGCCTCAGATTGTCGTAACCAATCTGATCGACGTCATTCTGCTGCTCGTGTTCTTCTTCATGATCACCAGCTCTTTCGCCCGCAATCAGGAAAAGCTGCCGGTGAACGTGCCGAAGGCTTCGAGTGCCACGACCATGGAAATCGACAGCATGACCGTTCAGATTGCCAAAAACGGCCGTCTGTATGTGTCTGGCAAACCGGTTGAAATGACCGATCTTACCACCTCGATCAAGACCTGGATCACCAATTCACCTGACCGCCCGATTATGGTTGAAGCAGACAAAGATGCCAACTATGGTCGCATCGTTTTCGTTCTCGACGCTATCCGCAACGCCGGTGCCGTGAATATCGGCCTGGCAACCAGACCCGAAATGAAGTAAAACCATGAAACTCCTGAAAAAACTCAAAGCCGAAAATGTTGAAGGAATGGAAGAGCTGCAGCTTTCCGTTCTTCTGCATCTTTCACTTCTGCTGGCCCTCTCAGCTTTTTTCGCCTGGCGTTCTGTCAGTGCTGAACCGCTGCAGAAACCGGTAGTGCCTGTCAAGCTTATCGCTCCGGTCAACAAGCCGCGCGTCGGTTCTGGTCAGGAACACAAGAAGGAAACAGGCGCAAAGAAGTCTGCCGGCAGCGACAACAGGGTTAATAAAGCCAAACAGAAGAACACGGTCAAAAAAGATACCAAACCCAAATCAGCAGTAAAACCCGAAAGCACCAACCCGAAACCGGCAGCTCCCAAGGTTGAAACTCCGGCTCCCGTTGCCGCACAGGTTAATGACAGCCCGATCGTTTCAGAAACCCCGGTCGACACCACCAAACCCTCGGTCGTTCAGGAAACCACCACGACCGATGCACCGGTCAGACCCACTCACACTGTTCCATCGTTCGATGCGGTGAGTAATATGAGCATCGACAAGAGCAGTGCCAGTGACCCAACCCCTGATCTTACCGGCCCGCTTACCAGTGGTCAGCCAGATATGCTGATGCCTGACTCGATGCTGACCGATGAGAAAAACACCGCCAATCCCGAAGATTTCATGCCCGCACCAACCGGAACCGAAGATGGCAAGGTCGACAATGGCGCCGGTGTCTTCGAAATCGGTTCGATCGAATCTTTTGGCGGCAACGGCGAACGCTTCAGCCCGCCGTCGATCCTCACCAGAGTAATGCCTGATTACCCGGCATGGGCCCGCAAAAGCGGCGTGCATGGTAATGCGGTCTATCGTGTTCTGATTCAGCGCAGCGGCACTGTTGGTGACGTTGTAACCATGAGTTCTACCATTGACCCGAAACTGGCTATCAATGGCGCCCAGGCTCTGAGACGCTGGGTATTCTCGCCGGTTCTCAACAATGGCGAGCCCAGAGAAACCTGGGTAAAAATCACTGTGCAGTATTCGCTCAACTGATCAGAACCTTATTAAGTTTCTTATCTGCCGCTGCAGTTGCCCCAACTGCAGCGGCTTGCTTTTAGTCGCTTCGCTGCGTTAGAATCTCAAGTTTTGAAGTAAATCTGGGAAGACTTGGTCGTAGAGCGAGTTAC
>ERZ795032.1068-NODE-1068-length-21570-cov-5.236904_pt1 | contig 21570 bp, 15 predicted proteins | sample MGYA00375124_ERZ795032 | MGnify/ENA primary metagenome ERZ795032 (study PRJEB30167, sample SAMN05720154) | activated sludge metagenome | isolation source: Anaerobic digester | place: China | collected 2015-12-16 ...
CGTGAAAAACGCGAAAGTGCCGTCGAGTTTGCCGCTGCCATGAGTCTGGCTGCCGAGCGCAACAACGACCGCGCCGGTGTCTGCCTTTTCACCGACCGGGTAGAAAAATTCATTCAGCCCGCCAAAGGCCGCACCCACGTTTTGCGCCTGATTCGCGAGCTTCTTTATTTTATGCCGCAGCATCGGAAAACTGACCTTCGGGCCCCGCTCGATTTTCTCAATTCGTCATTGAGCCGGCGTTCGATAGTTTTTCTGGTGACTGATGGTTTGACAATTCAGCCACTCGAGCGGGAACTGCGTATCGCGGCGGCAAAGCATGACCTGATAATGGTTCTGGTCAGAGACCCCCGGGAAAATCTACTGCCTGATGTTGGTCTGATAGAGATTGAAGACCCCGAAACCGGTGCCGAAATGATGTTAGATACGTCAGATCGGGCGGCGGTGGCAGAGCTTGCGCGTCGTCAGAGCCAGCTCGACGAAGAATTCATGAAAACCTGCCGAAAACTCGGCCTCGATGTTATCAGGCTTACGGCAGGAGAATCGGTAGTTAAACCAGTTTGCCGGCTTTTTTCCGAACGCGAAAAAAAGATGGCAATGCAGAGATAAGGCGAGGTAAACATGAACAGTCTCAGAGGTATTACAAGAAAAATAGATGCGATGCTGCTGATGATCATTGCCGGTCTGGTACTTGGTCTGGCAATTTCCTACAACTACTATCAAAGCCGCAAAATGACGGTGGCCGAAAATGAAGATCTTGCCGCAAATCTTCTCGCATACGGTCTTCCGGCCGAGGCTGCCCGGGTATTGGAAGAGAATATCAGGCGTCAGCCTCTTTCAGACCGCAGTATGAGGCTGCGCAAGGCTCTTGTCGACATTTACATGAGCGAATTGAATGATTTTGACAAGGCTCTGACCGAACTGGTTTTTCTCAAAATCCATACCCCCGCTTCAGACATTGCCAGCGCCTCAGAAGAAAAAATCAGATATTGCCTCAACCGTCTTGGCCGGGTTTATGATGCCGAGCGCAGCCGAATGCTTGCATCCGGCGAAAACCCGGTTGAAAATAATGTTGCCTCGCATACGGTCGTCAGGCTTGGCAATCGCCACGCGGTAGGCGTTGACGACCTCAAGATGCGGCTGCACACGATGAATATCTCTGAGGCACAGCTGAATAAAGAAGCTCTCGATGGCGTCATCAGCGCCATGACTCAGGAGCTGCTTCTCAACCGGGCCGCTGAGCGCGAAAATCTGAAAAAAGACCCGGAATTTGTTGCCCGGGTAAGAAAGTTTGAGAACAGTCTGGCAATCAGCACCTATCTGAATAATCGCCTGTTTAAAGATAAAAAACTTGATGAACAGCAGCGTCAGCAGGCCCTGGCCGACGAAATCAACCGGCTGGCCAAGGCAGAGGCCATGACGATCAATCGTGATGTTATTAATTCAGCTTTCCCCGGACTGGCTTCGACTCCATCAAGCCTGACCGATACCAGTTCTGGAAATTGAGTGATTCAATAAAACCTTTCTGGTCATAAATAAAATGCAGATGCGTAAACCGACTCTTCCGTTATTCAGCCTCAATGCTACCGCTCCGGCAGTGGTGGCTTCGGCTGCGCTTCTGCCACCGGGCGAAGAGATTTTCGACATCAGACCGGCAGTTCAGATCGCATGGCCATGGTGGGAAACCGTCTTTGAAGCATTTCTGGCTGTGCTCGTTTTCTGGTTGCTCTGGTTTTTTTATCAGTGGCTGCTGGCGCCGGTGCAGAGGGTTCAGAGAAAACTCGTTCAGTCGCCGCAAAAGCAGGCTTTGAGAGCGATAGAGCGCCTCAGACTGTCGCCTGTCTGGGAACATCGGCAGATGAAAGAAATCTGCGAGACTCTGGCCGTAATTCTTAAAACCTACTCCCATGAAGCCTTCAATCTTGGCATGGGCGCCCCTTCAACCACTGATGAACTGCTCGCTGCCCTCGATCATTCAGCTGTTGCCGGTGAAGTTTATGGTCAGATCCGCGAACTGCTGCTTGCCTGTGATCTGATAAAATTTACCGGCAAAGAAAGTTCGGATGTCGACCCTGAGGTGCTGTTGTCGGCCCTGACAAATCTCGTCAGACAGGGGGAATGGCTCAAATGAGATGGCACAGCCCAGAGTTCATTCTCCTGCTGCTCCTGATTCCTCTTGTCGGCTGGTACAGGCTGTATCTCAGCAGAACTCTCAAAAAAGGCGGCATCAGATTTGCCCAGGGCTTTACGCTGGCCTCGGGCATGCGAAGCTGGAAAGTCAAACTGGCTTTTATTCCGGATCTGCTGCGTTCCGCTGTTCTGCTGCTGCTGGTTTTTGCACTGATGCAGCCCCAGTATGGTCAGGAGCACGAGAATGTCACCCGTCAGGGCATCGATATCATGATCGCTCTCGACGTTTCCGGCAGTATGGCCGCCGAAGATTTCAAGCCGAACCGTATCAAGGCGGCGCAGAAGATAACCGAGAATTTTATTGGTGGTATCAGTGATCATCGCATCGGTCTGGTGGTTTTTGCCGGCCTGGCTCTGACGCAGTGCCCGTTAACCATAGATTATGGCGTGGTAACCGAGCTTCTGCGGCGAACCTCTCTACAGATGCTCAAATATGATGGCACTGCCATTGGCGACGCCATTGTCAATGCTGTTTACAAGTTTTCGTCTGAAAGCCGCGAAAAGCGCGACAAGGTGGTTATCCTCCTCAGTGATGGCGAGAACAACTCGGGTATCGATCCGCACGAAGCGGCCAAAATTGCCGCAGAGAAGGGAGTCAGGGTCTATACCATCGGGGTTGGCAGCCTTGAAGGCGCGCCGATTCCGGTAATTCAAAACGGCTATAAGCAATATGCCAGAAACCCTGACGGCACATTGTATATTCCAAAGATCGATGAACAGCTGATGAAAGACATCGCTTTCATTACCAGAGGGCAGTATTTCAGGGCTACCGATAACAAGGCTCTCGAAGAGATTTATAAAACTATTGCCACGCTTGAAAAAGGCAAGATCGATGTTAACCGGACGCTGCAATACTCCGAACGCTATTTCTGGTTTCTAGTTCCGGCTTTTGTGCTGCTGCTCGTCGAGATGTATCTTCGCAGTCGTATCTTTCAGAGGTTATTCTGATGCTGATGTTTCGTGCTGTTGAATATCTGCCGCTTGTCTGCCTGGCTGTGTGCTGGGTTGCTCTGCTATGGCGACATGCAGCGGCTGAAATGCTTAAGAGGAGGGCCCAGTTTGCAACAGACGAAATGTATCGGCGCATTACCGGACACAAGCCTACTCGCCGGCCGGTTTTTAAGTGGCTTGCCGTCATTTCCGGACTGATCATGATAGCAACCGGTCTGCTGCGGCCGCAGGGCGGTTATCATGAGGAGGCGATAATGGGTGAAGGTCTCGATCTGGTCGTTGCACTCGATATTTCGAAGTCAATGTATTCAGACGATATTGAGGGCAATAGTCGCCTCGATGTGGCCAAGGCAATTCTCGGGCGTATGGTGAACGGACTTCGTGACGACCGGCTCGGTCTGGTGGTTTTTGCCGGTGAAACCATGGTGCAAAGCCCGCTTTCTTACGACAAAAATGCGTTTCTCACTTTTCTTGAAAGAGTTAATCCCAATCTTTTGTCCAGGCAGGGAACCAATCTCGCCGGCGCCATTCAGACATCTCTCGACCGTTTCGACATGACCGCCTCGCAGTCAAAGGCGATTCTGCTGATTTCTGACGGCGAAGATGAAAATCGCGAACGACTTGAAAGCGCCATTGCTGAAGCTGCCAGAAAAAATATTCAGGTGTTTACGGTCGGCATTGGCAGCGAAAGAGGCGGCTATATTCCAGAAGGTCGAACCTGGTTTGGCGAGGTTGTTTATAAAAAGCATCAGGGCAAAACCGTAATAACACGGTTGAACGAAGGCAATCTCAAAGAAATTGCCGCCAGAACCGGCGCATCATATTTTCGTGCCTTCGATATATCAAGCGCCCGCGAAGTCATTGCCGGGCTGGACGGTATCAAACGTGTTGCGGTAACAGGAGGAACCAGGTTGACCAGAAGCGAACTCTATTTCTTTCCGGTTTTGCTGGCTTTTCTGGTTCTGCTGATCGAATGGATGATCTCTGAGCGAATCCCATATGAGCGCGAAAAAGATCATTGGTTGAAGCGAATATGAAAATAAAAACCGCTGTCTGTATGCTGTTGATCTTTACCTGGCTGATTCGTGGTCAGCAGGGCATAGCACACCCGTCTTTCAATGTCGGGCACGCTTTGTCGGCTCTTGAGAACGGCGATCTCGAAACTGCCGAAGCCGAACTGCAGAAAGCCCGATTTTCCATGCCTGACAGCCCAGAAATACAGTATAATCTTGGTGTCGTGAGCTACCGCAAACGCGATTATGCACTGGCTGCAAGGCACTTTGCCATGGCCGCGGCCGGCCAGGCTCAATCAGAGACCAGGTTCAGCAGTCTTTATAACATGGGAAATGCCACATTTCGCATGGGCGATTACGCTGCGGCTGTTGCAGCTTATGAAAGCTGCCTTGAACTTAAAAAAGACGAACAGGCTGAATATAACCTCAAAGTCGCCAGAGAAAAACTTCAGAAGCAGCTCGAAAAGCAGCAGGCTTCAGAACAGCAGCAACAGCAGCAACCACAAACTGATCAGGGCGAAAAGCAGTCTCAGCAGCCGGGCGGTGAAAAATCGCAGAATGAGAATAAGCAGGGCCAGGCTGGAGATAATAAGCAGGAGCAGAATGATCAGTCTGGCCAGAACGATTCTTCCGAAAAGAAAGAAGGCGAACAATCTGACAGCCAGCAGGCCGGGTCTGACAAAAAAGATGATGCCAGCCAGAATGAGGCTAAGAGCGGGCAGCAGCCAGATGCGGGTGATTCTGAGCAGGAAAAACCAAAAGACAACGCTTCGGCTTCGGGCACCCAGCAGCTGACGCAACAACAGGCCGGCGGTGAAAACGAGCCCAGAGAAGATGTGCAGATGCAGCCAGAGGAGGCTGGCGCCAAAGACATGCCTGAAGCTTCACAGCGCGCCCGGGCTTTAAAAAACACCAAAGTCAATCCTTACATGATTGAAAAGATTCTCAAAGAAATGGAACGGCGAGAGAAAGAGGCACAATTGTATTATCGCAATGAACCGCGTCGCTCTGATGAAATTGACCCGTTTGAAATGGATGCGCAGCAATTGCGTGAATGGATGGAAAAGCGACGGCGCCCACAGGCTCCGAAACCATCAGATGGCCCAGACTGGTAAGCTTATTTTAAAAAAAAGCAGCCAATCGGCTTTTTCGTGCTAAAATGAACCCGGTGCGGCATCGACAAGATTTCCGCTCCGCTTTTGCTCTGTCAGGGGCTTCAGTTGAATGACGGGAAAATCTCCGATATTGATATGAATGGGTTCGTTTTTCGCGTGACCGATGTTCGGGTTCATTAATGAAAAACAAGTTTGCAAAGTTTAAAGAACTGATTCGCGCCGATGTTGTGCTTGTCAGCATGGCGCTGGCAATATTTCTGGCGCTTTTTGACGCATGGTGTCTGCTTTATTCAGGTGGCCTCTCTTTTTCATGGCATGCCCTGATTGCGACAGCGGCCCTTCTTGGTATCAGCCTCAAGGTTGATGATCGTTTTTTTCTCTGGGCACTGGGCTTGTCTGTGCCGAATCTGGTGGTTATTTTTATCTTTGCCGTTTCTGGTGGAATCGCCGGCCAGTTTTTTTATGGCATTTTTTCACAGCTGCTGGCAATTGCAATTGTTTCGGTTTTTCATCAGCGTTTTGCTTCGGCTTATATTGCCGAAGCTGAATTTGGCAAGTTGAAGCGTGAATACCGTGATGCGAAAGATACCGGTCTGGCGCGAATTCTTAATTTCAGCCTTATCGGCTGCATGAAAGAAAGGCATCGGGTAATTTCGCAGGCTTATCATGCCTTGCAGCAGGTTTTCAGGGTTGATAAGGCTGTGGTCTTTCTCGCGGATTACAAAAACAATCTTCTGGTGCCCTATGTCGGGCCTGGTTTGCTGACTGACAAAAACGTCGGAAATCTTATGGTTACCCCGGAATTCTGGGAAAAAAACGCTTACGACCCGGAAAAGGGCGTGTTGAACGTCATCAGCGGTCGCTCAACTCTGCCATCTCTCAGACAGCTGATACCCGGTGCAAGTCTCGATGCCGTTGCCGTCATGCCCCTGAGCGCCGCCGGAAAAGTAATTGGTCTGATAGCTGTCGTTAAGCAGAAACCAGAGAATCGCCATTACCTTGAACCAGAGCTGTTCATAACCTTTGCCTATGTTCTTGCCTCGGCGCTTGAGAATTGCCAGCTTCACGAAATGCGCATCAGCATGCTTGACACAGCAACGAAGAAGTCACAGCAGATCGAGGCAAGCTTCAGTAAATACGTTTCTAAAGCGGTTGTCAGTGAACTGGTGAATAACGAAAACCTCGCGGTGCTCGGCGGCAAAAAACGACAGATAACGGTGATGATGGCGGATCTGCGCGGCTTTACCCGTCTTACCGGTGTTCTGAATATTGAATATCTGGTGCAGATGCTGAATACATGGTTTGAAGAAGCTTCGAATCTGATTTTAAAAAGTCAGGGTACAATCGATAAGTATATGGGTGACTGTATTATGGTTATCTTTGGTGCGCCGCTTGCCAAGCCGGATGATCAGCTTCGCTGTGTCTATACGGCTTTTCGACTGCACGAAAAATTTGAGCAGTTTGCGCGTGGTCTCAAACTTCCGCATGGGCATTCGCTTGGGCTTGGTATTTCGATCTGTTCGGGCGAGGCGGTGGTCGGCAATTTTGGCTCATCGAGCCGCATGGAATACACTGCCATTGGTGAAACGGTAAATCTGTCAGCCCGGCTCGAAAAAATTGCCGAAGCCGGCGAGATCGTTGTTGATGGTAATACTTTCAGCCAGTTGCCGGTAGACAGTTTCGAATACACTGTAGCTGAAAATGTGGCGGTAAAGGGTATTGCAAACCAGACTGTCTACAGATTGCATGCGATTATTAAAGCTTCGCCGGCTGATTTTGAGTCCGTCTGAGGCAATATGACGCGATTTTTAAAAACTTTTGCTTATTTTTCCCGGTAGTTACTTATAAATAGAGGATTTTTTGTGTACAATTGCCAGAAGGGTGTCACTGATTAATGTTTGATGATTTAAAGAAAAACCTTGAAGGAATTGACCTCAGCGATTTTCGTTTGATGATCGCCGGGGTTCTGCTGCTGCTTTTACCGCTGTTTTATCTTGTTTTTTTTGCTGGCCGCATTGACGAAACTCAGACCACGACTCGAATTGCCATTACTGAAATGGGCAAACAGTCGGCGTTTAACCTTACCTCGATAAGTAAAACTCCGGGAGCTGCCGGCAGCAGAGGCGCCATACCGGCGATTACTCCCAAGGTCGAGCAGGTCGAATCCGAACTCGATCGCGCCTGGCAGAAGATTCAGGCGACTCCGAGAGTGATTACGCTGCCTCCTGATATCCCGGTCGAAACGCGGCAGATGGTCGAGGCCGAAGACGACCCTGATATATGCGAGGCCAATTCCCTGCTCGACCGATGCGAGTTTGCCACTGCCGAAAAGCATTATCGCGAAGCAATCAGTGATGCCGGGTCGAATCACTTTAAAGAACTTTTTGCCTGGGGCGGCCTGATGGAAATCTACCAGCTGCAGGGCGACCGCAACAAGTTTCGTGAGGCATTCGCGAACTATGCGAAAACAGCACAAAAGCTGCAGCACGTTTACGGGCCGCTGGCAGACAATGTGGCGCGCGCTTACCAGATGTTCGAACAGATTGAAAAAATCGATTCGGGCAAGCTGCGTGAGTATCTGACCCGTGCCAATCTTGAGGCGGGCACGAAAACTTCTTACGAAGAATTTATCAACAGCATCAAAGCGACAAAAGAGTGGTTCCCGGGCAATCTTCCTGATCCGCCCGCAACTATTCCAGAAATGATGCAACCTGGAAACGGTGGTTAACGTATGTATATCAGCGGGCGAAAAAATTGCGAGGTGGCTTATGCGAAACCAGCATTTTAAAAAGACTGTCAGACGACAGGGTAATGTTATGGCTGTGGTAATTGGTATCCTGGCGGTGCTGTTCACCGCAGCCGTTTACTTCGGGTCTTCGACCATAGATCGCACTCGTCAGTCAAAAATGGCTCTCGGTGGTGATCAGACCGCCTCGCTGGCCGAAGCTGCCGTCAATCGCGCTATCCATATCATGAGCAAGGCGATGAATGATCCGAAATCATTCGATAAGGCCGCCAATATCAAAAATCTTGCCATAATGCTGCGCTACCCGCTCCCGGTAAAGACGCCGGAGGCGAATGAGGCAAATGCTGAACTCGGCAAAGACGACCTTCTCGATATATCGGTCATGGAAAAAGAGGGTGTGCCCTCAAAAGTCGAACTGAAACTGGCAGATCTCAGAATCAAGCCACAAGGTGAAGACTGGCTCGACGAAATGATTGCTTACGCCTGTGCCGACCGTGCCAAAAGCTATGATGTGACGGTAACCGTCGAAATTGAAAAGGCCTGCCGCATTAACGCCAAGCCTCTTCCTTCGGGTAAATATGAAGTGCCGGGCATCGACTGTGAATTTTCGGTGCGCAAAGATGTGCTGGGCTTTCTTGAAAATAAGGGAATGCTGAACTTTATTCTCGAATTTCCTGACTGGCTGTCGCTGTTCAATTTTTCAATTCCGATCAAGGTCTGGGTGCCGATAGTCGATCTCGAAATCACTCTGGCGACGATTGACCCGGCCCCGATAATCGATCTGGCAGTTAAGCCTCTTACCAAAGGTTCTCAGCTTGCCGATGCCATGAACTGCCCTGATGGCATCGGAGTAAAAGATTATTTTGTTCTCGACAAGATCTTACGGGCACTGTTTCATCGCATGCTCGACAAACCAAATCTTTATCCGATCAAGATCATGTTTGACAAGGATTTTTTTACGGCAACCTCGGATCTCTGGCCATCTGCAGTCAAGGTGCCCGAAGACTACAGCCGTCATGTCGAAAAATACGGCAACATCAAAATTTCTTCGGTGGCGCGCATAGAATTCAATGATGGCACCTCGTCAGAGCGCCGTATTGAAGCCACCAAAGATTTCAAAGTATCCGATTTCATGCCGATGGCGCCGCTGTACAGCTTTTTTATGGCCAACGCCACTAATGACCGGGTGAATTTCAATGACAATGGCGGCCAGTTCTATGTTAACAACAGCGCCGGCCGCATCATGAGCAAAGATGAGCGCGAAAAACGCAAAGAGACTGCCGGTCAGATCCGTGTTAATTTCAAACCCGACGACTGGAGTGATACTAACCCAGGCACGCCGCTGGTAATCAATACCTCTCTTATGGGTCACCATCAGGGCCCAAAACTTTCGGGCAACGGTGTTGCCAATACCGCGATGAATCTGGCGGTTGGTGCCGATGGTCTGCTCATGCTCGGACGAACCAAGAATGCCATTATTTCGAAGGCTTCGTATAATATCGATGGCACGATCAATTCTAAAAACGTCAACACCCGCAAGGGAAGCCCGCTGCCGAAAGAACTGAAGTTCTCGCGCGGCCCGGTGCGCCACGGTTTTCAGCTGTCGTCGGACATTTCAGCCCAGCATGCCAAAATGCTCCACCAGGACCCCAAATACATCGAGAACCGCAAACAGTATCAGACAAGCGCCCTCAAGCAGCGCAACGACTCATACAAATGGTGGACCAAAGATGAACATAAAATGGCCCACGAAGATTATCTCAAGAAAAAGGCTGAAAGTATCAGTTTTCTGCCTGACCCCGAAAAAATAAGTTCGAACATTTTTTCGTTTGGTATCAGTATGGCAATCCGCGCTGTCGGGCAGTCGCTCAACGCGCCAATCGGTAATGGTGCGGTTGTTCTCGGATCGAATCCGCCTGCTGACGCCTTTGCCAGAATGAAATTGCCATGGATGGGCACGAGCAACAGTTATTACTGCCTGCCGTCCCTGGGTTGGGGGCAGAACAAAACCCATCTTTTTGGTCTGAATGCCTGGTATCCGACTCTGTCGCGTGATATCGAGGGCATGGTTGCCAAACGCTACCGCCAGTGGCATGTCACTATCGTTGGTCTGTTCGCCAAAGACCGCCTGCCATTGCTGCCGTTTCCGCCACCCTGGTGCTTTTTGCCACCGGTTCCTGTGCCTTTCTGGTTTGCTGACCAGATAATCAACAAGTATGACTACAATATGTGGTTCATGAAGGCCTATGACTCGGATGACGACACAGCTGACGCCGGAATGTCGATGTATGACCCTGAATACACGGTAAACATGCCGGCCAACTTTTACGCCACCGAGCAGTATGCCAAGAAATCGAATTATTTCTATGCCGATGCCGAAAGCTTTGTAAAAGATCTTCCCAATCGCATGGTTACACTTGACGGCAAAAAGGCTTTGCAGCTTAACGGCATTACCTTCATTGCCGGTTCGCTCGGCACCGACAGTAAACCTTTCACCGCACCCGAGGGCGATACTTTCTACGTTACCGGCAAGGGTATGATCGTCGTTTCGGGCAACGTCAGCCTTGGTTGCAGCATAAAATACCTCGAAGAGCCCGAAAAGCCGACAGTTTTCAGTCTGATCGTGCGTAATGGCGGGCTGATTGTTACCAACAGCGGCGATTTTGTCATCGAAGGCTCGGTTTTTACCAACCGGGGTCTGTATGTGGGGTCTAATACTACTCTGAATATCCAGGGCAACTGGGTTACCAACGAGTTCGCCAAACATCGTATGCGTGGCGAGGTCATGGTCGATTACGTCGCCTCAAAACTTCGCCCTTCGCTGGGCTCTCTGCATCCGCAAACCGGCAAATATGATCCGAGACGTTATAATCTGGCGCTTTCATCACGTTGGAGCGCCTGGAAAGTCGACTGAGGAAATGCCATGCGTGGTCTGACAATGGTTGAAGTTCTGGTGGCGATTGCCATAATCGTGATTGCCTTTATTCCGCTGGTGAATCTGATCAGCTCCAATGCTGTGACGACTGTTAAAGTTGGCAACTATGCCAGGGCATCAGGTGTTCTTACCAAGTTCATGGAAGAACTGAAGCATATTCCGATCAAAAAATTTCAGGAAGACGCGCCCGACATAATGAGTGGCAACCCGATCGATGTGCCGGTGGCGTTTTATCCTGATACTGTTGCCAGTCTTGAAGAACTGAAAAAAGAAAAGGAATTCTGGCTGAAAGCATCGATGAAAGCTGCAAAAAATGAAGCGGGGCAGCTGGTCGAGATAGCAATTTCCGCAGAGGTTCTCTGGCATGAGCGCGGTGATAAGACCGCTGCCAATGAGCCGGTGCGCAATCTTAGAGACTTTGCTCTGATCTTCAATAACGAAACAAGGTTCTGACAGGCCATGGAGGTTGCGATGCTGAATAATAGGAACACCGGCTTTACACTGGTTGAGCTGATGGTCGCTGCGGCGCTCGCGTCTCTGGTTCTTGGCAGCGCGTTCGGTATCTGGAGCTATACCCGTCGCAATCTGGCCAGAACCAGCACCCGACAGATTCTGCAGCAGGATGCCACCCGCATTCTTACGCAGCTGAAGGCTGATCTCAAAGCCGCCAAGGCCGAAACTTTCAAGGCCGGCGAGAACCCCATGAGCCTTGAATTTATTCGCTATGTCGTTGATAAAAACGATAACACCAAGCTTTCGGCCGAGCAGACCGAGCCCGTGAAATATGCTTTTGTGAAGCCGATTCTTCGGCGTTCTGCCGGTGACAAAGGTGCAAAATCCCTTTCCAACAGCGTTGAAAATATCAGAATTTCCAGAAAAAGCCTTTCGGCCGAACAAAAAGAAAAAGACGCTTATCTTGAGTCGAGAGTCGATATCACTCTCGAAATGAAGAGCATGGTGCCCGGTTCGAAGATCGAAGAGAGTTACACCACTGTCTCTTCTGTGGTAATCCGTGATGAATTTTATGCTCTGGTTAACAAAGACCGCCAGGAAATCTTTGAAGTGGCCAAAGAAGTGGCGACCGAGATCAGCAAACCTGGAGACAGCCAGTTTTTCAATGATCAGCTCGATGCCAATGCTCTTAAAAGTCTGACAGATGAGCAACTGACAGACCTTGATAACACCCAGACCACTAACCTGAAAGATGCAAAAGAAGCTGTAAGTCAGATAAACGGCCGAATCGAAGATGTTGAAACCGGTAAGAAATGGTGGCAGGGCTTCTTTTTTGGCCTTGGTGCCAACGAAGATGGTGCTGCGGTCGAGGCTTTGCGCGATAAACTAATTGGCATCAAATACGACAACGATAATATTCCGGCAAAGGGTTCGGGGAGCCGGGCTTCTGAAAAGGTCGTCGAAATAGGCAAAGAGCTTGACAAGACAGTTGCAAGGCTTGAAACGACATTTATTGCCGATTCCTACAAGAATACCACCTTTTTCGATATCAACAGTACAGATCCCGAACAGAAGAGAAAGGCCGAAAGTCAGAAACGCGCCTACGATATGAAAGTCATGGACAGGCAGATTGACATGGCCATTGCAAAGATGTCTGAAGAAGAGCGGGCTGCTGCCGAACAGGCCAACGAACTGCCAAAAAAGATGATCGATCAGTATGTCAGAAGCGAAGCTGACATTCGCCGAGAGATAACATCCTCTGGCATTGCTCAGACAAGTGAAGAAATTGACACTATGGTTGCCAAAGAAGTGGCGGAGATGAATTTTTTGCGCTCACAATATAATAGCTGCGATCTGGCATGGATGGAAGACAGTAGTAAAAAGAATCAGGTTCAGGCTTATGATGCTGCCAAGCAGCTCAAAAACCTTGCTGACAGCAAGAAAGACATGCTGATTCTCCAGGAAATGGCTATAGATAACAAGGCCGAAATCGCCAGGGCCAGAGAACTTAAAAAGGAAGCTCTTGAGAGTGAGTCCTGAGAAGACCTGAACTGTAACAGGGTTTCCCTGTTACAGTTCATTAGAATGCAAGGCCGTCAGACAATCTGATATTAAAAGGATTTCTGGCGGCTTTTTGTATATTTTCTGCCCGCCTGTTTGTCGTTTTGCGCTTTTTTTGTGGATTATAAATCTGTTTTTTTCTCCTTTAAAACCACGAAAATTTCTGCCTTTTTTATAAAATTATGTACCCCGACTCCCTGAAATATTCTTTAAAAAAATTGACCGCTGCGCAAAAAGGGGTTTAGTTTGTGAAAAAATTAGATAAATTGCGCACCGCTGAATTTAAAACCGGCAATTGTGTACAATCGGCAAAATTCGAAATTCTTCACGGCGAAACCCGAATATGTAGAAATGAAAAGCGGTTGTATAATCGCCCCCATGAAATCGTGGCTTATTTAAAGCCTGGTCAAACGGTTTCAAGTTCTAAGGTCTAATGGTTTCTAATATTTCAGGAGGAATTTAAAATGCGCAAACTTTTTGGTCTTCTCGTAGCTGTAACTTTCCTGTTCGCCGCTGGTGTTTCTTTCTCTCAGGACGCCGCTGCTCCCGCCCCGGCAACCACTGAAACTGCCGCTCCGGCCGCTGAACCCGCAGCTCCCGCTGCTGACGCCGCTGCTCCGACTCCCGCAGTTGCCGAATTCACCGGCGTTGTAGAAGTTACCCCCGCTGATGCAGCCAACAACGAAACTGCAGCTACCATCATTCTTGACCTGGGCGAAAAGGCTCTCAAACTGGTCGCCGGCGATGCAGCCAAACTGGCCGAAATCGAAAAAGCCAACGGCAAAAAAGTAACCGTTAAGGGCACTCTGGTTCCCGCCACCGAAGGCAGCCTGATGGATACCCTCCAGGTTACCGAATGGGCAGAAGTAGCCGCTGACGCCGCTGCTCCGACCACTGAAGCTCCGGCCGCTACCGAAGCTCCCGCCGCCACTGAAGCTCCTGTAGCTACTGAAGGCAACTAATTTGCTGGTTTAAAGCGAAAAAAGGCGCCCTGGTCTAACCAGGGCGTTTTTTTTTGGTCTTTTTCGCGTTTTCATTGTTTTGCCATAAATTTCCTAAACTCAGATATATTGCCGATTTTAATAAAAAAAGTTGTAGAAAATACTTGTCAATAATGGCAGATTGTGTTACTATAATTATACGCAATTATGAACGATATTGACCGGGATACCACAGTGATTCTCCGGGATAGAGTGAGTAAGTGTGAAATTTCTTAGGAGAACCATTTGTGATGAAGATTTACGTCGGAAACCTGCCCTACAGCGTCCGTGATGCCGAACTCGAAGAACTTTTTGCCCCCTACGGCGAAGTTACCAGCGCCAATGTTATCATTGAACGCGAAACCAATCGCTCAAAAGGCTTCGGCTTTGTTGAAATGCCCTCAAAGACTGATGCTGAAAAGGCAATTGCCGAACTGAACAATAAAGAAATCAACGGTCGCGGCCTCAAAGTTAATGAAGCCAAGCCCCGCGAAGATCGCCCGGCTCGCAGACCTTCACGCTACTAATTCTTAATTAGTAACCGAAGCGCCGCCGTAATCCACAAGATTACGGCGGTTTTTCATTTTAGCTTTCCCTGATGATATGTTATACTCTGACATGACAATCTGGGCCGGCCTCAGATAAAGATTATGCGACAAGGCTAAAGCCGAAAAGTTAAACCAGGCCAGGGGAGAGCAGATCATGCTTGAATTTTTACTTGCCGTATTAGTAATTTACCTGGTGGCAGACCGATTCAATGCTTTAAAAAAACACCTGCTAGAGAGAATTGCCGACCTTGAAAATCAGGTAAAGTTTTTAAATGACAAGGTCAATGCCCTCAAAAGAAACATTGACCGCCAGAATCGCTCAGAAGCCGCCGCTGCCCGAACTAAAGACGTGGCAACTGCCGAAAAAGCTTTGCCCGAGAATGTTGCAGAGCCAGGCATCAGCCCGGAACCCACCAGAAAAACTCTGGCAGAAGTCGACAGTGAAAAGCTCAGACCCACTGAGCCTGCCACCGGAAAACCTTCATTTCAGTCTTCGCAGCCAATTTCTGCCTTTTCTGACAAAAAACCGGCCGCCGATTTTTCGGGTCTCAGTTTTGACCAGCCTGGCAAAGAAGTCTCCGGACAAAACACCGAGGGCTATGAATGGCTGAAAAAATCCCGTGAAGATACAACTGAGCGTCATTCTGGTGCTGTTCACACTGATAGCTCTGCTGCTTCAAACGAAAAAACCGAAGACAGGACTTCGGAAACAGCCGAAAAAACTATAGCCCCCGATATCTCTGACAGAAAAGCCGAGCTTAATTCAGATCCTGGTGCAAAAGCTTCCGGCACGGGTAAAGCCGCTCATGGCGGTCCAGGTGGCCCTGGCGGTCCGAAAAAACCTGAAAATCCCCCTGATGACTGGGGAGAAGGCTGGCGACGCTTTAAGTCCAGCGTCGACTGGGAGCAGTTCACCGGTGCCATGCTTTTTGCCTGGCTGGGGGGGCTTGCTTTGTTTATCGGTGCCGGCTTCTTTGTTAAATACAGCATCGATAAAAATCTGATTTCGCCGGTTATGCGACTGGTGATCGGAGCTCTTGTAGGCCTGGGCATGATTGGCGGTTCATTCAGATTTGAGCGCGGTCGCTACGATACGATGCGTCAAACCTTTGCCGCCGGCGGTGTCGGTGTTCTCTATTCGGTTTTCTTTGCTGCAACTCTTTATTATGAATATCTGCCGAAGCCCGCTGGTTTCGCTGCACTATCGATCGTTTCTGCCGCTGCTTTCGTTCTGGCGCTTTTTCACCGCGGTGTTGCCATCTCGGTGCTAGGCGGCGTCGGTGCCTATCTGACACCTCTGCTGGTTACCACCGGGCAGGGTGGGCTGCTCTCGCTGTTCACTTACCTGTCAGTTGTAAATATCGGTCTTTTTCAGGTTGTCAGGCGCCTTGAATCGAATGCTCTGCTGCTGTTCGCTTCTATTGGCACAATGTTTTCGCTTGGTTGCGGTACATTTCTCGCTGAGCCGCTGCCCGAGGGCATGCCAATTTTTATCGCATGGTCGGCAAACCTCGCGCTGTTTGCATTTTTTCTCGACCGAATCAAAGGCGATCCGGTCGTCAGCACTTCTATCAGGTGTACCGGCATTGCAATTTTTTCGGTCAGTGCCGCAATCGCTTTGCTTGTCACTCTTGGCTACACATCGAGCGCCCCGATGGCTATGATGGCGGCTGCGATGACCATCGCGACCGCTCTGGCGTTCAGGCAGTCGGCCTGGCATGAAATGGTCATACCCTATGCCGCCATAACTTTTCTGGTGTCGGCATTCTGGGCTCTGACAAGATTTAATGCCGGCAGCTCACACTGGGCTTTTCTAGCTTTTTTCGTGTATGGGATTGCCGGCGGTATCGGGCCAGTACTGCTGATTTACCGCAATGGTATCAGCCAGAGATTTCTTACCTGGTTCAGAGTCTTTCCGGTCGCCCTTGCCGCGTTGTTGCTGCTGACCCTGGTGGTAACACCACAGATGTCATTCATGTTCTGGCCGCTCACCATTGCTTTGCAGCTGATTGGCATCTTTGTCAGCATGATTTTTGGAGCGATTCCGCAACTCTTTGCGATGACAGTGATCCTTGTCATTGCCGCAATAATCTGGCTTACCGCCGGTTCGCCGGTTGCATTGCCACTGGCATTCTACGGTTTTCTGCTGGTGACCGGCGCTCTTGTCGTGCTGGCGACCTTCTACTGCCTGGCAAAAGTTGCAGAATGGGGGGCGACGCTCAAGCTCAGCCCTGAAATCACCGACAAGGCCCGCCTCAACCCGGCAATGACCGAGTGGATGTCTTCGGCACCAATCATCGGCATATTCGTGCTGCTCGGCCTCGCGTTTTCGATGCCGGGGCAAATCAATGCCAGCCCGGGCATGCTGACTCTGGTGTGTTTCATGGCAATTGCCATCGCCCTCAGTCGTCGCCTCAAATTCGAATATATGGGCGCTATTACTCTGTTGACCGCCGGTTTTGCCCAGGCTTTCTGGGCACTGCGACCCGATCTCGCGTCTGCCGGCCAGCCATTTGTCTCGATGCTCTGGTCAGGCGGACTGTATATAGCTTCATTGATCCTGCCATTCGTCCTCTTCAAAGACTTTGCCGTTTCGCGGCGCATCTGGATGAGCTGGTCGATCTTCGAGCTCGCTCAGGCGCTATTCTTTGTTTATGCCGCAGATAAGATGTGGCAGCGCGAAATATCAGGCTGGATACCGGCTATTCTTGCATGCCTCAAGTTTCCTGCGGTCTCGGCGCTGGTTTCACAGCTGGCCGGCCGCGCCGAGCGCAACAGCATTCTCGCCTGCCATGGCGGTGTTTTACTGTTCTACATTTCTTTGACCCCGTTTCTGCTTCTGGAAACAGGCTGGCTTGGCCTGGTACTGGTTCTCGAATCGGTGGGCCTCCTCTGGCTCAACCATCGCGTCGAACACAACGGATTGCGCCGTGTCGCTGCCGTTATGGCCCCGGTCGGTCTCTACCTGCTCCTTTCGTGGCTGCCGCAGATGAAAGGGCCCGAAAGTATAATCATTCTGAATCCGGCGGTTATTTCGGTTCTGGTTGCGGTAATCGCCATGTTTGGTGCGGTGCGCCTCGCCCCACACCCTGATGACCGACTCTGGAAATGGAACATCACCAATTACTTCACCTGGATTGCCGTTCTTACCGGATTTTACTTCGTTAATCTGGTGGTGGCCGACATCTTTACCGGCTCACATGTGGCAACGGGTTCGACAATCCGCTTTATTCCGATGGCCGGTGATATCCTTCATCGCATCGTTTACACAACTTTGTGGGCTCTGTTTGGCGCCATACTCTGGAAACGCCAGGATCTGCACATTGCCGTGCGCATTTTTGGCCTGATTCTGCTTGGTCTGGGCGTTTTCTGGCTGATAATGTTCCCGTTCAACTATGGTTACGCCGTCGCTGCCATGGCGCCTCTGTTCAACATCGGGATGCTGGCTTATCTGCCGATAATGCTGATTCTGCTGTATCTCTTCATGACTGAGCCATGGGGTGCAACCTCGGTCAGCATCAAGAACTTTTTCCTGGCCATGTTGCTGATCACCGGTTTTCTCGCTCTCAAAGTCATCAAAGCGACCATTTTCCAGGCGGGGCAACCCCTTGATCTGTTTCAGGCCAAAACTGCCTCGATGGCGGTGGCTTCGGCGGCCGGCTGGATTGTCTATGGCCTGGCGATGCTTGTCTGGCCAAAACGCCTTGACCGCCCCTTCAGAATCGCCGGCCTGATTCTGATGTCGCTGGGTCTGTTACGCACCGTACTTTTCCCGTTCAGATTCGCCGTAGACTTTGGTGCCATGACGCCGTTGATGAACCGACCGACCCTGCTGTTTGCTTTTGCCATCGGCGTTCTGATCTGGTTGACCCGTCGCCGTCAGGATGCTTCCTGGCCGCTGCAGTCGGTCGATTCACAACCACTTTTTGCAACGATGCTGGCTTTGATGGTTTTTTATGTTCTCAATGTCGAAATTGCCAGTGTTTTTGGTCATAGAGAGCGGGCTTTCAGTCTGCTGACCCGTGGCAGCCTGGCACATCAGCTTGGCTACAGCCTTGGCTGGCTGGTCTATGCAATCGGCCTGCTGGCATCTGGCATCAGATGGAACCAGGTGCGCGCCCGTCAGGCTGCCCTGATTCTGATTCTGGTCACTTCTGCGAAAATCTTTCTCAAAGATCTCTGGGATCTCGGGCAGCTCTACCGGGTCGCTTCGTTCATCGGCCTGGCTGCTGTTCTGATGCTGGTTTCATATCTTTATCAGCGCTTTCTTGCCAAATCGGGGGTTAATGCCAATGAAAAGTAATAAATGCATTATTGTGCTTGTCGTTGCAATGATGACCATTGCTGCCGTCTCTTCCGCTCAGGGCTGGTTAACCAGGGCAGCGGTTCAGGTCGCCAACCCGGGTTACAAGAAGGCGGTTCTACCACCAGAATTGCACAGGGCCCCGGAGGATGTCGGCACTTTGAGCAATCTTGATCTCGCGCTTGTCGGCCCTGATGGCAAGTTTCGCGCCTATGACATGTTTATGCGCACTGCCGGCAGAGCTGAGACAATGGATGTTGCAGCAGAAAAGGTCACTTTGCTTGACGACCGCCGTATACTCTGGGAAGGCGCCCTGAACCCAGATCTTCTTTACAGTTCGATCAGAGTTGCTCTTAACGGTGGAAATTTTACCGGCAAAGCTGACTTTGAAGCCTTAGCCGGTGAAACCTGGCAGGTGCTCGCGACCGGAACCGCTCTCATGCCTCAGAATGGTGAGACAGCCGCCGAGATCAGGTTTCCTGAAGCAAAATTTGCCAGGGTCAGATGCTACTTTACCGGCTTTGATGAATACTTCAAGCAGACTCCAGTTTTTGTGCAGTCAGTCATTATGACCGGCCGAAAGTCGGGGAGTGATTTTGAATACAGAGTTCTAACCCCTGAGTTTGAACAGAGCGAAATCGAGCAGGGTGTTGAAACTCGCGTATTTCTGCCCGGTTCAGGCCTGCGCATCGAGTCGGTTGAAGTGCAGACTTCGGCGCAGTTCAAGGGTGACTGGCAGATTGGCCGCGAAGAAATCAAACTTGGCCGTCGTGAGTTCGTTCAGATTGCCGGGGGCAGCAACCAGGCAATCGCCGGGGAAGAGAAAACCCTTGTGATCAGTTACCCGCATGTATGGGGCAATCGGGCCCTGCTGCTGCGTATGAAGTCAGATTCGTATTTTGGCAGAATCGAGCTGATCAGGGTTAAGGTCATGCTGCCGAGCATTCAGTTCGTTGCCGATCAGCCCGGCCAGTATGCTCTCGAAACCGGTCACAAGAGAGAAAATCGCGTTCTTGGTGAGCCGGTCGAAGACAAATCAGCTGCCAGTGAAATTATTGTTTTCGAAAAGTCTGAAGAAAATATAAGTCTGCAGGCAGAAAGCATACTTAAAACCTTCACCCCGAAAGGCGCCCCGTTCAATGCCGACGGCTACCGGTGGCAGGCGGGCTTTAAAGTCCCGGCTGCCGGCTTTTTTCAGCTGGTGACCAATGAAAAAATCAGTCTCGACCAGACCCCGGCAGCACTGAGAATCGTCAAAGACGGGTTTCAGATTCCGTATTTTCTGGGTGGCCGCGAACTGCGCGAACTCGAGATCAAGGCCGATGAAGAATATGAACAGACCGGCAATCGAACGATTTTCATCATCAGATTACCAGAGAAGCTGAAGAAGCCAACGGCACTCAAATTCAAGGCCCGCGGCATTTTTACCAGAAAACTTAAATTCGAAAAACATGAATTTGGTCAGATCAGCTGGCAGTATTGGCGTGAAGCCAACTGGGTCAATAAAACCGACTCTGAAAGTGAATTTCAGCTCAGTCTTGCCGACTTCCCTGAAGATCAGAAGGAAATCAGACTGATCGTCGAGCACGGCAGCAATCAGAAGCTCGAAATTGCTGCGTTTAAAGGCCTTTACCCAGCTTTCGATCTGTTCTTCGTCGCCGGCGAAGCCGGTGACTATCGCCTCTTGGGTGGCAAAGCCGCCGCTGTCGCTCCGGTTTATGATCTGGCCATGATTGAAAGAAAGCTCAGCGAACTGGCCCCTGAAAAAATAAGACTCGAAAGCATCGAGTTCATTGCTTCCGGAACATCCTCCGCTTCTGCTGAGCCCGTGATCGAGCAGGGGGCGCCTTTCAGTGACGGCGGTTACAGCTGGGTGGCAACCTTTTCTGCTCCTGCCGCCGGGTTTTATCAGCTGGCACTCAATCTTAAAGCCGCTCTTGACAGTAACCCCGATGGTATCAGGCTGGTGCGCAACGGGCAGCAGGTGCCTTATTTCCCGGGTCAGACCTCGGCTGCTGCCATAGATCTGAAATTTACTTCTGAATACAGCCGCGAAAACAACACGACGGTCATCAATATTGAATTGCCGGCAGCTTCGAAGCAATGGAACAACATCGAGTTTACCGCGGGCGGCGTTTTCAGCCGCACCCTGACCCTTGAAATCAGAAAACCCGGCAAGCTCGGCTGGAAAACCTTCGCGACCAGCACCTGGAAAAACAGCACCGATAGCGCCGGAACGCACCGGATTACTCTAAACGGCCTTCCCGAGGGCGAAACAGAGTTGCGCCTGTCTATACCGCATGGTGATAACAGCCCGATGCAGATCACTTCGGTTAAAGGTCTCTACAGCAGCCGAACTCTGCTGTTTCTTGCCAACGAGCCAGGTGAATACCATGTTTATGGCGGCAATCCCTCGGCGAAAGCGCCGCGCTACGATCTGGCCATGATCAGCGATTCGCTGCTCACCCGCGAGCCTCACAAGATTCAGCTTGGTGAACCGGCCTCGCACAGCGGCGCCAGTCAAGTTAAAAAGCAGGTCGAAGAAGCTTTCAGTGACCGCGGCTGGGGCATTTACGCAATTCTCGGCCTGGTGACCGCGATTCTGCTGGTGCTTATCGTTCGACTTTTCCCTGAAGAAAAGAAAGCCGAAGCCGCCACCGATGTAAAACCGGAAAACAAAGAATAGCCACAGATGGACACTGATAAACGCTGATAAAAACGACTGAGCCAATTTTCAGACATAATAAAAAAGCCCCCGGCATTGCCGGGGGCCTTTTTT
>ERZ795032.1071-NODE-1071-length-21533-cov-5.481423_pt1 | contig 21533 bp, 14 predicted proteins | sample MGYA00375124_ERZ795032 | MGnify/ENA primary metagenome ERZ795032 (study PRJEB30167, sample SAMN05720154) | activated sludge metagenome | isolation source: Anaerobic digester | place: China | collected 2015-12-16 ...
ACATATCTATCTAAAAAAAACGACGATGCATTTATGCCCAAACTTTCAATTAACTCCTTAGAATCTTTTTCAATCTGCTTTTTTTCTTTCTCACTAATATTATCATTTTTTATTGAAAAGCTCTTTTTGTCATCGTTTTCATCGTTTGTGCCCAAAGCTGAAGGGTTTGCATCCCTGTATATAAAGGAACCGCTCCCTGTAAAAACAAGGGTTTTTTCTCCTGTTTCATAAATATCATCTTCATCTGCTTTATCTATTTTACTCGTTTTATCCTGATCATTATCATTAAATGAAATCATTGAAGCAAAATCCTTTCCAAGCAATACACTTACAACCTTTTCTTTGTTGATATTGCCATTTCCAAGCTCCAGCATGGGTGTTTTTTTATTGTACCCGGGTATTTGACAATTTTCATCAATCCTTATACCCTTTTTCTGCAATATACTTAGTATACTGGTTGCAGTTTCCTTTGGAATGCTGCCCTGAATTTTATATATACCAGAATAAATTAGAAGAAACAAATTCAATGTAATAAATATTATTATAAATATGTTTTTTGCTCTTGACCAATCCACTGCTATTCATCCTTCTGCTGCACTGCACTATTTTTTTTAGCAAGTTGTAAAAAGTAGTACTCTCCATCAGACCTTTCTATTATCCAAACAGGTGGAATTCCTTTACTGTCATATCCACCATTAAGGAGATAAGCCATTGTAATGTCTTTGACTTCAATATTATCAAAACTCTGCTTTCCATATTTTTTGGACATTTCGTTCAGCATGTCTTCAAAATATATGTTATATTCACTTTGAGTCCGGCTCTTCTCAATACTTGCAAGATACCACCTGCACTCAATTATTCTCTTTCCGTTTGCTTTAATGGATACTGCACTTTTAACAGGCTCTTTATCTCCGCTCTTGTCTTGAAAATTAATATAAACCGGCAAATCCCCCAATTTATAATCAAAAATGAACTCGTAGTAACCTTGATTCTCATCTTTTACCTGTTTTAAGTACAGATCTGTTTCAGGATCAATATAACCTTTTTTAATCCTGCTGATGAAAATATAAGCTTTTTCAAAAGCCGAACCTATGTCACTCTTTTCCTGATCATCCACACCGGGAATATACTTATATTCTAAAAGGCCATCATTATACAGTCGGTATGTATTATTAATATTCTTGAATACAACCGCATTATTCTCAATATAGCGGTCAAAACTTTCCTTTTCATTTCCAAGGATAACTCTTGCAATTTCTTCAATATCTGCAGTTTTTCTATTATCATAATAAATCGCAGATGGATATTTATAATATTTTATACCTTCAGCTACACACAAGATATCCGGCGAAATAGACAACTGAAGTTTTTTGCTAATAACATTATTTGGATCAATCTCTTTAAAGGTATTGTATTGTACAATATTGCCATTATACTCCAGGTTGTTAATAGTTTTTGTATAACCGCTTTTTAACATTCCCTTTTTGTTAAAAGGTACTATGTATCTGTATAAACCCTTGGAACTATATATGTAAACTGTATTGTTATTATTAATATCTTCATAAGGTAAAATAAATATTTTCTGGATACTATCAAAATAATCAGAGGAAGATCCGGTAATGTCAAGAAACCATTTTAAAAGGCCTGTTTTGATTCCTGTTTTAAACTCTATCATAATGCTTTTTTTTACTGTTAAGTCAATCCATGTATTCATGTTGACACTATGGCCTTCACCGGAAGTTAATACTTTTTCAAGGTAGCCGCAGGCTTCGTCCCACAGCTCATTGTAAATGTAGTCATCCTTACCGATTACCCAGTGGGTTCTATTTCCATTGGATATTGTTATTCTGTATGGACTAAATATATCTTTTCTTGCTATCTCCACTATATCAGTCTTATCATTATTGCTCTGGCTGCTAAATACCTTCGATATAAAATTAAAAGGAAACCTATGACTTTGATAATCCCACAGGATTCCTACCTGTATTATGCTTGATAATACTAAAACTATTAAAACAGCAGATTTTACCTTTTCTCTGTTAAAGCTAAGCATTTAAGTACCTTATCCCCGGTTATTTAAACTGGAATCTTTTGCCATTGATATCTGTATCAACAATATTACTTTTGAAAACGTCCTCAATTTTAGTCACGCTGTTAAGCAACTTATCTTTATCACTTTCGTCCAAGAAAACAACTGTAAAATATTGTATCTGCAGGTTTTTGCCTTCCTCAAGAAATATTTCATCATTTTGGCTGGACAGATCTTTCAAAACATCAATATTATTTTTGTCTTCGGTTGCCCCTACAGATATTGTACCCTGTGTATCGCTTATACTAACCTCCCCATTAATACCCGCCAGGTTCTCTTTTTCTTTTAAGCTATCAAATACAGGTTTTTTATAAATAATGATCTTAAACTTGTTTTTGCCTTTCTTAAGTTCAAACGATTTTGTAAAAAAGCCCGATATCCCAATATCCCATCTATTTTCACCTTCGATATTGAGAAATTGCTCATATATGCCTTTGTCCTCATTATACCTGCTTAAAATTACGCTAATACTTTCCTCTTTAGTACATCCGGAAACATTATATAATTTCTTTGAGACAATATCACTTGAAACATATCTGGTAAAGGAAACCAGAAATTGTTCTGTTTCTTTAATATCTTTATTTTCTATTATTGCTAGCAACTCGGCTTCAAACCTCGCCTTAAATTCCTGTTCCTTGTCCAGATTTTTAACATCAGTATTTCCTGACGACTGGCTTGATTTATCCTCAAGACTGTCTACAGGATGGGCCATAACTGGTATAGCCATAAAAACAACCAATATTAAAATGACTACTGTGCAAAATAATTTCTTACACATTTTAATTCTCCCGGAAACAATTTATTAAGTCAAATAGTCTAATAATATTTACACTTAAACTATACATTACTCAAATAAATTATACATTTTTTTTGTTACAACTCTATTACATCGTATTTAAGAATGAATTACATGCTATATCCTGTGAAACCGCAGGAAGCCTCACTAAAACTTCAGTTCCTTTTCCCAGCTCACTTGTAATATTTATTGTACCTCCATGGGCTTCAATTATTTCCCGGGCAATTGAAAGTCCAAGACCTGTACCACCCATTTCCCTTGAACGAGCCTTGTCTACTCTGTAAAACCTCTCAAATATTCTGGGCAAATCTTCCTCAGGTATTCCTACACCATTATCAGCAACTTTAACATATGCTTCATTATATGTTTTTCCAATATAAACTGAAACCTTTCCTCCCTCAGGAGTGTATTTAATAGCATTTGTTATTATGTTGATAGTAACTTGTTCAAGCCTGTCCCTGTCACCCTTAACAAGAGGTATATCGCCTATAACATAGCATTCCAGCTTATGACCTTTATTTTTAGCTTCTATCTGTAATTTATTTGCGGAATTTCTTATAAGCTCCACAAAGGATATTTCCTTCATATTCCACTGCATTTGCTTATTATCCAGTCTGGAAAGCTGAAGTAAGTCCTTTACCAGCCTGGTCATTCTATCAGCTTCAGAATTAATTACATTAAGAAAGCTTTCAGCAATTTCTCTGTCATCAATATCCCCATCCAAAAGAGATTCAGTATAGCTTTTTATTGAAGTAAGGGGAGTTCTCAATTCATGGGAAACATTTGCAACAAATTCCTTTCTCATGTTTTCCAGTTTTTCCTGTTCAGTTATATCATGTAATACTGCAATTATACCCTCAGCTTTTTTGAACTCATCTGTAAACATGGCGAAATAAGCTTTTAAAATCTTTCCATCTTTAGTAATGCTGCTTTCCCTGCTCGAAAAAGTCTCTAAATATAGTATTTCCTCGAGTTTCAAATCTAGTCCGTATTCCTCCACAAACTCATTAAATGTGTAGTTAAATTCTTTTTGTCCAAGCATTTTCAAGAAAGCAGGATTTACATGAATCGCCTCGCCTTTTAAATTAAACGCTATAACACCATCTGTCATATAATTGAATATGGTTTCAATTTTATTCTTTTCACTAGAGATCTCCGTTAGAGTATCCTTCAGGTTCTTAGCCATATAGTTAAAAGCCTTTGTAAGCTGACCGATTTCATCATCGGACATAACTTCCAGCATCTGATCAAAGTCACCTGCGGCCAGTCGTTGAGCCTTATACATAATTTTATTAATAGGCGATGTTATTGTTTTAGATAACATATACCCAAGAATAAGAGATATTAGAACAGAAATCAGCAAACTTATAAGGATAATCTTGTTAAATCCTGTAATAGTTTCCTGCCATGCTTCACTATCATATCTGAAATATAAAATAAAGTCTCCATCTGCAAGTTTTACTTCTCTGGCATAATCGAAATATCTACGGCCATTTATATTAACAAGTTTGCTTTTATCACCTTTTAACTCGTTATTTAAGACAGCAATAAAGTTTACCGAACAGATAATCTCATTCATAAACAGTTTTCCATTGCTATCAGCCGCACTATAATATCTGTCAGATGAATATTTTACACTTAAGTCATTCTTGTCAATAACTGTATAGCTCTTGTATGCATCTAAAATAGAAAACTCTATAATTGCATTTCTACCATCATTTACACTTAAATATGATAACATATCCTTCAAAGAAGAGTCACTTTTTATTAACCAATTATCAAAACCTCTTTCCAGGGATGACTTAAAACTATCATAGTGCTGGGTTTCAACTTTTCTATTTAGAAAAAGGCCAACAGGCGTAATCAAAAATATTGTAATTAAAATAAATATACTAACAAGTCTCCATTGAATACTCTTGAAAGACATATATACCTCACTTAGTCAGCTTTCACTTAGTCAGCTTTGTAAAAGTAGTACCCTACACCTCTTTTAGTCAATAAGTATTGCGGATTTGCAGGATCTTTTTCAAGTTTTTCCCTTACCCTTCTTACTGTCACATCTACAGTCCTTACATCACCATAGTATTCATATCCCCACACTTTTTCAAGCAGGTTCTCCCTGGTAAAAATCTGCCCCTGATGCTGAGCTAGAAACTTAACCAGCTCAAATTCCCTTAATGTAAGCTCAATTACAGTATTCTCACGAACCACTTCATACCGGTCAATATTAATATTTAAATCGCCACACACAAGGGTACCTTCAGATTTTCCTGTACCAATCTCATCTACGCTTGTTCTTCTTAAATTAGCTTTTACTCTGGCTATAAGTTCTCTTTGACTGAAAGGTTTTGTTATATAATCATCTGCACCAAGTTCCAAGCCTAAAACCTTATCTACCTCTTCTTCCCTGGCTGTAAGCATAATTATAGGAGTGTTGACAGATTGCCTAAGTTTACGGCATACAGCGAACCCATCCATTTTAGGAAGCATTATATCAAGCAGTATCAAATCTGGATTCTCATTTAATCCCATTTCCATGCCCTTTTCTCCATCATATGCCTCAATAGTGGTAAAACCTTCTTTTTTCAGATTATGCTTTAAAATATCTACTATATGTTTTTCATCATCAACTATCAGGATTTTTTTACCCAATCCAACCCCCCCTTGATTTTGGTTATAAACCTATTATACCATTAAATAAATAAATTTGAATGAGTATTTTAAAACAAAATTGTAATATTATTGTAATATGTTTGTATTCATCTACAGCATAATATGATTAGACGTAAGATAAGATTGTTTAGTTCCAAAAAAGCATAAATTTTTATGCCTGAATCACATTACTTAACTAACCTTTGAAAATCCGCTTTTATTAAATTATAGCTGTAAACAGCAGAATGCCTTTGATATTCTGCATTAACAAGAGCTTCTCTTGCACTTAAAAGTGCATCCTTTGTAATTACTCCATTTTTATATTTTAGCTCTGAAATATCCAGCTTCTTTTTCATAATATCCACATACTTATCGGCCAAATACACCCTGTCTCTTTGGTTAAGCAAATTGGAATAGGCGTTTTTAACGCTAACTTCTATATTAATTTTTTTCTCTTCCAAAGCTGCAATAGTTTCTTCAAGTGAATACCTTACACTTATATATGACAAATTATGAACTGAAAAACATTGCTCTATGATATCAAGTTGTTTCTGTTTTAGTTCAATATCATTCAAATATCTGTACACATCAACATTATTGTTTATTGCAGATTTTACATATGTTTTTAAATCATCAATCTTTACCGGTTCAAATAGAAAGGAAGTTTCTATATTGATATTATATTTGTTATCGTCAATTTCAATGCTTAAAAGCCTTTTTAACTCTTCTGATTTCGATTTAATGTTTTCTTTTATTTTTGCTATATCAAATTCCTTATTTTCAATTCCTACCTCAATTTCAAGCAATTCGTTATCTGTAATCAACCCATTTGACCTCTTTACTTTTGCCAGCTCATACCTTTCAAACATGATGGCAAGCTTTAACTCTTCAGCCTCCAGCTGTTTTTGTGCCAGTGAAGAAGATTGAAAATTTTTATATATATTTAACTTCAGGTTTAATAAATTCTCTTCTATAGATTTTTGTGCTTTTTTCAAATTATTTAAGGCTTCCATTGGTCTTATATGTTTTATAAGCAGCTTATTATAATCAAGATATTTATCTTCTGTATACCAATACTTATCAGCATCTTCTGTAGCTTGCTTATATAAAGCTTTGTTCAGTTCTATGTTAATATCGTCTATTTTTGCCTGAATACTATTTGCTTTATAAATATCGCCAATAGATTCAATACTAATATTTTCGTCAATAATAACTTTATTGTCTTCTGCATAAATTTCTATAGAAGAAATCGAAATAATTAATATGAATATTAAAACGAAGCAAATAATCTTAGTAAAATTATTACCTGCTTTATATTTGTTTACCCTTAAAATCTTTTCTTTTATTTCAATTCTGCTTATTACTTCGAATATTTGCCTGGTTTTTGACCTTATATTTAACATTAATACACCCCCATTATTCGTGCGCATGATTCTCATTATTGGTATGAATTTATTAATAACCCGGGCCTGATAAGCATGCATTTTTAAACTTCATGACCTTTGTATTATAATTAAATATAGATATATTGTACCTATCTTCCATCTCTTCTATTTTTATTTCTTCTTCACTAACTCTATAACGTGGTATTATACCTTCTATATACTTTGCTTTTATTACTGAAAGATTTCTTTTTACTGTATTAAGACGTGTTTCCATCATGCTCAGCTCTCTATACGAACTTTTTATATCAAAATAAGCATCTTTTATTTCATTTGAAATAGCAAGTTGCGTTTTTTGTAAATTAAGTTCCAAATCGTTTATTTCCTTGGTAATATCTGAATGTTGCCTTTTAACATCAGTATATATAATGTTAACATTGTCCTTTTCAAGTATCCCAATTTCAAGCTTTTTTAATTTTATCTGCCATTTAATTATGTTAATTTCTTCTCTGAAATTCAAGGCTTGATTTATATAATACTCAAGATCTTTTAGTTGAAAGCAAATCATGTTTTCAAAAGAAATTTCATCATAAAATGTATCAAGTTTATTTCCAATATATGCATTAAAATTCCTGCATTCTTTTTCATAATTCCTATTTTCTATATTCCTTTCAATTTCCATCTTGCATAGCTCATATTCTGCTTCTTCTAAATCATATGAAGAAATCTGGCCATTTTTGTATTTTACTTCTTCATTTTTGAACTTTTGTACAGCAATTACATACTCTTTTTCTTTGTTTCGAAAATTGCTTTTAGCTCCGAGTAATGCTGTGTAATAGCCCCTAAGATTTACTATTAAGGTATTCTGCGTAATTATTCTCCTTTGGGATGCTGCTTCCCAGCTACATCTTTTTTGTTCGGGTTCTAAGTGTTTATTGTTCAATAAAAGCATGCGTGCATATAATGTTGGAGAATCATATATGTCAATATTCACTGATAATTCTACTGCTTTATTATATTCATACTCCATATCAAGAACTATTTTGTCCATATTTTTTCTTATGCGGCTGTTATATAGCATAAGTCCACTGGCTTCTTCAAATGACATGCTTTTTACTTCTGATGCATAAGCATAGATATCTGATATCATTAATACCATGCACATAACTAAAAATAAAGGCAATTTGTTTTTCAGCAATTTTTTCACTTTATCACCACAAACCTTTTATTTAATCACATATCCCGAATATATGAACTTAACCCATTGTTATCTACTATTTCCCTCAAAAGTTAACATAAAATAATTTTTTTATACTACACACTACAGTGAAATCGTTACTTGTCACTTTTCAAGGGAACATATCACCTTATATTTTTATATTACTTTAGCTCAAAATTTTCCAGCGAATTCGGTATTGCTGCATAATCAGTTAATGTATTATTGGGTCCAGCAAAAAACAACACCCTTATGTTTTTTCCAACCTGGTTTCCGCTTATTGTTAATATAATTCTAGCCGCGCCAGTATTTGTTGCTGCTTCATACCTTGACTCTATCACCTGATTAACTGTATTATTAACAAGTACAATAAATTGACCAAGTTCGCTTGAGCTTAAAGATTTCCCTGAGCCATTGGCAGTTTTTATATTTTCATTAAGAGTAATAATAATATTTGTATTGGAATTTACATTTAGTACCGACATACCTGTTACATAAGGCGGATATTTATCTACAGCTGTTGTCAGTCCCAGGCCTTGTATGGGCTGCCCGTAAACATCCGATGTTTTTATATCTTTTAGAGCAGTATGTACAGTTACATTTTTTCCCCCAAACTGTCCGTTACTTGAAATATGGTCATTTACATAAAGAGTTATCTTTTTATTACCTGCATCATATTCAGCACTTGAAATACTAAGAGTTTCTGTACCCGCTGTTATAATAAAATCAGCAGCTGTAAGTGTTTCGCCGTTAATATCCTTTGATAAGATTAATTCTATAGTATTTCTCCCTGTGATATAGGCATAAAGAACTCTTGAAGGAGATTCCACTTTTTCAAACGGAGCAATAATTCCTTTTGCAACCATTACATTACCTGCTTCGTCTTTTACAGCCGAAATCTGTAGAACGTTTATGTCATTCATATTAAATTTTTCAGGGAGAGATATCACAACTGTTCTATAATCTGATAATAGCTCAATCACAGTTCCTTCAGGAAGTTTTTCCGATACATAATTACTGAAGTTCAAATATCTGTAATTTTCACTAGATAAAGCAGTAATCCTATCAACTTTTTCATTAAATAATATAAATAGTCTGTTATCTTTCATTCTAACATATTTTATTTCAGGACTTATATCATCAATTATGCTTATATCTATAGTAAGTGGGACTATTCTATTTTCCTGGGGAGTATAGTCCACTACATCCTGAATTGACAGATTATATGTTCCAGGCTCAAACAAAGAATCTCCCTGTTTCTGTAATACCACTTTATTCCTTATAATGTTTCCTGCTTCATCTATATACCATCCTATCTGGGTAAGTGGTACTGTTTCTCCCGAAATTTTTTTAAGTATATATAAAGCACCTGTTGGTACTACATCCTTTGTGAACTCAAGAATGATTTTATTCTGGTCCTTTATTGTGTAACCTGAAAAACCTGGTGTTTCTTTATCAATTGACGGGGTAATGTATACTTTTATAGTATTTTTGTTCCCATAATAGTCTGTAACATCATAGAAGTATACATCCGTGCCCTGCTCAGCTAATGCAGATGTCCGTTCAAACTCTATTGTATATGTTTTAAAATCGTCATCAGCTGTAACTGATATGACTTCTGCAGCATGAACAGTAACAATTTTTTCTTTAACAATAGGTTCTACCGGTTTGTTAAACCTTATTTTTACTTTGGTCTGTGTAGCACTTATTATCTTCTCAATTTCAGGCAGTGAATTATCCTGATATACTTTAAATTCTATTGGTTCCTGCATAATAGGATAATTAGAATAATCATATACACTTTTATTGATTCTAAGGTAATGAGTTCCTATACTTAAAGGATTTGTAATATTTAGTAATAATGTTTTCCTGTCGATTTTCGTTACATAACCATATAATGTAGAATCATCTATACTGTAACTAGATGATTGTTCAGCATTTTGCACAGGTTCAGAATATACAATCCTTATTTTTTTATTGCCCAACACAGTTAATTCTGTTACTTCCGGAAGTTTTGTATCTATTATGCTATCGATTGTTTTCTTTATATCTTGCTCCAAACCAACTTCCTTTTTAACGGTAACCTCTACTCTCTTCTGCTGCTGGACCGGGTTTACAAGACACAATGTAACTATTTTTCTATCTTGCGATACTCTGATATCATTAATTTCAGCTTTATTGCCATCTGCAATTATACTATAATTATTTTTATTTTTTACTTTATTTACATCAACTGCTTTGTTTAACACTATATTAACCTCTATTAGGTTATCTGCACAAACATCCTTTACTTCAAGAGGAAGTGAAATAAAAGTTATATTGGCAAATGCTCTTATCTCTGTTCCCTGCACCTCTCCAACTATAGTTCTTCTTCCTTCTTTTAAATTTTCAATAGCTGTTTCCCAATTAACAGGTACTTCTTTCTGACTCTCATCACTAAAAGTAGCGGTAACAGTTTGAGGCAATTTAACTTCATCACCTATATTAATTACACCAAGATCTATCTCTTTTATAGATGTAATTTGTGGTGAAATACTTAATAAACCGACTTCAATAGCTTTTTCTTTTTCTATGGCTCCTTCATCCATAAGTTTCTCTAAAAGTGTTCTGTCAGAATTTTTCATTTTTAGCTGCAGAGCTTCAACAATTGCAACTGCAATATCCTCATTTTTTAGAACTTCTTTATCCGCAATATCCCACAATCCTACTTTAAATGCAAATTTCATAACTTCTTCCCATTTAAAATCGAAATCTTTACTATTACCATAATCCTGCCTGTATCCTAAAGCCTCAAGCAATATTTTATAAAACATTTGTGGTGTTACCAGTCCACGGGGGTTAAATTTGCCGTCTATTCCTCCATGCCATCCAAATTGATCGTTAGCTTTTATATAAGCCAGAACATTTATACCTTCTTGCCAGGTTATATCATCCGCATCAATAAAATTATTATTCATGTTATACTCTAGTGCTTCCTGTTCATAATTTCTGCCAAAAAGACGTAATGTAAGAATAACCGCCTGTAACCTTTCTGTCCTTTTCCCTAGGTATTCTTGCGTTATTCCTTTTCCGTCACCTTTTAATACTCCAAGAATAGCACATATTTCAGCTTCTGTTTTTATACTTTCTCCAATAGTGTAAACTTGTATCTGGAATACTATTGTAAATATGTATGTAATAATCATTAAGTTGATAATCAATGATCTTTTTCTGTGATTTCTACCGGGCATAAACTTACCCCCCCAATACATTTTTCTTTGGTAAATATTTATATAGTATATTAATTATACCATCAATAAATAATAGCGTCAATTTTAAAGATTTTGATGCAGATTATTTTTAGACTTATTATTCTATGCTTTTGTTCCGTATATACAAATCATATTCTATTTGTTTTATGGCATGAAAAAAGAGCCTGGGATAGACCCAAGCTCTTTAATTATTTATTACATTTTATTATACTGCTGCATCTTTAACTTCTACAGTCTGAACTTTATCAGCTTTGTATTCGTTTCTTACTGCATCAGTAATTGGGTATTGCTGTGTTATTTCAAGCTTAGCTGCTTTTACAAAAGCATCGCCGCTTACTGTAAGAGTTACTGTATCTCCTGCTACAACTGCTGCACTAACAGTCCTGTCTTTAACAGTAAATGTAAGCCTAGATACTGAGGCTGCATCAACAGCTTCTGTAAACTGAATTGCTATTTCATTTTCGCCAGTCTTAGCAGTAATTGCCTTAATTGAAGGAGCGAATTTGTCTTCAGCCGCAAAACCCGCAACTGAACCTGCTAATGCTTCAATATCAAGGAGTGACTTAATATTGTTATCAGCAAGTAGTACAACGCTTGTAATCAGAGCGTCTGAAGCTGAAAGCTTGTTATCAGCTTTTAGTGTAATAGTAACTTCAGCTTTACCGTTCTTGTTTACATAGTTAGCTGCACCTGCAAGGTATTTCTTGTTAGCATCTTGGCTAAAATCTAATGTAGATATGTCAGCCTCTGCGAGAGCAATCTTAGATGCATTGATGGACTTAATTTCTGTTGAGAGTATCAGCTTAACTGTGTTCGCATTAATGCTCTGTACCTTTTCAATTAAAGGAGCTGCTGCCGATGTTGAAACATTTCTTTCGTAGGAGAGCAGATCTGAAAGGTTGCCTGCTACGTCTGCAACTCTACCTATCAAGAGTTTTTGCGGCACTGCAGTTATTGAGTTAACAGGTATTGTTATCTTAATTTTTGATGAATCCACAAATACAGCTATGCTTGTATTAGCAGGGAGTTTTGCATAGGTAGTTCCATCATAACTAATACGATAATTATCAGCACTTAGCACTGAGTTCGCACCTTCAATAGCCATCTTTTCATTGAAGTATAAATATAAAGTGTATGGGTTCTTGTTCTTGCCGCCTGTTAACGAAAAATCACCATCAAACACATACTCAACTTTTGTTTTAGTTGTGTCATGAGGAGTTTTATCAGTAATTGTTATTTCTTTTATTACAGTTACCATTTTGTTAACAGCAAGGCTTGTATCTTTCACGTCTTTTATTTCGATAGTGTATACACCGCCGGCTAATTTGCTGTTGAATGTCAATGTTGCAACTTTGTCTGCATAAGTTATTGAATAGCCTGTGGTTGATTCAGCTCCATCAGCTTTTTTAATTACGAAGTTATCCTTTGTAGGTGCAATAACTTCTTTACTGAAAGTGATTTTAACTATATCTTCAGCAGTTACTTCTACTTTTGATACTTCAGGAGCTGATAGATCGGCTGCTATATTAAGAGGAAGTGTAGCATCTCCTTCAAGCTTAACACCCCAAAGGTCAACAAGTTTGTCAGTTTTCTTAACAACAAGGCTGGATGATCCAACGGGTACAGGTCTGTCATAAGCAGTTGTATTATCCGGTGATTTCTTGAGAGCATCTACAAATATAAGTTTGAATTCGCTTGCCGAATCAGCAGGATTATATACTGCTCCGCCTACCTGAATTTCAAGTGGCTGCCATGCTGTATAAGTGTGATATACATCAGCAGTTGTTAAACCTTTTACAGGTTTGGAGAAAGTAATTATAACATAGGTCTGAGTTGCTTCCTTAACTGAAACAGTCGGGTTGCTTGTGTCAGCAGCATAAGCTACTTCGAAAGTTTTTACAGGCATTAAGAATCCTGCATAGTCTTTGAAACCTTCTACCTTAAATGTATAGTCACCATTTGGAAGATTAGTTCCAATTTCAACTTTTACTTTCTTTCCTTCAACCTTTGCTGAGTTAATGCCATATATTCCATTGTTAATTGTTACTGAACCTGTTACTGTTGTGTCGATGTATTCACTGAATTCTATTTCAACAGCATTTGGACCAACAAACTTAACAGCTACAGCTTCAGGAACTATTTTGTCAAATGCATTTCCTTTTACTTTTACTTCAGCTATCTGTTTTCCAGTAACATTCTTTACATTCTTTACAGTTACTTCATACTCTTTCGGGTTTGGTGCAAGATATCCATCAAGAGTAATAAGAACTTCCTTCTTGCTGTCAAGAAGTTTTACTGATTTTACTGTCTGTCCTGCTACTGCAAAGTTATCCTTTACTACAGTAGCTGAATCAAGTTCACTATTGAATGATACTAAGATTTCTTTCATGTTGTCTGCTGTTGTACCAACAACATTAATATCAACTGATACAACTTTAACAGCTACATTAAGTTTTCCTTCAAATCCTTCAACAGTACCAACAGCTTTGTATTCGCCTGCTGCATCAGTTTTTACTGCAGTTACATCCCATTTTACAGCTACTTCTGCTTCTGTGCCGTCGCTATAAGTTGCTTTTACCTTTTCAGGCAGATTCAATTTATCGCCAACTTTAATTTCTACAGCAGCTACTTCTGCTAATGATTTTATAACAGCTTTTTCTATTAAGCCTGCATCAAGTGCAATTGTCTGCATTTCTTTATCATCGCCAACGATTACTGCGATAACAGTTTTACCTTTGTTAGCGCCTGCAGCATATTCAGCTTTCAGTGTAGAGAAGGATAATCCAACAACATCATCTCTGAGAAGTGGAATTGTATCCAGCTTAACTGCTTCAGCTTTAGCGAAATCAGTTACATTACATAACTCAACGATTGCGAATTCAAATTGGAAATCTGTTCCCTGCTTGTAACCTAACATTGAGAGAAGCATTTTTGCATATTCTCTTCCAATCAAGTTTTCCCCGGGTGCAAATTTCCCATCCGGTCTACCAGCAATAATTTCATTTTTTACAGCGTAAGCTACATATTTTACAGCCCACCCTGAGATTTCACCTGCATCTTTGAATTTTGCATTCAAAATATCGGCTGCTTCCTTGTCAGTAAGCTTAAGAGCTTCAGCTTCCAGACCAAACATTCTTAATAAAAGTGCTACACTTTCTTCTCTGAGAAGACGTGCTTCAAGATTAGGTTTATATTCTGTCTCGGAAGTACCCTTAAAGAGTTTCAGCTGATTTAATGTTTTTGCCTCGTTCTCATATTTAAGGGGCTCTGCTGCGAATGTCGGTACTATTGTAATGCCAGCAATTAATGTCAAAGCTAATAATACCGCCAATAGTTTATTGAGTCTCTTCATAATCCTCAAATCCTCCTTGTTTTTTTTTGGGGAAAAGTAGTTGTTTTATTTTAGGTGGGTTACCCCTCTCCCCTAACTGAAAATAACCCTGCCTTTTTACCTTATGATTCATTGTAGGCGGGACTCGCCTATCGTGAAGTCAAAGAAATTATATCATCGAGTGTAAATTCAGTCAACAGCTATACAGGAAGTGTAAATAATTTGTAACAGAACTGAAATAAAGACTTTGCAAGTTTACAAAAAAAGAGCCGGCTGATGCCGGCTCTTTTTTTGCCTGTTCAGAGTTATATAGTTTTCGAGACTATTATTATATCATTTTAAAGACTACTATTTCCCGATTATCGAAGCGGTTATTTCCCGTTAATACTTCTTTCTGCCATCTCTATTGCCTTCTTAACAATATTTCCGCAGTCTCTTGAAGATACCGCGCCCCAACCTTCTGAAGCAACTGTATTGTAGACCCCGAGCTCTTTTGCTATTTCAGCTTTAAGATTTTCAGACATTATACTCCTGCGTCTACCCACAGTTCATTCCCCCTTTCAGGCTATAAATTTGTGCACTTATATAATTTCGTACACATATATTATTTTCTTCAGATTTTATTTTTTAATGTCCTGTAAATATTTCAATATTAGTTATTAAAAAATCATTTTAGAACATTTCAGGTTTTGAAGGTTTGGATATTTCTGTCAATGCTTTAGATGCTTCCATATTAAATTTTCTGTCTGTTGCAACATCCCCTATTGCCAATATACCTACAAGCATGTTATTTTCAAGGACAGGCACTCTCCTGATTTGATTCATTGACATTTTACCTATTACTTCATCTACATCCGCATCCGGAGTTACAGATACCACCTGTGTAGTCATAACTGAGCTAACCGGTGTAGAACCCGGATCATTGCCATGAGCTACATTTCTTACAACTATATCCCGGTCCGTTACAATTCCCACCAGGTTATTTTCATCTAATACGGGAATTGAACCTACATTATGTTTCTGCATAAGCTGTGCTGTCTCAGTTACTGTAGTGTTCGGGCTGACATACGCTATATCTTTGGTCATTTTATCTCTTACTTTCATAAATTTCACACTCCTTTATTCTTTTTTAATTTTAAGTTTTGTTTTTATATACTATCTGCTTCTGTAAATTTGCAAATATAATGTACAGGTATAATTTAAAATTACCATTTAAAAACCTGCCATACTCAGCATATATTATTTTGTCCTGTAAAATAAAAATAATTAGAGTTTAATTAAAGTAATTAATCCATTATTCACCTTTCAACAAATTTTATTGCCAAATATTACAGCTTTAACTTTTATCAAAAAAAATTTAAAATATTAATTATGAATACATTAAGAGCTTTAATATAAAACACAAATAATATACTAATAATATAAGAAGGAATTCCACTGTTTATAAAACATATTTTACAAATAGGAAGTCAGATAATGCAAAACAAATTTATAAAAATCACAATATTAGTAATTGTTATTATTGCAACAATTTTTACATTAATAGTTTTTTTTGCGCCTTTTTCATTGGTAATTAATAAGGATGATATTAATGTATATATTAAACCTGTTAATGAACAGATTAAGATTATTACAGCTGATTCTTCAAATAGATTTTTATTTATGGCTCAAGTACGAAATAATGCAGGAGAACCAATATCAGGAATCCCTATAGTATTTAATGTGGATAACAATGTGGGTATCCTTTCTTCCAAAACTATAAGGACAAATAAATTTGGTGAAGCGTTTGTAACATATATACCACCCGATAATCCATTAAAAAATATTCCAGGTGATAACCCTGATAATACTAATAATACCGATAAAACTAAAGTCAATGTAAATAATATAGAACCAATTGTCAATGTTACAGTTTCTGCAGAAGTATCAAAGTGGAATAAAGCCATATCCAGAAGCAAATTTTCCTTTAGTATTATAACTGTACCTGTTGTTTTGGTGCATGGATATCAATCATCGGGAGATATTTTCTCTAATATGAAAGATTACCTCAATTCTCAAGGTTTTAATACAGTTATCCACAATTATGACTCAACAAAGGGTGTAAGTGCAGGTGCCAAAAGTTTGAAAGAATTTTTGAAGGAACAAAAGACTTTGTATCTTTCAAAAGGGATACAATTAGAAAGATTTGATATTGTTTCTCACAGTATGGGTGGTATTATTTCAAGATACTATTCAGTTTCCAGCGATTATATTGAATATAATAATATAAGGAAACTTATTTTTATTTCTGTTCCTCATAAAGGTTCACACCTTGCTCCCATTGGTGCAAAATATTTCAACGATGCTGGAGTAAAGGATATGATGCCTGAAAGCAGCTTGTTTACAGAATTATTTCCTTCAATGATTAATAAGGGACTTAATCCGTACATTCAAACAGGTAATATTATTGGACAGTATGATGAAGTTGTAAGTATTGAAAGTGCAGGGTTACAGGAGTGGAGAATTGAAACACGGGTCTTTAATATAGGCAGCAGTAAATTTAATGTGGATAACTTTATTGATGGCACTATTTCCCATGAAGCTATCCACAAACTTATCCTCAATAACAAAAAAGTGTATGAAACTATTGTTGACATGCTTGTCAGAAGTCTGCCATATCCCTCGAAAATCAACTAGTTATCAACAACCTTTTATGATGGAAAACATAATTATTAACATGAAATCAACAACAAAATAGTAGAAAAAACAGAAAAACCAACAAGTTATGCACAATGATGTGGATAACTTGTTGGTTTTTTTATTCCTGCAAACCCTTTGTTTATAAGGCTTTGCGTAATCGCTCTTATGTATACTGTAAATGTTGTGAAATATCTGTGGATTGTTTTCTGTTTTATCCACAGGATGTCATTACATCCTAATAGCATAATCAGTGTTTGAGCAAAATAACTACAACTATCATTTGATCAAGTATTTTGTAAGTTTGATTTTGCCTGCAGGTGAATTTAAAGGCTTTAGGCACCATAACAATAGCCCCTGACAAATATTTCTTCAAATTTTAAAATACACCCTATATCACCTGATTTTCATACTGATATCCAAAGCTTTTACCGAGTGAGTAAGTGTTCCTATAGAAATAATATCCACACCCGTAAGAGCAACTTGTCGTACATTATCCAGGGATACATTGCCAGATGCTTCAACCAGAGCTCTTTTATTTATTAACTTAACAGCTTCTCTCATCTTTTCCTCATTCATATTGTCAAGCATTATTATATCGGCCCCTGCAACAAGAGCTTCCTGCACCTGATTAATTGTCTCTGTTTCTACTTCTATTTTTATAGTATGGGGTACAGATGCTTTTGCAGCTTCAACGGCTTTTTTTATACTTCCTGCTGCAGCAATGTGATTATCCTTGATTAATACACCATCAGAAAGAGAATATCTGTGGTTTGAACCACCACCGGTTTTTACAGCATACTTTTCCAATATCCTCATTCCCGGAATGGTTTTTCTGGTATCAGCAATACTAACAGATAAATCCTTAACTTTGCTGCAGATTTCATTTGTCTTTGATGCGATACCGGAAAGTCTTTGTAGTATATTCAATGCCGTCCTTTCACCTTTTAACAAAGCTCTGGTTTGTCCTTCAACTTCAGCTATTATATCCCCCTTGTTGACCTTATCGCCATCTCTAACTATTTTTGTGAATATAACCCTTCCGTCAAGATGCTCAAAAACCCTTCCTGCAATATCCAGGCCTGCAATAACTCCTGCTTCTTTGGCTATAAACTCAGCTCTTGAAATCGACTGCTCATCAATTAATGCATCCGTGGTTATATCCCCAAACGGCATATCTTCCTCTAAAGCCCGCTTTATAAGATTATCAATTATAATATCATTTATCATATAAAATCTCCCTGTATAATATTTCACCTTGTCTGCTTTTTAACAATAATATTTCTTTTCCAATTTTCATCATCAGTATGGCTAAAATCCGAACGATAATGGGCCCCTCTGCTTTCTTCCCTTTGAAGGGCAGAGTTAATAATCATACTTGAGAGCAATACCATGTTCTGTATTTCCCAGTCAATAATGAATGTGTTTCTCATATTTGCAGTTAAATCACGGTATCTATTAATTTTATCCTTCGCAATTTCCAAGCCTTCCTTATTTCTGATGATCCCTACATATTGAGTCATAATGCTTTTAATATCATTTTTAACTGTCTTCTTATCTATTGCCTTATTAATATCTTTATATGTGTCAATGTTTATATCTTTTTTGATTCTGTCGGTAGAATATTTCACCTGATATTCTGGCAGCTTGCCTTCCTTTTCATCAATATAATCTGTTATTTCAATACCAATTTTATGCCCAAAAACTAAACCTTCGAGAAGTGAATTGCTTGCCAGTCTGTTGGCTCCGTGAATACCATTACATGCAGCTTCTCCGCAAGCATAGAAACCTTTTATGTTTGTGCGGCCATGAATATTAGTTTTTATGCCTCCCATGCAGTAATGCTCAGCAGGAGCAACAGGAATGTAATCTTTTGATATATCTATACCATAATTCAAACATGTTTTGTAAATATTAGGGAATCGATTTTCAAGATATTCTTTCCCTTTAAAGGTTATGTCAAGATAAACATGATCTGAGCCGGTTTTCTTCATTTCCTGGAATATTGCTCTTGATACTACATCCCTTGGTGCAAGCTCGGCCATCTCATGGTAAGCCGGCATGAATCTTTCCTTATTTATGTTTTTGAGAATAGCTCCTTCTCCTCTTACTGCTTCAGAAATGAGAAAACTTTTGTTTTCCGGGTGAAATAAAACAGTGGGATGAAATTGAATAAATTCCAGATCCATTAATTCTGCACCTGCTCTATATGCAAGACAGGTTCCATCCCCTGTGGCAACTTCAGGGTTGGTGGTGTTTTCATATAGCTGACCATATCCACCTGTAGCACATACTACAACATGGGATAAATATATTTTAAGTTTTGATGTATCCTCATCATATACAATTACACCTTTTGTTTCATTATTCTCTGTTAATAAATCAATTGCAAAAGACCTTTCTTTTATTTTTACATTAGGCTTTGTTTTAACAACTGATATAAGCTTATCAAGTACTTCTTTCCCCGTTGTATCTCCTGCATGTATAATCCTGCTTTTGCTGTGGGCTGCTTCTCTTCCGAAAGCCAGTTCTTCCGGACTTTTTCTATCAAACTTTACGCCATATTCACATATTTTTTCAATGTTCAGTGCTGCTTCTGAAACAAGAACCCACACAGATTCTTCGTTGCAAAGTCCTGCTCCTGCATAGAGTGTATCCTTTAAATGCAATTCCGGAGAGTCTCCTTTATCAAGAGATACTGCAATTCCACCCTGCGCAAGTACAGAATTGCTAATTTCCAGAGTTTCCTTTGTGAGAATTAATATGTTATTTTTCTCCGGTATTTCCAGCGCAGTATACACTCCTGCAATACCACTGCCAATAATAATTACATCATAATAATCCATCTCTATGTTTTTTGTATCGAAATCAACTAAAAACCTGTAATCATTCACATCTATTCCCCTCTTTTCCCGTCTTATAACTCAAGTTAACTCAAGTAATAGGATGCTAACTTATTTCCAGCATTCTCTCCAGTGATTGTGAAGCTTTTTTAATAGTTTCATCATCAAGTTCAATATTATATTTCATTTCATTAAGAGAATTATAAATACTGCTTAATGTGGTTTTTTTCATATTGGGGCAAATAAAGCCATTAGCTAACATATAAAAAGTTTTATCAGGGTTATTTTTCTTAAGACTATATAATACTCCCATTTCTGTCCCTATTATGAATTTCCTTTTTTCACTTTTCGTTGCATAATCAATTATTTGTTTTGTGCTTCCAACAAAATCAGCTATTTTGAATACTTCAGGCCTGCACTCCGGATGTACAAGCACAACTGCATCAGGATGCAGTTCCCTGGCTTTTTCTACATCTTCAGGTCTTATTTTATGATGGGTTGGGCAATATCCCTCCCATAATATCATCTTCTTTTCCGGCACCATTTCCCCAATATAAGCACCAAGGTTTTTGTCAGGAACAAATATTATTTCATCCTCTTTTAAAGATTTTATTACTTTAACAGCATTTGATGATGTACAGCAAATATCGCATTCTGCTTTTACATCAGCGGAGGAGTTAATATAGCAAACCACTGCCGCATTGGGGTAATTCTTTTTAAATTCCCGTAATGCTTCTGCTGTAACCATATCCGCCATAGGGCATCCTGCATGCTTCTCTGGTAGTAATATTGTCTTCTGGGGAGAAAGTATCTTAGCGCTTTCAGCCATGAAATGCACACCACAGAATACCACTACTTCCGCATTAGATGAAGCACAATATTTGCTAAGTGCGAAGGAATCACCTACCATATCGGCTATTTCCTGCACTTCATCCCGCTGATAGGTGTGCGCTACCAGTACGGCCTTTTTCTCCTTTTTTAACTTCATTATTTTATTTTTCAGTTCTAAGTTGCTGCCCAAATTATTATTTTCCATATCTTGAAGCACACCTTCCATTATCAAATATTAATTAATAATATACCATTATATTTTAATTTAGTAAATGAAAATCGATAAATTCATGGTGACACCCCTCTCCCCAGCAAGAGGTATTCCATTTACGTTGAGGAGTGTTCCCATTTAAGATACTTGTTTCATATTATCTTAAGCATTAGTTTAAGATAATATGAAACAAGGCTCTGAGCTATTTGCTCAGAGCCTTGTTATAAATCCGGCAGGGACCTACTTTCCCAGGAC
>ERZ795032.1102-NODE-1102-length-20987-cov-25.976113_pt1 | contig 20987 bp, 12 predicted proteins | sample MGYA00375124_ERZ795032 | MGnify/ENA primary metagenome ERZ795032 (study PRJEB30167, sample SAMN05720154) | activated sludge metagenome | isolation source: Anaerobic digester | place: China | collected 2015-12-16 ...
GATGGTGTCCAAAAATTTTTCGGAAAAAAAAGACGAAAAAACGCCTATTATAGGAAGTGGCAAAAAAAAGCGATTGGATGCCGATAATAGATATCACACAATGTATAAAATTATATTTTATAATTGTTTTATATATATTTAATTTTACATATGCTATTCATTTAATGCAAGTATGCAGACTTTTCTAGGAATGTAGGATGCATGGACAAAAAAAAGATATTTGAATGAAATAGGATAGCCACCTAGGCGGAGAGGCGCTCGCTCCGAGAAAGGTCTTAGGCTGTGAGGAAGGCTGAATGATGCTCATCCCAATGCTTGACTGACTCTTATTGGGTGGACAGGCTCGATGAATTTTAATTATATTATCGCGTTTTTTTGTTACTGGGGATGGCAAGGCTTGGATTCAACTTAAAAGAGACTGAATACAAAAATATATTTATATTCGATAGCATTTTTAAGGCATATTCTAACTTGTCGTCTTTCTCTTTAGATATAATAATTCCTCTTACATCATACGTCTCATAGTCATTCATTGCCAAGTTTTCTTTTACCCATCCCATGTATCTTAGAATCTGCCCTACCACCTCATCACTGCTTCTGCCTTTTTTTAGCTCTATGACTACAAACTTTTCGTTATCACTATCTATAGCTAATAAATCAATATTTCCAACAGATGTAGGATATTGTCTTCCATGGTTATCCTCATCTTGGTACAGTTCAAGCTTTGCTCCGAAATCTATTTTCTGGAAGTTCACCTCAATGAACTCTTCTAGGTATTTCTCCATTACAAATTCCATATCGTTTCTTTCTTTTGATATTTGGATTATCTTCTCAGAAATATCTGTGGAAGCCTCCTTTCCCTCAATCAATAACGTAACAGCTTCTTTACCTTCTTCTGTTGCAGAAACTATATGCAGAAAGTGATCGACTTCCAAAAAGCTTAACTCTGGCATTAATTCTCTAATTCGTCTGATTATTTCCATAACTTTTTCATACCTTGTCCCCCAACTGTCCCCCCATGCAAATTGCGGGCTTAATCCCAGAGCCTCCAATCCCATGTTCGTTTTGTTGTTCCATGTAGCATATTTCTGCGAATTTAAATCCATTAGAATTGACGTAGCAAGACCTTTTCCAATCCCCGCGATATGATATGTTCCATCCTTCTCTAAGATCTTATCCATTCTTTCATTTACCGGAACGGACTCATCAAGTAAAAACTTCATTACTTTTCTGAACTTGATGTGATTAATAATCTTGTCCCTGTTAATGGCATTGAATGGGTGTCTTCCAGCTCCCTCATTAAAGTACTGTAAAAACCTGTTTTTCAATTCATCATCCGATAGAGCTTCCAACTTGTTAGGATCAATCCATTCTTTCCACCGTTTATGATCTTCCCATCTTTGTTCTCTCCAGGTTTTTGCTTCTTCCGATACTACGAATTTATCAAGCAGTAGTTTTATTTGTTCGTTGGTCAAGTTCATATTCCATGCACCCGTGGTTATTTTTTTCTGATTTATCTAATTCTTTTTTGGACCATTTTTCCACTTTTTCGTTATCTTTCACTACAATTTCCTGTCCGATAGCTGCTGATTGAGAGTTTCTCTCTTTCCAGGAATCACTATCTTGGAAGATAGGGCTACGAAAGCCGCCATGAGCTGAATCAAATCCTTTTCCAAGGGTGCAAATAGAGACGGCATGGCGAGCTTCTCGGTGGGGCCTATGCTACTGCTTCCGCCAGCCCCTGATCGGCTAGATCTCGGACAGAAGCTTGCCGATCTCCTTGGTTACGTATCTGCGATTCTGCTCGGTCATGGTTATTGCGGCTCCGAATTCTTGAGACACTCACCTCATTCTTCTTCAAAGTCGAAGTTTTTGAACTTGAGTGTCCTGCAGTTCTCGGAGACGGTCCTAATAGTCCGGTCTCCTGCTCCTTCTGGCATATAGGCAGTGATCTCGATGGTCACTTTGACGTCTGCTTCTTTTTCCAGGCCTAAGTATTGAATTACGGACTCCGCTATGTTTCCAGCATCTCTCCCCGCCCTCTTTGGATCGACGTCTATGCTTCCATGGAATCGGCGCATCTTTTTGGGGGGTGGCGGCTTGACTGTAATTCCTCCTTGTCCTCTATCAGGGCCATCCCCGCCTTCTTGAGTTCCTCCATTTTTGCCTTCGTCCCCGCCCGCAGGTCCTTCTACTCCTGATGCTTTCCTTCGAGCCTCTTCGGCTACCTTGGGCTTGACCAAGAGACTATGACCATCGTTGATTATGCTGCTTCGTCCCTCACCGAATACCAGGCCGAGATATTTCCCGTTATCGTCCACCCTGTCAGCATAAGCGAAGTAGTCTATGCTATGCAAGCCTTCGGATATTGCTCTGGTGAGTACATTTTCATTGGCCAGACGGGGAAGATAGAGGTATGTGCATAGGTACTCCCAGAGCTTCTTGATGCTGATATGGGGTAAATCCTTCCACAGAAGTCTGTCCAACTCCATCTGGAGCCGTGCTGGAGACCATCCAATGATAAGCTGCTCATCCGAAATCAGCTTCTTGCTTACCCTCTCAGGAAGAGGCTCTTTGTCCGAGCTGTTTATGCGGCATGTTGTCCAGGTTATGGTCGCTTCATCTGCCTTTTCCTGAACTGGAACTAAAAGCCAGATGAAGGTCTCGTTCATTCTGGAAGCAACCATATCCTCCGAGCGCTTTATTCCATCCTTGACCTGCTGTCTCTGGAAGGTATCCAGATTCAGGGTATCAGTATCCTTCTCGATGGATCTCCAAGCCAATAACTGCCTAACGGCGTGTTTGAGCTCAAGGAGGCGATCACTGTCTGGAGCCACGAAGACCAGTGTATTCCTATAGATCCTTGGGCCTGTGCCTCTCTCATTTAGTATCTTCGTAGCAAGATCAATGGCCTGGCTGGAAGAGTCCTTCTTGGTGCTACGAGGATATCCGGGGCCTAGGATCACCAACCTAGCCTCCATCTCATCGCTTACATCGAGGGAGGACGTAGGCGCGATATTGAGTGCAGCAAAGCTTCCGGGCTTTTGTCTGACGCTCAACCGATTTATTATCTCAAGATCCACTTCTTCCGGCCTGCGGAGCAGGTCTTCGGCTCGGTCAGATGCTTCTCGATTCACGCTGGGATGGGTATCGAACCAATATCGTCTCTCATTGCCAAACAGATAGGTCAGTTGCTCACTCATCCTTCGTAGAGCATCGCCGAAAGTAGCTGGCACTTCTCCTGGCTGGACGCAGCCAAGCTTTATTCGCAGCTCTTCCAGGCCTCGAACTTTCATGGAGGCAACTGATGGAGCGCTGCCTATGAACACCGTCCTGGCCACACGCCGGCAAGCTGAATATCTTCCCAGATTGGGATTTTCCCTGTCGATGGCAATGGGCTTGCTGGTCGGGCCATCGATATCTGTATCGATTATGGGGGTCCAGCCGTCAGGCAGGTTCCTGGTGATCTCGAAGCGAACGTCGGCGCTATCCAGAGGAAGGGTGCCGGGCATGATGAGAAGGGATTTATCGTTTCTCTCCCAGAGGTCGTGGATTACGGCAGCCATGAGCCGCAGAACGCCTCTTGTTCTCTGGAATCTCTCCAGAGTTGACCAGTCCTGGTAGAGGCGGTCGAAAAGCTCGGGATGAATGGGATAGTGGTCTTTCAGCCTTCGCTCGTAATCGGACTCAGCGCAGTCTCTGGGAAACTCGCCCCTGTTCTGGCGATAGAGGTCTGCAAAGGCCCGGCAGATTGCATCCCGCGCTGCATAATCAGTCATAGGCTCAAAGAGCCGACGGCGCACAATGGAGAAGCTCTCCTCGGCATTGGCAGGCTTCCATACGGCCTCGATACGTCCAAAGGTGTTGCGGATGCGCTCCAGTGCAGCTTTGCCCCCATCACCTCCAATTTCGCTATCAGAGGCAGGAATGCTGGCCACAACCAGGGTCTTTGGCGACCATTTAGCGGCCTCGGTGAGAGCCTGAGCGAATGTCATATTAGCATCGAAGGAGCCGGCAGGCAGACCAGAGACGTTGTAAAGCTGGCGGGTAAAGGCAACCCATTCGTCAATTAGAATGAGAGCTGGGCCGAACCTATCAAAAAGCTCTTTTAGGGTTTGAGAACCTGGACTCGTGCCGGTTTTGTCGTTTTCTGCCACCATAGCATAGCCATCGGCCCCTCCTAGTTGGTAGGCCATCTCTCCCCAGAGTGTGTTTATCGTGAATCCTTCCGGTTTCTTCAGGCCGATGGCTGGGTTCATCCTCGTGCCCACAAGGACGGCTCGATGAGCTACGGGAAGTCTTTCAATGCCGATCTCGTGCACTACCTGTTCGAATCCGGGAATCTCTCCGGAGCGCAAGCTTCCTCCAACCATGTGATAAAGGGCGATCATGCTGTGAGTCTTTCCGCCGCCGAAGTTGGTTTGTAGCTCCACAACTGGATCGCCTCCGATGCCTGAGAGCCTCTTCAGGCCCAGCACCAGGAGGTGCTTCAAGCCCTCTGTGATGTAGGTCCGGCTGAAGAACTCCCGAGGAACGCCATATTCATCTTCGGCATCGCCTGAGACCACCTGAGCGAGATCTGCAGCGAACTCTGCTTGCCGGTATCGGCCTGCAGCCACGTCGGGATGGGGCGTGGCTACATCCCGCCAGGGCTTGAGGCCGCTTTGGGTGCGGGTCTCGGTCACGATCTCTGCGCTCTTCTTCAGTTCCCTTTTTGTCTCCTCCTCGAAGCGCTGGCGCATCATCTCTCTGGCGCTGGCCTGGACGGCTTTGGCCTCAGGGGCGGAGATCATCTCCAGAAGCCTTTGCATAGTATCGAGGGCGCGGTAGGTGTCTTCAATGGTGAAAGCCTGCTGATGGGCCCATCTGTTCCTGATTTCTCGAAGTTCGGAGACGTAGCTTCGGCCCGCATGGCCAAGCTTGCTCTGGAAGATTTGCGGCCAGTTGCTCCACATGACCACCAGAAGGGGCTGGATATCGAGCCGGGCGAAGCGCTCTTCTTCCGGAAGAGAGGCAGCCAGGCCGCTCAGGGCCTCGATTCCTATCTTTCCGGACAGGGCCTTCTCTATGCCATCAGACCACCAGATGTTACCATAAAACGCCTTCAGCTCGCGCCCCACGAAAGGCTGCAGGCCCGTTCTCAACAGCGCCAGCCCTCTATCTATCCGCTCATGATTGCTCAGTGCCAAATCCAATTCCCTTCTTCAAGCTTCAGATTCAGACCTCAAAGGTCTGTTGTCCTCCTTTTCTCATCTTCTCTGCAGCCAGTTCTTGCAGTCTTGGCCATGTTGTAACCAGGCTATTATAGGCCAGAGCCTCCTGGCTCCAGCCTTGGCGCTCGCAAATGGAGTAAAGCCGATAGGCAAGGTCGCGGGCACTCTGAGCCAGGCCGCCAAGCTGCTGCTGCAGATCTGCGGCACCAGTCTCTCCCTCGGCCTCCAGAACTCTGATGAGATGCTGCGCCGCCTCCCAGACGGTGAGCCGTTTGTCGGTATTCGGGTTCCAGGATGCATCCATTTCTTCTCTCTTGAGCAGCCTGGCCTTTCCAGCCCCTGCCTTTAGGATTCCAGCATCAACCATGCCCTGCACACTGGTGTTCTTGGCCTTGGAGAGGGTTTCAGCATCACCGAAGGGCCCCTCGTTCATGCCATACTGCTCGAACCAGGAGAGAGCCCAGCGGGTGTCTGGGTCGTACTCACCCACTTGCTCGGAGAGGTACTCGTCCAGGTGCTGGTTTATGAGCTGCAGAGCAATGCGAACGCGCATGGACGAGCCGTCCGCTTCCAGCACTTTGGAGTAGCGAGAGAAGATGGCCATGCCGGGACCAATGGCCGCCTGGGCCAGATCCACAGGGGCGATGTTGCCCTTCTGAAGCTGACGCAGGGCTTCGGGAAGCTCACGCTTGAGGGCAGCGAGGAATTCTTTTCGAGTGCCGATGGGGGCTTCATCGGGGCGAGGGCGGCAGACCAGAACGATGGAGGAGGCGAGGGCGTTGGTGCCCAGGGAGACACTGCGGTTGCTAAGCTCAGTCCTCATAGGCCAAGTGCCAGTAATCACATAGCCTGATGCGACCAGACTTCCCAGCATTACTTCCCAGCCTGTTGATGCCATACCGGAATTTGCAGCATCCTGCTCTGCTTGTTTGAAGGCGTAATAGACGGTCAGTGGAAAATCGGCGCGACAAATCCTTCTTATCAGCTCAAAAGTCCTCCCCAGTCCATCCTCAAAAAAGCGCTCCGCCTCCTTCTTGCTGCCCTTAAATCGGTATGGTATCGCCACTAGCTCTCTTTCCTTAGGTACCAGCAGAGTGCTAAAGATATTTGGATGAACTTGGGCCAGTGATTTCCTTAGCCAAACGTAGAAGAAGTCTGAGAGGTCGGCGTAACCAATGTTGTCATAGTAGGGAGGATCTGTTGAAATGATAGGGGAGAGATTAGGGGGAATGAATGTGGTTGTGTCATATTGACCTGCGTAGCCATCAGCATGTTGAGATAGCGCTCGTAGTACGTCTGCGACCCAATTCACAGCGCCGAGAAGGTTGCCGCTTGAGCTGCTAAAGGGATTGACTTCGGCATAATCCCATACCATTGGGATAGCCTGGCGAGCAAATGTATTCCTCATCTTTTCTCCAGACGAATGCCAAGAACAAATTGCCGAAGAATAATCTGCTTGCCTATCAACGATTATTGACAAATAAGTCGCCACGGCATCCGCATACGCCCGCGCGCCCAGGCCCCCTTCGGCTACGCCCTCACCTTCCGGTAACCCTACGGCAAGCGCATCCTCAAGTGCGCGTTCTCGGGCCTCGGCCACCAGGTTGCAAAAGGTAGTGAGGGCGATGAGTTGGCGGGAGGTGAAGAGATCTGCTGGAGTATTAAGGCCAAAGTTTCTACACCAAACATCACGAGGATTCGGAGATAGCTCAACTTCAAGGCCGCTCTTGTCTACCTCTAGTTGCGCCTCAATCTCTGTCATTGATGAATCGTCAACGGGTAGATAAATCCGCCCTCGTGATCCCTCGGCAACGATAGCTGTAGGCACAACCTCTATGAGTCTGTTTTTTCCTTCTGTAGATACATAATCCCTTGTTGTAGTGGTTCCACAGAAAATGCATTTAAAAATACCTGACATTCCTCGTTTCATGCCTTTTTTTATGTCTTCGACATCAGGTCGCTTTGATGCCACCTGGAAAGATAATTTCTTTTCGTTGATCCTCGGAACTAAATATGCCTCTTTTCCTTTTTTCGAGGAAAGAATGAAGGATGTCAATAACGGCATCATCGCTCCGCATGCTGGATTGGGGCACTTCACCGTTCGGGCCCAGAGCCAGGCAATGACAGTAGCCTCACTGCCATCGGGAAGCTTAGCTTTGGGGTAGAGGTGCCCTATCCGCTTCTCAGCCTCATCTCGCATCCACTTCCCATAGTAGCGGACATCCTCCGCCAAGCCCGAGGATCCCGGCCAGTCCTGCCCCTCGATCTTCTTTTGCATCTTCTTCCTGGCCTCAGGATTCACCGGCGGCATTCCTGCAAACTTAGGTGGTATCTCGATGAGTGCCTTGGTGATCAAAACTGCTACGGGATTGAGATCGCTGGCATGGGCCTCAAGGCCCAGACGCTGAGCCTCCAGGGGAATCGAGCCACCGCCGCAAAATGGGTCTAGAACCGGTGGAGGGTGGCCGTCTGTTGTCTTCAGAATCTCGGCCCAGGCCTCGCTCAGCACCTGCTCGTTGTTTGTGTTCTCCCATAAGACCAGGCGCTCGATGATCCCAAAAAGCCGCTGGCGCTCTTTCTCCTGAGCCTCTTCTGTGGGAAACTCTTCCGGACGGGAGGATGGATCATCGACGATAGAAGCAAAAAGGACGGCTCGGCAGGCGGCCAGCGGGCGCCGCGCCCACCAGAGGTGCAGCGTGGAGGGATGGCCATGGCGAATAGACTTCTCGCGGACTGAGGCTGCGTTGATGGCCTCCAGCGGCAGTGCGACCTCGATGAGCTTCTTATGGTATGGCGTCAGTCTCCCTCCTTCGCAATACCTTCAGTTCCAGTGTGATGAGATATCAAACCTTTGCAGCATGGAATGGATGGATGAATATAAATTCAATATTATTCTCTCAATTTTTCGGCTTCGTCCAATTTATGCATCAAGAGGCTAATCAGAAAAATATGATGAATTGCTCTCTCAGAACTGATTTTTACATTATTATGAGCTTTTGGATTCCTTATTCCGGATACGGTTCCAGCAAATAAGTACATGTAACCATCTTGAATATTCTTGCCGTTTTCGGTCGATAGATCATCAAGACGGATTACTGGATCAGGATTGCTTTTATCAATGCGAAATGCCTTGAACATAAGGTCTTTGCCATCTAGTTCTTCCCCCGTTGCATCTTTATGAGATTTCTTAACTCGATGGATGAGTTCTTTGCAGGCTGATTCTACGGCATCTGCATAATATCCGTCTTCAAATCTTTTTTTGGCATGGACTACAATATCTTTATGAATCAATGTCCAAAAACTAGCATTATCCCAGCCAGGATCTTTTTTTGAAAAATTTTTCTGAATAAATATCATCTCGTGATGACTCTTTAGCAATTTATATTTGTTTATGTTCTCTCGGATTAATCTCAAGAAATCAGCTTCATCTGGATCCAAAGGATATTGCCTTTCACCGTTCGCTACATACATTTGTTCGATGTCACTGAGGAATTCATTGGATGATTGCTTTCCACCACAATCCCATTCTCCTTCCGGGTAATCGGAGTCTATGTTTCTGAGGTTATCTACCGGCCTCCAAAAAAATTGAGAGCCTTCAAAAGGTGGTTGACTCAATATCTCACTCATTTTGTTGCAGATCCTAAAATAAGTGAGACTAATTTCATCAGTTGTTGTGATAAGATATCCGCTGAAAAAGATATTCAATAAATTGACAAATTCGCTGTAAAAAATTAGCGCCCGGTAAATATTTTTTTCTTTATCCATGGAGATCAACCGCCATCTTCTTTCAGCGTTCCTCAATAGACTGTCTCAGCTCATCAAATTCAGAAAAATATAAAAAATCACTTTCCCATTCCGTGCTCTTCATATCTTCTAGATATTTTTTTCTTGGAGTGCAAAATAGATCCGTGTAGATCTCGATAATAAGCTGCATCATGCTTTCCAATCGGTCAACCTTATCCTTTAGATTGCAGTTCTTCACCATGAGCTAGTAGATCCCGCAGCGCGTAATTCACGCTCTCAACTCCAAAGTCTGGCTCCTTGCCAAATGGCCGCTCAATATACCACAGCTTTGTAGTCTCGCCATCGACCTCAACCACTGCCAGGATGAAATCCTCAGGCTTGTTCAGCCCTGTCAGGATCTCGTTCTTGGTAATTGTAACTGTCTCTGCTCCAGCGGCTCGACCCTTAACCTCTATGAACCTCAGCCTTCCAGCTCCTGGGACCTTGGACTCAATGTCATAACCCCTGCTTTCCCCGCTCACGTCCTCCGGCAGATATCCCAAAGCAACCTCTGCCTCCATAACCGCTTTCATAGCTATCCGCTCTACCCTGGCTCTTTCAGCCTGATCTATGCAAGGCCCTACAGAAATGCCTTTGATTTTGTCCAGATAGCCTTGTGGCACCACCAGAGCACCGCCTGCAACTATTGGTGGCATAGGGGAAAGCCTCCTCTCCTGCTCTAGCTCAGCCATGCGTTTTTGAAGGCGGGCCTCAAGGTCATCCGCCCTTTGTCTTGCCTTGCCTGAGTTGATCCTGGCGTTGACCTTTCCGGCCAGCTCTTGATCCTTTAACTCGTTGGCCCTGTGGTCCCAGTAGTTGATCTCCTTGGTGAGACGGTCTTTGACCGCAACAATGGTCTTGGAGATCAGCTCTTCCCTTCTTTGCTTCACTTCACCCATATGCAGAGGGACCAAGTGTTCCACCGCGTAAGATAGCGCCTTCTCTTCAAGATTCTGGCTAAGCCAGCTATTTTTTAGCAGAGACTCGATGCTGCTGTGCACTTCTGAAGTAGCCGGGCGATAATCAAGATATGGTGCATAGCCGGCATTATGCACCTCTCCCTCCGAGCTGATCTCTACAAATTGCATCCTCTTTGATACAACCCTGTACTCGCCTGATCTGTCGGTCCTGGCGTCTTGTATTGAGTGCTCTAAGTAGACCAATGCCCTTGGCTCGTCTCCAGAGTCATTTGTGTCTATCAGAACTGCGCCGCTCTTCATCATGTCTCTGTATCTCTCCAGGATGATGTCTATGGTGGCATCAAGGAGGGGATGACCAGGACAGACGAATGCCGCCATAGGTTTTCCGGGCACGCTGATCAGGTCCTTTTCAAAGCATATTCTCTCATATCTTGTGAGAACAGCTTCGCCCGTGCCAATCAGTCGATCCCTATTCCTGACGACTGCCGGAACATGAGCTACTTCATAGCGCTTCGTCTCTCGTTCTCTGACGCTTCCTCCTAAGTGCCTGAATGCTTCCAGGAAGAAGGATGCAATGAAATGGGGCTGCAGCCTCCGGGCCTCTGCCCTCTCCATCTCCTCCTTGATCTTCATTACCCTAGAGACGTCCATGCAGTCATGGGAAAGCGCCCGCTCTTCTATCAGCGCCACAAGCTGTTGCCTATCAAGAGCCTTGTCGACCACCTGGTTCAGCCTGGCTCGAACATCCGGCCTGTCTCCATACCTTATAGCCTCTAAAAGAAGCTCACGCAGCGGCTTATTGTCGAAGGTTACCTTTCCGAGAATATCAAAGACCTTTCCGCCCAGCGCTTCTCTTTCTTGCTCCAGCTTCCTGAGCAATAGGTTGTAGACCTCACCCTCACGAGTCTCTGCAGCTATCATATTCCATAGGTGGCAGACCTCAGTCTGGCCTATCCTGTGAATCCGGCCAAACCTCTGCTCAAGGCGATTGGGATTCCAGGGCAAGTCATAATTGACCATAAGATTGGCTCGTTGCAGGTTGATTCCTTCACCCGCCGCATCTGTAGCCACCAGGATCAAGATTTCCTTGTCCTGGGTGAACGCCTCCTTGGCTTTATTTCGATCCTCTCGCCCCATCCCACCGTGAATTGTCACCAAGGCCTCTGGATGCCCTAACCTGTTGCCTATGCGGTCCGTTAGGTAGTTCAGAGTGTCCCTGAACTCTGTGAAAATCACCAGCTTGCGCCTGTGACCATGAGCATCAAACATCTCCTGGTTATTCTGCAGTAGCTGGGAGAGCTCGTCCCACTTCCGATCTCTCTCGCTAGCCCTGACCTTGAAGGCCAGTCCCTCAAGCTCCTTCAAGCGGTCTATCTCCAAGCTCAGCTCGGCTATGGTCTGAGATGCAGTGGCCTGGTCTACTACCCTCTCTTCTGTCTCCTCTATCTCTGATTCAGGGGCATCGTCCAGATCTTCAATATCGTCCGCTGTGAGTTCTGGCAGGTCCTTGGGAGCCTCCAGTCTGGCATCTGCTCCTCGTTTCAATAGCTTCTCTTCCCGGAGGCGTTTTTCTAATCGTTCTCTTCTGCGGCGCAGCGACTGGTAGATGGCTTCTGGTGAGGAGGCCAAACGGCGCTGCAAGGTAGTTAGGGCAAATCCCACGGTTCCTTTTCGACCATCGTTCTCTAAGGCATCGGCTCTGTTGAACTCCTCTCTAACGTAATCCGTAACCCGAGCGTAAAGGTCTGCCTCGATGTTAGAGAGACTATAGTTTGCGGTATAGGCTATTCTTTCGGGGAATAGGGGTTTACCATCAAATTTAAGCAGATCCTCCTTGTCCATGCGTCTCATAAGGTCTGAGACATCAACACTATGGACGCCATCACGGAACTTGCCCTCGAATCGATCTCCATCAAGGAGGGCCATAAAGAGCTGGAAATCCTCGTTCTTACCGTTGTGAGGCGTAGCTGTAAGCAATAAAAAATGGCGTGTCAATCGTGAAAGACGCTGGCCGAGGCGGTAGCGCTTAGTGTACTTGAGCTCTCCCCCAAAAAAGGTGGCAGACATTTTATGGGCTTCATCGCATATGATAAGGTCCCAATCGGTTTGATCCAGTTTGGCCTGTAACTCGTCATTTCTGCTTACATGATCGAGCCTTATTATGGCCAAGTTCTTCTCGGCGAAAGGATTCCCGCTGCGTGATGCCTCGACAGTCTCCTTAGTGATTATATCAAAAGGCAGATGGAAGCGCCTGGAAAGCTCATCCTGCCACTGCTCCACCAGGCTGCCAGGAGCGCAGATCAGGCACCTGCGCAAATCACCTCTCATTAGAAGCTCTTTGATCAATAGCCCTGCCATGATGGTTTTACCTGAACCGGGATCATCTGCTAAGAGGAAGCGCAATGGCTGGCGCGGGATCATCTCTCCGTAAACTGCGGTTATCTGGTGAGGGAGAGGCTCCACCAAAGAGGTATGAACTGCAAGAAGAGGATCAAAGAGGTAAGCCATACGAATGCGTTTTGCCTCTGAGGCCAGCCGGAAGTTAGCGCCATCGGCATCGAAAGACCATGGCAACCCAGCAGACGCTATTTCCAAGGTTGGCTCACGATCCCGATAGAGCAGCTCGCATCTAGGGTTGCCACTCGTATCTTTATAAGTCAACTCTAAAACGTTTGAGCCGTACCATTTAGCTTGAATTACAGCTACTGATCCGTCAGGCAATACACCCTTTACCAGTGCTCCGGGAGTTAGATCTTCTAGGCGCGCCATTCTTAGGATTTCAATAATATCTCAACCTTGATAAGAGTTGCTCACTTATGGATCCAGAAGATCTCATCTCCTCACTCTCCTCTTCCCAACCTCTTCGCCATCTCCCACTCCTCACCCAGGTCCACCCCGATATCTATCCCCGGCTCGATCCTCTTGAAGCCGGCGTACATGATGCACAGCAGCTCCAGAGCGGAGAAGTTCCTCCCCGGCAGCAACCCCACGACATGGGTCTCCTTGGGGGGCGTTGATGTCCAGGCCGTACTGCCCTTCAAGCCTATCTCGAAGGCGACCTCCCGGACCTCATTCAGCGATTTCCCAGAGAACAGCCGCATGGCATCCAGCAGATAGAAGACCGCATCCATCCTCGGCCCACAGGCCTTGATTTCGCGGGCGGCAATCTCTCGCAGGCCGTTCCCGGCCAGACTGCGCAGCTCCTCGGGTACCTCCATCTCCAATTCCGCCTTGAAAAGCTTCTGGGCCAGCTCGATGTCTCCCATCTCCATAGAAGCGAAGGCGCGGATGTAAACGGTCTGCAGTCCTGAGGATCAATTATCATATCATTGCAAAGGACTCTCATTCACGAACTTTTTTATTCTTATGACCAAAGGGCTTTTTATTCATATGCGCCTCTATGCAGCCACAAGGATGGATATGGCAACTGAAATTGGCTATACCGATTGGATATCAGCGATTGCAGCAGCCTTTGCCTGCATTGCTACCTTCATCTTGGCCATTATTGCATGGAGACAGTCTACTATTTCCAGTCGACAAACAACCATTATTCAAAGGCAAACGGATATTTTCGAAAGACAGGCAGGATATCAAGGACAACAGACAACCATATCGAAACAACAAGCTGGAATCATGGAAAAACAAACAGATATTTATGATCAACAACTGGCAATCATAAAGGATCAAGAAGCCGACCGAAAAAATGCTGCTATGAGAGCAGATCTGATTATTGCATCAAGGGCCGAGGGGGATAAGGTTCTCGATATGATCATCGAGAATAAAGGGCCTGGATGGGCACGAGAGATTCAAGTATATATCGATGGGTATCCACTTCAAGAATACCCTTCAGAAATATGTAGACTTCTGCCAGGATCTACGGCACAAAATGAAATTGGACCTGGTAATAAACTAGATTTCCTATTAGAATTTCCAGGAGATAATCCTCCAACAAATCTCCGAATAGATTTTAGTTGGATTTCGGATAATGGCATGCGTAACAGTAATCTAGGGTTCATAATTCCTCGTCAAAAACTAGAAGCTTACAAGCAGGGATGGGAAATTCCTAAGAGTATAGTCAATAATGGGCCTCGAATTGATGCTTACTCGAAATTTATGGAGCTGATGTCAATACGTCCAATAAATGCGTGGTATGCGCAATATAAGATAGTGCCACAATTGGAGACAATTCAATTATACTCTTCTCCAGAGGTAAAGAGAATTGCGGAAAAAATACATGGTTGGGCTAGAACTGAAATGAATACTAGGGGTAGATCACCGAATTTGCCTGATTTTATAGATAGAATAAATAATGAATTGAAACCGATTATAAAAAAGGAACTTGAAGATCTTCAATCGAGTCAATGAAGTCATAGCCAAGGAAATCATGGAATGATGATGCACCATTGTGCCCAAGATTTATTACAAAGTTCTGGGGCTTGAGAAGGCCAATGTGGCCGGGGCGGAGAGCTTCACGTCCGACCACTGCTGATGTTGATATCATCTGGATGTTTTTGAAGAATAATAAATGCAGGGATTGGGGGCTGAGGGATGTGCGTCTTGCCTAAGGAAGTGTCTGATCCCGAGATTCGTAAGCTTAATGCTATTCAGGCTTTCAAGGGATGAGATTCTAGCATCCTTGTGGCATCTAAATCAATTCTAGACAGACAATTAATCGCCTTCTTTTTCACCTTCGCCTCCTTGCAGCCCTCTCATATCCCCAGAGCACTTGTTCTCCATCATAGAAATCGAACTCTGCCCGGCCGTCTCCCTCCTCCCCAAGACCTTCAGCATCCTGGTCGCCCCGGTGGAAGTCCTGGCCGGCGCCATCAACAGCCACCCGGAATTGCAGCGCGGCAAGATCCTCTTCATCTGCGGCAACTACTCCCGCATCCTCAGCCGCCTAAATCGCAACATCATCTAGCTGGATGTGCGCCGCGCCTTTACCTCCTTTCAGCTTATGACCATCCTGGAGGAGAACTACCACAGCTTCTTGATCGTGGAGCACGACCCCCTGCTCTATGAGGGCTTCCTGGAGATGGTGGGCTACCTAGCTCAGGTCCTCAAGCAGATCTCCAGGGAGACCGCGGTCCTGCTCTGCACCCCGTATCTGGACTCACCAGCTACAAGAAATGTGGCAAGAGCTGGCCGATCGGGTGTTCTGCATCTACAATGAGCCAGCTGTGGCAAAAGGCCAGGGCAAGGCTGAGGCAAGGACGACAGGGTAGCAAAGGACACTGGAGGCGTACTCGTGAAGTGGCCCTGGCAGCGGGCACAGGCCAAGCCAATCGAGCCCAGGCGAGCGAGCATCAGAGGCTGGCGATAATGGACGACAACTGACGAGAACGGATAAGATCAAGGAGGCCGAGAGAGCGCTGAGCTAGGATTTGCTTTGTACCCAAAAGCTTTGGCCTTTTCGTAGGCTGCATCGGCTTCCTGAAATCGACCGCGTAGCTTAAGAGCAATGGCTTTATAATGCCAAACCTCCGCAAAATCAGGTTTCAGTTTAGTGGCTTGGTCATAAGCCAATATTGTTTCATCAATTTTGCCTAATTTTTCAAGTGCAATTCCTTTATTGTACCAAGCATCTGCAAATTCTGGCTTCAGGTTAGTGACCATATCAAAAGCAAATAACGCTTCTTCATTCCTGCATAGATTACCAAGATTAAGTCCCTTGTTATACCAAGCAGCAGTGAAATCAGGTTTCAGTTTAGTGGCTTGGTCATAAGCCAATATTGCTTCATCAATTTTGCCTAATTTTTCAAGTGCAATTCCTTTGTTGTACCAAGCATCTGCAAATTCTGGCTTCAGGTTAGTGACCATATCAAAAGCAAATAGCGCATCTCCGTATCTACGAAGCTTCAGGAAGGCTTTTCCTTTATTATACCACGCACTTGAATGTTTCGGGCTCTTCTTGATAGCTTTGTCATAAGCTCTGATGGAGTCCTCATATTTGCCGAGATTGTACAGAGCGATTCCTTTATTGTTGAATGCACCTGCATGTTTTGGATTTAGCTTGATGATCCTATCGAAAGAATGCAGGGCTTCTCCATGGATACAAAGCCCAGAGAGTGTAATTCCTTTGTTTACTTCATCCGCGATAGATTTATCAATAGCATCGATAGCAAGAACTCTATTCTTCTGAACGATTATGTCATACGGATTAATATCGATCGCTTTGTTATACGATTTTATGGCTTTGCCATAATCGCCTTGCTCAAATAGAGCATAACCTTTATTGTTCCAGGCATCTGAATACAGTGGGTCAAACTCAATGGCTTTGTCATAAGCATGAACTGCTTCATCAACATTTCCCAGAGCTTTAAAGGCATTACCTTTACCAAACCAAAACATTGCGGTGTCTGGTTCCAAAGCTATGGCTCTATTAAAATTTTCAGTTGCATCCTCGTAAACCTTGGATGCAGCATTATGCTCGTTATTAGCAGCCAGAGCATCGCCTTTGCCTATAAGGGCAATGCCTAGATTAGCCCACGCGCGTGGGTTGCTCGGATCTAATCTTATCGCCTCATTGGATGCGTTTATAGCCTCGTCGTATTCTCCTATGCTAAGCAAAGCATTTCCTTTATTACTCCAAGCACCAATAAGCTCAGGATTTTGTCCATAATTTAATTTTGTATATAATTCTACTGCGGTTTGAATAGCCTTAATAGCATGCGGGAGGAGATCTGTACTGTAATGTGCATTTTCATCTTTTCCTAAATCTTTTGCTATATTTAAGAGGATATTGCCTTTGGTCATCCATGCATTAGCATATTCTTGAACTGCTTTAGCTTCCTCTGGCGTTCCCTTTTTCCAAGTTGCCTGGTACTTTATACCGAGATCCACCGCGGTCTCTATAACGTCAAGTGCTTTTATTAAATAGGATCTAGCACCACTATTGCCTTGTTTTGATAAAATCTCTCCGCGTTCGAATAAAGCATTTGCTTTGTTAATATAACATTTGATTGACTGCGAATCGATATTTATAGCCTTTTCATAAGCCTGAAGGGAATCATGGTATTTCTTTTTCTCATGCAAATCAATGCCTCTTGTATTCCAATAGTCTATCTGGATCTCCTTGAGTTGCCTCGTCGTGGATTGAATGCTGTAAACTGCTATTATTAGAGCGATAAATCCAATAGAGGTGCCAATATCCTCCCCAAACGATTTGCTAAATCCTAATACACTAAATATATATAAAATGGTGATGATGGATAACCCAATGGTATAATTATAATTTCTTACTATTGCTTTTACTCCTTCCTTGCTAATTCTGTCCAACATAAATAAGACCATTCTTTAATAGACCTTTTTTCCCCTCGTCTCTGCCTGCCCTCTCGCCAGCCGTATGGCCTTGTGCAGCTTGGCCTCCAGCATCTCCCTGGGCGGCAGCTCCACCAGGTATTCCGCCACCCTGATCTCGCCCCGGTCCAGCAGCAGCTCGATCTGCTCCCGGTTCATCTCACCGCACAGGTGATCCCAATGGGCGGCTCCTCTCCAGGCCGGCGCTCGTACCTATCCAGCCATTTCATGTACAGCTCCATGTGGCCCTTATAGGCAGCATCGAAACTGCCCAGCTTCGGCTCAATGGCCACCAGCCGACACAGGATGCAGTGGTAGGAGAGTAGATCCAGGTAGAAGTCCCTCTCCCTTCCTAACCTCTCAGCCATCTCTCTGCTCCTCGCCCAGGTCTACCCCGATGTCCATCCCCTTCTCGATCCTCTTGAAGCCAGCATACATGACGCAGATGAGCTGTAGCGGCGAGAACGTCCTCCCCGGCAGCGACCGCAGGACGTGCGTCTCTTTGGGATCGTTGATGTCCTGCGCATGCTGCCCAACATGCCGATCTCGAAGGTGATCTCCTGGACCTCAGGCAGCGACTTCCCGCGAAACAGCCGCCGCGCATCCAGCAGAGAGAAAGCCGCCGTTCATCTTGGCCCCTTGGCCTTGAGTTCGCGGGCCGCCATCTCGCGCAGCCCATTCCTGGCCAGGCCGATGGCAAGCAGGGCCATGGAGCTGCAGACGTCCAAGGAGATCCTGGCAGAGATCTTCCACGCTCAGCCCGGCGAATTCGTCTCCATTATCTCAATCTTCCCAATCTGAGGGGTAATTTTCCCCGAAATCCACATACTTATTATTGCAATTTAATACAATAATGTTTTCACGAGTTCTGGTTATCGCGGTATAAACAAGTGAGTCTAAACTAGCAAAATCCCATTTTTCGGGTATCAATAAGATAACGTGCCTTGATTCCCATCCTTTAAAGCTATGATAAGTGCACATTTTAAGGCGGCTATCTCCGAGCCAAAATGCTTTTTTATTTCGATGGCTCCTCCTTTCAAGATCGTCTTCAAAAACATGATTTGCTTCAATCCCATCGTCTTCAAAACTTTTTATCGCAGTAGCTCCGTAGTTCTTATTCGGAACAAGAATGACAATATCTGAAGGATGGCCTTCCTTAGCTCTTAGCTGCGCTGATCTTATTAGATTGTAAGCAATTCTTATTTGGATTAACCATTCACTGCCACTTATATTTTTCCAAATAAAGTGAGGTTTGAGTGGTTTATTTAAGAGAGTGGTCTGTTCATAGCGTTCAACTTCTATTGCCTTATCTAATCCGAAAATATCACTAAAACTGTTAGCCGCGTCACCTATTTTTTTGGGCATGCGATAGATCGTCTTTAGTTCTCTCCATCGACCTCGGAACTTGACATTTCTCATTCCTCCGTCTATCCAATTCAAATCTCTTCCATAAATATTTTGTTTTTTATCACAAACAAAGAGCAATTCGTCTCTTTTAGCAAGAAATTTCGACAATAAATTATACCATTCCCATTTAAAATCTTGACCCTCGTCGATTAATATTGCGTCATATTTGAGATGATCCAAATTTTTCCCTTGCTGCATCGCAGAATTTAAGGCAGATTCAACAGTCGGGACGATGGTTTCCAAATAATTTTCTCGAGGCTTTGGAACCCCTAATTCATTTAAAAAGTCATTGCAGAATCCATGGAAATGCTTAAAATTAATATTTGACCAACTGAATTCGTAAGGTGTTCGTGCTACCATATCTCTTACAAAATGCCAGAGAGTAATATTGTATGTAACAACCAATACCCTAAAACCTTGCGAGGCTAGGTTTGCAGCTCTATAAGCAATAATCAAGGTCTTGCCACTTCCAGCGACACCTCTCAGCCTAAAATGTCCACTCTTGGGTTCAGCATGCTCCTTTTGTTCTGCGGAAAGCTCTAAGAGTTGCGACTGCTCTTTGCTGTGAAAGGGTGGAGTTAACCAAAACAATATTTCTTTAACCCATCCACCCTGCAAATCTCCTAGGATAGATGAATCAGATCGACGAATGAAACTACTTATCTTATTTTTATCTAAGTCATCATAGCCAATTATAGATGCGTATCTTTCATTGTTGAAGAAATCCTTTGCTTCTTTGCCGCCCATCTTGTGAAGGTATAATGCCGTTTTTATAAATCCAAATACTTTTCTGTTCTTATCTGCAGCTTCACCTAGGCGAGGGACGAGTAGCCCAAAGATAATAGATTTATAATAATTTGCCTTATCTATTGGATTTTCAATTTCATGGTTCCTATCTCCTTTTTTAACACATAATTTGCCATTTTCCCAGCAATATGATTTCAAATTCCAGTCTTTAACTTCTATAATCGTCATCCCAAATTTGGGGTTGAGAATTACTACATCAGGCCGACTGCCATTCAAATATGGCTGCGCAAAAATCATCCAATCATCGGGAAGTACTTCATCCAAAAACTCAATAATTCTGCGCTCCCCTTCAGTCAATGGATTATGAAAATTATTTATGTCATTCCAATCAGGAAATAATCTGCTTTTATTTTCAGCTTGTAATGATAAAATCTGAGATGGTTGATCTTCTATTTCTAAAATAGGGCCATAATTTGGAGTTTCATCTGTAGGTAGCTTAATCTCCTCCGACAACGACTTTTCAATATTCGGCTCAGAATCAGTCACTTCTCTCCTTTTTTCTTCATCAAAGCGCTGACGAATTATCTCCCATGCACTTGATTTAAGCGACTCTGCTTCGGGGGCCCTGATTAGTTCCAAGAGGCGATGCATTGTGTCTAGGGCACGGTGTGCATCGTCATCGGAAAACGACTGCTGGTGTGCCCATTTATTCCTTATATCCCTCAATTCGCTAATATAACTTCTCCCGATATGACCTAACTTAGGCTGAAAAATTTCTCTGGACCAGTTATTCCAAATGATGATGAGCAACGCCTGGACATCAAGCAAAGCATATCGTTCTTCTAGAGGGCCTCTTGCCTGCGCTTCCGGGCCAATCTTGCCCATAATGACCGCTTCTATACCATTATTCCACCAGTTCTGTCCGTAAAATTCTTTCAGCTCCATCTCAATAAAAGGCATAAGGCCTTCTCTCAATTGCTCTAGCCCTCTGCCAATTATTTCATGATTTTTGAGTACCAACTAGAATTCCCTCTTTGAGTCCTGGTATTAACATAAGTTTATTCTATCAAATATCTTTTTGTCGCTGGCGGAAAAAAAGTGCTCAATCCAGGCGGGAAAAAACATCTTCAGGTGCTCTGCCTGTCAGCCTGCGCATCCATCTTCCCGGAGCTCCCCATGTGAACTGTCGTACTTGTGCCTGCAGGCCATTGGCGGCCTTCTGCAGAGTCTGGCATTCCCCAGGTAGCTCCTGGGCGTCCATGTTAGAGGCCTTTCTTCTCTCCGTCCCAAGACTCTCAGCAATTCCCCACTCCTCGCCCAGCTCCACCGCGATACCCATCCCCGATTCTATCCTCTTGAAGCCGGCGTACTTGATGCACCCCAGCTCCAGCGCCGAGAAGATCCTCCCCAGCAACACCCGCAGGACGCGCGTCCCCTGGGGGTCGTAGATGTCCGGCCCATACTGCCCCAGCATGCCGATCTCGAAAGTGATCTCCTGGATCTCCTGCAGCAACTTCCCTCCAAGCCAGATCGCCAAGGAATTCGTTGGCTGGATGAAAAGCGGACCAAAAGACATTGGAACTGCCAACATTTGAAACCTTGAGGATCTGCGAGAAGA
>ERZ795032.1103-NODE-1103-length-20985-cov-251.680029_pt1 | contig 20985 bp, 24 predicted proteins | sample MGYA00375124_ERZ795032 | MGnify/ENA primary metagenome ERZ795032 (study PRJEB30167, sample SAMN05720154) | activated sludge metagenome | isolation source: Anaerobic digester | place: China | collected 2015-12-16 ...
GCGGTGATGACGCGCCAGGCGGATGCAACGGGTTCGGCGATGCTTGCCGAGCCGCGGTGGTTCTATGACGGCCCCACGAAGACGTTCGTCGTCTACCTCATGAACATAACCGCCGACGAACGGATGGCAAAATCGGGGATGGCAACGGTGAGGATGAGCCTCGCGAGCACGAACTCACAGCAATACGATCCTGTCGGGGATATCACAGTGCAATATGACAAAGACGCTCACAACGACCTTTCCGTGGCGTGGGAGAACTACCTGACCGCGCTCGGGATGCTCAAAACCGACCCCCACAAGTATGAGTGGGATATCAACAAACCCGTCGAAAAACTCGTCATAAAAGAGTACAAGATCAGGATCCTCGGCATCTAACCCCGCTGGAACCCGTCGCCGGCAGGAGGGGGACGCCCTCCTGCCGGCCGTGCAGAAAATTCCTGCTCAAAAAGGATTCAGAGATACCGGTTCTTCCGGAGCCATTCCACCTGAGGTCTCGTGTAGCGGTAGATGATGTCGCACTTCTCATCCTGGAAACTCCAGGGAACGACGATCAGGACATCTCCTTCCCGTATCCAGACCTTCTTCTTGATCTTGCCCTTGATCCGCCCGGTGCGCGTCACCCCATCGAAACAGCGGATTCTAATATGGTTTGCCCCGAGCATCAGTTCAGCGCTGCCGAACATCTCCCGGTTCCTCTTGTTCGGCAGGCGCACGCGGATGATCTCCCCTTCCGCGTCTCCTCCATTGGATTCAGGTTTGCGCTTGCTAGGATCGGTCAGTTCATCAACCCCATGTTCCGGAGCATCTGGTCCTTCGTGTGTCCTATTTATACAACTGCTAACTTATCAAGCATTCTCCCGGGACACGCGGAGGCGGCTGCAACGGTCGGCGATCCCCCCCTGGTCGGCCATGTCGTCCCCTAAATCCGGTCCCGGGATAACCGCCCTCTTCCCGGAGACCACCGCCCGGGTGGTTATGTATATTGCCGGGATCATCCCCTATTCAATGTACCCATGACATGCCTGGACTCGTCGCGCGGGGTGTACCTCACCTACTTCATCCAGGGGCTCATCCTCCTCGCCGCAGCCGCAAGCATCATGGGAGGCGAGTACCTCTCCGGGCTCTCGGCAGCTTTCGCCTTCCTCCTGACGCTGGCGCCGTCCTTCGCGACGAGAAATATGCGTTTCTGCCTGCCCTGGGGGGTCAACCTCCTCATCGCCGTCTCCCTCTATCTCCACGTTATGGGGTATACCGGGGGCTACTATGCCGCCCTCGCTTACTATGACAAACTGGCTCACCTCGTCTCATCGGCCACCGTCGCGCTCATCGTCTTCTCTCTCATGGTCCTTGCCGGGCACCGCGGAGACGTCCGCCTGACGACGCCGGCGGTCGTCGCCTCCATCCTGATTGCCACGCTGGCAGCAGGAGCGCTGTGGGAGATCTACGAGTTTGCAGTCGACCAGATATTCGGCACGAGCCTCCAGCTTGGGAACACCGATACCATGTGGGACCTCATCATGGATCTCATCGGGGCGGCGATCGTGGCGGGGTTCGCCGCTTTCGTTCTTGCGAGGGAAGACCGATTTACCGGGATCTTCGCCGGACTGATCTCGGTTGCAGAGCCGGCCGATGTCATGGATAACCAGGCGGATTCGGCGAAAAGCCGCTGATCCGCTCTCGCCCGGATCGTCGGACTCTATTAATATTTGGAAGGTGAAATAAAATAGAGTGACCTTAAAAACCCCAAGTGCCAGACATCTGGCGTTGTTCATGCTCATCATGCTCCCGTCCATGACCGGTTACATGGCCTGGGAAGCGCAGATCGTCGATATTACCACCCTTGAGATCGACGGGGCACCGGAGGGTGTCGTCTATATCACCGACCCCCACGTCGGGCCGTCCAGCATCGACCACATCCAGAAGGTGATCCAGGAGGTCAACCGCTTGAACCCCTCGCTCGTCCTGATCGGCGGTGACTTTGCCACCGGCGACGAGGAGAACTTCACCTACCAGGGGGTATGGGGATCGCTTGATGCACCGGCCTACGCCGTTCTCGGGAACCACGACTACCGGGTGGGGACCGACGGTGCGACGGGCCTTGAGAGGACAATTGCCGTCTGGACCTCCACCAACACCACCACCGCCGGGTACGACGTCTCCGCCCTGAACGACGGATCTGCCGACACCGCATTTGCCGACGGGCTCGCCGCGACGCTGGAGGAGAACGGGGTATACGTCCTCCGGAACGACTACGCCCGGGTCGATGCCGGGGGAGAAGAGATCGTCATCGTCGGCGTCGACGACGGGTGGGCCGGGATGGCAGACCCGCCCGACGTGCCGGCGACCGACGCATTCACGATCTATCTCATCCACGAACCGTCCTGCAGGGCCGACTGGGATGCAGACCTCATACTCGCCGGCCACACCCACGGCGGCCAGTTCCTCTTCCCGGTCGTCGCACAGTTAAACGACATCGGCGTCATCGAGCTCGCCGGCCTCTTTGAGACGAACGGGACGCCGACCTACATATCCCGTGGGGTCTCGAGCGCAGGCATCGCCGGCGTGGGCCTCCGGTTCAACTGCCGGCCCGAGATCGTCCTGATCAACCCGACGGAAGACCAGCTCCGGGTCCTCGGCAACCCCGCCTGAGATCCCCTCACCGTTCGAGGATCGCGCGCGCCCGGCCGGCAATCACCAGCACTTCCGGGAGGGAGAGGGCCGTGTCCCGGGCGATGGTTGTCGCGTCGCCGTAAGCGACCTGTTTTGCCGTGAGTATCCCGGCGGACGCGAGCCTGGCGGAGACCGATGAACTCATCCCGCTGACGATGGTGACGGGGTAAGACTGCGTCTCCTCGATCATCGTCTTCAGGTTCTGCCCCTCCGGATAATCCCACCCGATATGCTCGATCCCCCGACAGGCCGCGTAGCGCTTTGCGTGCTCCGAGAACCTGGTGTTACAGACGATCAGGGCGCCATCGATCGAGACGGTGCACTGCCCGGACCGGAACCCCTCCTGGAGGTCCTCGACGATCGCCCGGGCGATCCGTCCCTCGTCGAGGCCGGTCATCCGGTGGTGGTTTGCGTGATGCTTCACCTCGACGAATATGGTTACACCGTCTTTACTGGCGATAGCGTCCACCTCGTGCTCTCCGCACCGTCCGGCAAGAACGCACCCGGTCTGGACCTGGTAACCGTGCTCCCGGAGGAGAACCCGCACGAACTCCTCGAAGTCGGGTTTTGGGCGGAGGAGAGTGAGGGCTCTCCGGAGATCCGCCCGGTGGCGGACGGCGGGGCGGACGGCCCGGGCCCGGGCGCGGATCATCCGGAATATCGCGGCCGTCTTCATACCGTCCGGCACCGACTCCTCGATCTCGTCGGCGATCCGGTCGGCATCCTCCGCCCCGAGCCCGAGGTTCTGGAGCGTCCGCCGCACCTTCCCCCGGTCGAATGGCTGCTGGTTGCCGTCGGACTTCGTGACGTGCTTCATTACTGATCCATCTCTGCACAGGAGAGGAAAAGCGTTCGCCACCATATCTTTCAGGCACGGCCGCACCCTTATCTTCTCTCGCATCCAACAGAGGCTGAGAGAATGGATGCATTACAACGCCCGGTCGTCCTGATACTCGGCGCAGGAGCCGTCGGCCTCTCGCTTGCCGGGAGGCTCCTTTCGGTCGCAACGGTCTACGCGGCATGCCGGCCGGCGCATGCCGGTGCGATTCGGAAGCGGGGCCTCGTGATGGAGGGTATCTGGGGGAACACCACCCATGGAGGGCTCGCCTGTGTCACGGGGCCGGATGAAGTCCCGCCCGCGGTTGACTTTGTCATCATCACCGCGAAGGGCACCGACACCCGGGCAATCTGCGAAGAGTATGCCGGGCAGCTCCGGGATCGACCCGTGGCAAGCCTCCAGAACGGTATCGGGAACGAGGAGATCATCGCACGATACGCCGGCACCGTCATCGGTGGGACCGTGACGACGAACTTCTCGGTCGTGGGCTCAGGGCACGTCCGGGTCGCGAGCGAGAGCGCCCCGATGCGCCTCGGGGTCTGGTCCGGCGATGAGAGGGCCCTCGATGAGCTGATCGGCATCATCCGGTCCGCCGGCATACCGGTCGAGGCGGACGGCGACATCCGTTCGGGAAAATGGGCGAAGGCCCTCCTCAACATCGCGGTGAACCCGATCTGCGCCCTTCTTGCGGCCCCGGTCGGCGCCGCCGCCGATGAAGACGTCAGGGAGACCGTTGCCGGGCTCATCCGCGAGACATTCGCCGTCGCCGGCGCCGAGGGGGTGCACCTCCCCTGGGCGAGCGCCGGCGACTATCTCGCCCACCTCTTTACCGTGCAGGTGCCCGACTTCGCCGCGGTCTACCCCTCTATGTACTACGACCTCCAGAGGGGGCGCCGGACGGAGATCGATCTCCTCAACGGGTATGTCGTGCGCATCGGAGAGCGCCATGGCATCGAGACGCCGTACAACCGGTGCATCGCCGGTCTTGTCCGCTACGCGGAGGCGCACCCGGAACCGTCGTGAGAGATTAGGCCTCGCCTATCTTTGCGGCGAGTTTCCGGGCCGCCTCTTTTGCCTTTGCCTCGCTCCTCCAGAGCCCCGTCTTGCCGACGGGGTTTCCTCCCCGGTCATAGAGCTGCACGTAGTAGCCGCCGTCCTGGCGGGCAAACCGGACCTCGCCGACGATGCCGGGACCGTACTCCTGCATACCCGGAGGGTATGGAAGACGGAGATATGAGGGTTTCGCCCGCCCACTCACAGTGTCAGCGATATGCCGAGGAGGTGCAGCACCACTGTTACCAGTACGCCAAAGATCCCGCCGACCGCACAGATGAGGACGGTGATCAGGTTGATGGGGATGTCGGGCCGGCCGACGAGGTGCATCAGGCCGAGGAGGTTGATAAGCCAGAGCAGGATAACGCCCACGACGGCGTTGATGATGAGCCCGGTGACGCTTTTGACCGTCCTGTAGAGGACGAACGCGACGACGACCACCAGGACCAGAGCAAGGAATGCGATGGGCAAGCTCATACTACCTGTTCGGCACCCGGGGCATTGAACTTTCCCCGGGGCACCGTTCACATATACCCGAGAGCCTCAAAGACTGGTTGGAGGCAGACCCCGTTCCCGAGTTTGACGCACCGGATACCGGGAATCCCTTCGTAAGCGCCCATCGTTTGGCCATCATCAAGCTCGACCCAGTCGTGGACGGCGATGCCTCGCCCGAAGACCTCCATGTGGAGCGCATCGGTCCAGAACGTCTCCGCATCCCAGACCATGATCCCGTGGACCGGCCGGGCGGGGATCCCGTTCCGGCGGAGGATCTCCACCCTGAGGAGTGCAAGGTCGGTGCAGTCGCCCGCTCCACGGGTTAGGGTCGCGTTGAGGCCCACCGGGAAGAGGCGGGGGACACCGTCGACGCGTGCAAACGTCGCCCGATCCACCTGCTCGATGAACCCGGTGCAGGAAGAATCCGTACTCTCGGAAGAGAGGATCTCTTCCGGTATAGAGAACCAGGCCCCATCGTCGATACAGAACGGTTCGGGGCCACCCCATCCGCCGTCGCAGATCAGGTGTCCCTGCGGGATGAGGGCGGAGAGGAGGAGAATAGCCTGAATAATGCTCCAAACCACGATAATTGCTCAATACTTTTTAATGAATAAATTAGTATAATAGAATTGCTATTTGATGTCGAGTATTGCGGGTTCGCAATATAACTATCGCGACCGTAGATACGCCGGGATCGGCTCTGGCGCGCAACAAGGAATATATGCCCCCGGGCGGGAGGGAGAAGAGGTCGACTCCCCGGAGGGCGACAGGTTCACCGGGATATGGGGTGCCCGGCGATATCCCGTGCGGCAAGGGCCGCGGTGGAGAATGCCGCCTGCAGGTTGTAGCCCCCGGTGTCGCCGTCGATATCGAGCACCTCGCCGATGCAGTAGAGGTTCCGCACGACCCGCGAGACCATCGTCTTTGGGTCAATCCCGTCGAGGGCGATGCCGCCCCGCGTCGCCATCGCCTCGTGAAACCCCCCGAGGCGTGCCACGGTGAATGGAAACTCCGCGACGGATGCGGCAAGCGCATCCCGGGCCTTCCGGGGGAGGTGGGCGCATGTCGCTCCCGCCGGAACCCCGGCGATATCGAGCAGCCGCCGGGCGAACCGCTCCGGGAGGGGGAGGTCGCAGAGGATGGTCTTTGCCTGCCGGGCCCCGCCCTCCCGGAGCGCGCCGGCGACCCTTTTTCGCACCGCTTCCGCGTTTGCGCCGCAGAGGAACGTGACCCGGAGCACGTCGCCCGGGAGGATGAAACGGGAAGCGTCAAGTATGCCCGGGCCGGAGAGGCCGGCGTGGGTCAGCAGGATGTCGCCCGTGTGCCGCCGGACCACCCTTCCGCCCCGGTGTATGGCAAAGGCGGCATTCTCAAACGATATCCCGGCAAGGTCGGCGAACGGGTAGCCCTCGATGGAGACCGGGGTGAGCGCCGGGGCAACCTCCGTGACGGGTTGCCCGAGGGCCCGGGCAAAGGCGTAACCGTCCCCGGTAGAACCGGTGGCGGGATAGGAGGCGCCCCCGGTGGCTATGACGAGGACGCCGGCCCGGACACTCTCCTTCTCCGTCCGGACGAGGAACCCGTCTCCTTCCCGCTCCACGGCGACGACCGGCTCGCCGCACCGGATAACAACCCCGCGAGCGGAGCACTCCGAAAGGAGGACGGCAAGCACATCGGCGGCTCGCCGGGTCTCCGGGAAGACCTTTCCCCCGGGTTCGGCCTGCATAGGAAGGCCCCTGTCGGCAAAGAAGGCGATGAGATCCCGGTTCGTGAAGTTTCGGAGCGCGGGGCGGAGGAACGCCCCATGATCGCCGTAATGGGAGAGAAAACCGGTGACCTCCCCGTCATGGGTGATGTTGCACTGTCCTGAGCCGGTGATCAGGAGTTTTCGCGCCGGTGCAGGCTTCTTCTCAAGGAGGATCACCCTCCCCCCTCTCCCCGCTGCCTGCAGGGCGCAGAAGAGCCCCGCAGGCCCTCCCCCGATGATCGCGATGGTGTCGCTCACGATTATAACCCTGTACCGTGCTTCCCCGGGGAACATCAGCGTTGGGGTGCGCCGGCCGATACACATATGGGAGTGGGGCCCGTAATGGGCCGGAGCCCTGAAACGAGTGATCCGAATGAATGATACCTGGATACTTCTCATGGGAGGAGTCCTGCTCGTCCTCCTCATCACACCCGGATCTGCTGCCTCTGAAGGTGCACCCGGCACCGGAGGTTTTGCCGGCCGGCAGGCGATCGCGATCGACCACCCCTCCGGGACGGAAGGGCTTGAGGTCCTCTTCAACGCCACGTACCTCCCCGGGATGCGGCCGGACTTCGCCGACATACGGTTCCTGGACGGGAACGAGACCGCCATCCCCCACTGGACGGCAACCGTCATGGAGGGCTCCCATGCCCACGTCTGGCTTGCCCTTCCCGCGAACGCGACCACGATCACCATGCTCTACGGCAACCCGGCGGCCCGGGATGCAGGCGACCCCGACGCCGTCTTCCTCTTCTACGAGGACTACGAGCGCGGCGACCTCTCCCGATGGTCGTTCTGCGGCTCAAACGCTGCCGTCCGGTCGGATGTCGTCCGGAGCGGTGGATACGCAGGCGATATCAACGTCTCCGAGCCCGACCTCCGGGAACTCGCAAACAACCGGATCTGCCTTGCAAATATATCCGCCGGCCCCATCATCGTCGAAGGGGACTTCCTGGTCAGCAAGTTCGGGAAATGGTGCGGATCGGGCTACATCCAGGCCTGGAGCGGGCCCGACCGGCTCTATGCCCTCCATCTCAGGAACGGCTCCGTCCAGTACTACGACGGCGCCCACCGGAACTTCTCCGCCGATGCCCGGGCGGAGGAGGAGACCTGGTACCACATCAAGGTCGCCCTCGATACGCCGAACGCCACCGGGCACGCGTGGATGGACGGCCGGTACCTGGGGAAGATGACCCTGCGGTTCGCCGACGGTTCACCCGTCCCGGAGGAGACGATCTTTACCGACATCGCCCTGATCGGGTCTTCCGCATGGGGGTCAGGCGACCCGCACCACTTCTGTGCCGACAACGTCGTCGTCAGGAACTACGTCCCCGTCGAGCCGGTGCTCTCCTACGAGGTCAATGCTCCGGGATGCACCGGGGACCCATAGGGCGTTTTGTCACCGCCCTCCGTGCGGTTCGCCCTGCTGTGCCGGTTGTGCGGATCCCCTATCGAGGGGCCGACCATCCCCGCCGGGGATCCGTTCTACCGGGCAGTAGAGATGCGGTCGGGTCGGGGATGATCCGGGATCACCCGGTAGACTGCAGGACGTGGAGGAGCCGCCGGACGGCAGTGGCGTTCGTGGCAACTGAAAGGATGACAAGCGCCGGGAGGACGAGCCCGGTGACCAGCCCGGCGATGATGACCGCAAGTCGTTCCGGCCGGGCGAAGAGGCCGGCCCGGCACTCTATCCCGAGCCCCTCGGCTCTGGCCCGGGCGTAACTGACCATCAACGACCCGATAGCGGCCAAGAACGCAGCAACGGCGCCGGAGGGTGATCCAGACCCGGCGTAGTGGACGAGCAGGCCGGCATAGACCGCCGCCTCGGCGTAGCGGTCCAGGAACGAGTCGAGAAAAGCACCGAAGACCGAGGCGGTACCGCTTGCCCGGGCAAGCGCTCCATCGAGCGCATCGAATATACACGACGCCGCGACAACGACGCCGGCAAAGAAGAACGAGCCGGCGGCGCAGAGGGCACCGGCGACCGCCATCCCGACAAACCCGAGCACGGTGAGGGTGTTCGGGGTCACGCCGGTGCGGGCGACGAGAGTGGCTGCCCCCACGAGTATCCCGCTCGTCCTTGCCCGGAGCCGCTCCTCGATCACCGGCCCGCCCCCCGGGAAGGAAGGACCCCATCCATGGCAGGGAATCGTCTCCCCGGGAGATAAGGGTGCCTCTCCCGGGAGCGGACGTTACGCCCGCAATTATCATGGAGCTCTATGGCCGGGGCCTTTCCCCGGCAGTCCGCCCGGTTCCCGGAGTCGTTCACAGGCCCGTATCGTGTCTAAATCGCGCGGAACTTCTCGCCCTTCTTGCGCACCAGTCCGACCTTCTTGAGGTCGTTGAGGAGCCCTTTCACGAATTCGGATGTGAGCTCCAGCGATATGCTATAGGCCTCTTCGGTGCCCTCAAGAGGAGTGCCGTTGAGCGTCTCCAGGGCCTCCTCGGGCGTCAGCGTTCCGCGTTCTTCGAGGATCTCCAGGGTTCTTGCGATGACGGCTCTCTTCATGGAAACGCCCGCCCGGAACGATATGTACTCCTCTTCATCGATCCCGAGGTCGTCGATGATCTCGTCAATCGTATCGAGATCCCCATCGATGATGGCCTCAGGACCGAAGATCAGCAGGTGTTCGGGCACCGGCGTGACAGTCACCGCCATCGTGACGTTGTGCTCTTTGAGAGTCTCCGGAATAATCTCCTCGGCGGCCTCGCCCGGGATGGTGATGATGACATCCTCAGGATCCATATGCCCCTTCACGGTCACCGTCTCACCCACAATCTCGATCAGGCCGTTTTTATCCAGCATGGAGAGCGCCGTCATCTTGTATAATATGGACTTCGCCAGGGCATCCGAGCGTTCCTCTCCCGGGGCAACATCGGCGAGTGGCGCCATCCACTCTTTGAGGTCGGCCATAGAGATAACATCCCCGGGCCGGTACTTCTCCATGAACCGGGCGATATCCTCCGCGATGCACTCCGTCATATCAAGGTAGGGGTCATACAGATGCCCGGTATCGAAATATTCGTCCTCCCAGTCATCGGCATCTTCCTCGTCTTCCCGGTCATCGGCGCCCTCCTTGTCCTCCCGGTCATCGGCGCCCTCCTTGTCCTCCGGGGCGTCGAACTCTTCTCCCTCTTCATCAGCCAGAAATTCCTTGCGGAGTTTCTCGATTCGCGCTATCTCTCCCTTCAGCAGCGCCCTGATATCCCCGATCGTTCCCTTCGCAGCAACCCGGCCGTCCAGGGTAACCGTCTGCGTGATACGGGTCGGCATACCGGCCTCCCTGAAGGCGCGCGCGATCTCCGGGCCGTCGATAGGGCCACGGATGATGATCATCTCTTCGAGTACCATACGTCTTCCCCACACTATTGACGTACCTGCTCATAAGGTCGCCGATAAAGGAGCGCGAGAAAGTCCCTTTTTGATGAGATACTCGTGTGCTTCAAGCGCCGCCTTCGCCCCTTCGCCTGCAGCTATGATGATCTGCTTGCCCTTGATGCAGGTCGCATCGCCGGCCGCAAAGATTCCGTCGACGTTTGTGTGATTGTTCTCGTCGACCAGGATCTCGTGCTGCTCGTTCTGCGCCACCAGATCCCCGAGGAACCCCGTATTCGGTATACGCCCGATCTCAAGGAAGAGCCCCTCCACGTCGAGAGCCGTCTCCCTCCCGGTCTCGCGATCGCGAACCGTGACGCCAGCCAGGGCTGTATCGCCGTGGAGCTCCACCACCTCGTGATTGGGGAAGACCCGCACACCTGCCTCCTCTGCCCGCCTGATATAGATCTCGTCGCACCGGAGAGCGCTCCTGACAATCAACGCCACGGAACTTGCAATTTCTGTCATCTCGACAGCTGTCTGGATCGCTGCATTCCCCCCGCCGACGATGGCGATAGGCCGATCGCGGAAGAGCGGTCCGTCACAGGTCGAGCAGACGGATATACCTCTTCCGATCAACCGGTCCTCACCCGGGAGCCCCAGGGTCCGGGGCTGTTTCCCGGGGGCAAGGATGACCGTCCGGCAACGATAGGTGCTGGACGCCCGGACAAAAAAGAGGTCGCCTTCCTTCTGGATACCCCGGACCCGGTCAAGCTCGAGACCGACATCGAACCCGCGGACCTGGTCCTCAAACTTCCCGATAAGGTCCTCCCCCGTGATCATCCGAAATCCCATATAGTTCTCGATTGCCCAGCTCCAGGCTGCCTGACCACCGATATCCTCCGACACGACGATGGTCTTCATGAGTTTTCTCGCACAGTAGACCGCGGCCGTCAACCCTGCCGGCCCCGCACCCACGATGACCGCATCATAGATCTCATCCGCCACCGGCGTCCCGAAGAGTTCCCGGAGCTTCTTCGCATCGAACCCGACGATCACCTCATCGCCGAAGACCGTGACCGGCACGCCCCGCTGTCCCGATATCCGGACCATCTCCCGCGCCGCCTCGCGTTCCTTCCCGACATCGACGATCGTGTATTCGACACCGTGCTTCTGGAGAAACGCCTGGACCATCCGGCAGTAGGGACAGCTCTCCGTCGTGTAGACCTTCACGCCTGCCATAAGGAAAGGATAGTTCGGGAGCTCTATTTAACTTGTGGGGATGGAGCGCGCGGGAGATCCGGCCGGAGCGATACGGGGCAAAAAAGAGGGTTATTGGACCTCGCGGAACATCCGCGCCGGGACCCCGCAGATGGGGCACTTCTCCGGCGCCGCTCCGAGCTCGACGTTGCCGCAGACCGGGCAGAGATAGATCTTCTCCACGTCGATATCTTTTCCCTCCCGGACAGCCTCAAGTGCCTGGAGGTAGAGGTTTGCGTGCACCTCTTCGGCCTTCATGGCGTGGGTGAAGACGATCGCAGCCTCATTCCTCCGCTCTTTCTTCGCCTCTTCAGCAAACGTAGGGTACATCGTCATGAACTCGTAGTTCTCCCCCTCGATCGCGCCTTTCAGGTTCTCTTCGGTGCTCCCGACGGCGTTCTTGATGAAGAGGAGACGTTTTGCGTGGACGGCTTCTGCCTCGCTTGCCGCCCGGAAGAGTTTCCCGACCACCGGGTAACCTTCGGCGGTTGCTTTCTCGGCAAAGACCGAGTATTTCCTGTTCGCCTGGGATTCCCCGGCGAACGCTTCCTGAGCGTTCTCATCTGTCGGCATAACGAATTATTTCGGAGGTGCCCCGTTAAATATCTTTCACCCGGCGCCCCCGGAAACCCTATGCCGCGGGAGCGACTATTACCGGTATATGCAGGGTGACCGGGTGCAACGGGTCTTCGTCATCGTCCTCATCTTGAATGTCGCCGTTGCAGTAGTAAAAGCGGTCTTCGGCGTCATGGCAGGATCGGTGAGCATGGTGGCGGATGCTCTCCACTCGGGATTCGACTCCTTCTCAAACGTCGTCGGGATCGTTGCCATGCACCTTGCAGGGAAACCCCCCGACCCGGAGCACCCGTACGGCCACGGCAAGATCGAGACCCTCGGGACCCTCGTCATAGGGGCGATGCTCCTCCTGACCGCTGCCGGCATCCTCCTTGAGGGGTACGGGCGCCTCATTACCCCCGTCACTCCCGAGATCACCCCCATCACCGTCGGGGTCATGGTCGGGACGCTCATCACCAACATCATCGTCTCCACCTACGAGCGGCGGAAGGGCGAGGAGTACCAGAGCCAGATCCTCATCGCCGACTCGTTGCACACAAGGAGCGACGTCTTCGTCTCCACCGCCGTCCTCGGCGGGTTCCTCGCCATCAGGCTCGGCTACCCCGCGGCCGACCCGATCATCGCGCTCGGCATCGGCCTCCTCATCGCGCGAATGGGTGTCGGAATCCTCTACGGAGCCGCGGAAGTCCTCATCGACTCGATGAACCTTCCCTGCGACCCGGCGCTCGTCCGGGCCGTGGTGATGGATACCCCCGGTGTCGCCGGTTACCACGACTTCCGGTGCCGGGGTAAACCGGGCGAGATATTTGCCGACATCCACGTCACCGTCGACCCGGCCCTCTCCATCGCCCGGGCCCACGCGATCTCCGAGGAGGTGGAACGAAGGCTCAAAGAGACGGTGCCGGGACTCGCCGAGGTCGTCGTCCACATCGAGCCGGACGATTCAGCGTGAGGAGGAGAGGAGTTGCCCGAGCTCGTAACCCTTCCGGTAGGCCGCCTCCATCACCTCCGGCCGCGTCCTGATATCCTGGATGGTGTCCATATCGTTTCGGAGCACCTCATCCCAGTAGGGGCAATCGACGATCTCTCCAAACGCCTTCGCGGTCATCTTCGCGCCCTCAAAGACGGTCGGAAGGTTCATCCCCGCTATCGATATGAAGAGCATCTTACGCCTCCTCCTCTGTTCAGGGGATATAAAGGGCCTGCCCCGGTGATACTTCGCCATGTAAAAGACCTGGAACCGGTCCATGAACGACTTGAGCCTGCCCGGGATCCCCATCGTCATAACGGGAGTGGCGATGATCAGGCCGTCCATCTCCCGAAATTTGTCGTATATCCCGATCATCTCGTCCCTGATCTCGCAGGTCTCATTTTCCTGGCAGTAAAAGATCTCCATACAGGGCGCGATATCCAGGTGTGCGGCAACGATCCGCTCGACGTCGCACCCGGCCTCCTCCGCCCCCCGGATGGCCTCATCGAGGAGGCGAGCGGTGTTCCCGTCGGGGAGCGGGCTCCCGAGAAGAGCAATAACCTTCCTTCCCATGATGCTGGGTTACACACGGCCCTATTAATAAGATGCGGCTCTCCGGGGCCCGGGAGCCCGCTCCGGCCTTGCCCGTGAGGATACTGCTAAATACTTTGAAACGATATGATCGCTCTGGTGAGTGCCTGTGGCCGAACCAGGAACCAGAACGACAGCAAAAGCAGGAGAGAAGCCGGGCCCCGGACGGTTCATCTGCATCGACTGCGGGAAAGAAGTCCGGATCGGCAGCACCGACGAGGATCTCGTCAAGTGCCCGACCTGTGCCTGTGAGATGTACAACTGTCTTCCGATGACCCACATCAGGCCGGATATCAAGACGCCGGAGGATGTCATGAATCCTCCTGAAAGGAAGAAGTGACCGGAAAACTATCAAGGTGAGAGATGTGGTGAACGTATCAGCAAAAGGTGAGATTTACCGCTGCGAGATCTGCGGAAACGTGGTCGAGGTCCTGGAGGCCGGCGGCGGCGAGCTGATCTGCTGCGGCGAGCCGATGGTGCTTGAGGAGTGACGGACGTGGCGGAAGAGCAGAAAAACCTCGAAGAGAAGATTGGAAAGATCCCCGAGATCTTCAAAGAGCTCAAAGAGACGGATCCCGACCTTTACGGGAAGGTGATGGGGCTCGATCAGATGATCTGGGCCGACGGCGCCCTCTCAAAGCAGACGAAGAAGGTCATCGCGATCGCGATCGCCGCCGCTCTCCGGGATGGGCATGCCGTCCGCGCACAGATGGCCGGCGCCGGGAATCTCGGCGTATCGAAGGAAGAGATCGAGGAAGGACTCAGGGTCGCGTTCCTGCTTGCAGGGATGCCGGCCTACGTCCACGGCAAGACCGCCCTCGAAGAGTATCTGGGCAGCCGCCCGCGGAAGTGATACGATGGAACCAGAAGGATTACCCCAGATGCCGGTTATCGGCGAGAAAGCACCCGAATTCGACGCATTGACCACCCATGGACCTCTGAAACTCTCGGACCTCGCAGGAAAGTGGGTCATCCTCTTCTCCCACCCGGCCGACTTCACGCCGGTCTGCACCACGGAGTTTATCGCATTTGCCGGGATGGCTGACGAGCTTGCAAAACTGAATGTCCAGCTCGTCGGCCTCTCGATCGACAGCGTTCACTCGCACCTTGCGTGGGTCAGGAACATCAAGGAGAAGATGGGCGTCGATATACCGTTCCCCATTATTGCCGACCTCGACATGAAGGTTGCAAAGCGTTACGGGATGCTCCACCCCGGGCAGAGCAGCACATCGACCATCCGGACGGTCTTCTTCATCGACGATAAGGGCATCATGCGTGCCATGCTCTACTACCCGATGTCCAGCGGCCGCTCCATGCCCGAGATCCTCAGGCTCACGAAGGCCCTCCAGACCGCCGATAAGCACCATATCGCGACGCCGGCGAACTGGGAACCCGGTGACAAGGTCATCGTCCCGGCCCCAAAGACACCCAAAGAGATCGAAAAGCGGATGCAGGAAGGCTACGAGTGCAAAGACTGGTACCTCTGCTTCAAAAAACTTTAAATCCGACACTTTTTTGCCTTCAGCCGGATAGTACTCACTGTATGACCATTGATGTCCTCGCGTTTGCGACATCGCCCCGCCGCCGTGGCAACTCCGAGACCCTGCTCGACTGGATGCTCGATGCGATGAAAGAGGAAGGGGCAGCGGTCGAGAAGATCGTCGTCCCGGAAGTCGATATCCGGCCCTGCCGGGGGTGCAACGCCTGCGCGAAGCTCAACCGGTGCATCCAGCGGGACTACATGGACTACGTCCACGACCGGATCGTCGAGGCCGACTGCATCATCCTCGCGTCCCCCATCTACTGCATGGGGCTTACGGCGCAGGCGAAGGTGCTGGTCGACCGTGCGCAGGTTTTTTGCACCCGGAAGTACGTGCTTCGCCTCCCGGTCGTTCCCCCGGAGCGGAAGGGAAAGCGTGTCGGGGTCTTCCTCTCGACCGCCGGGCAGAACTGGGACCATGTCTTTGATGCGGCGATACCGTCGGTGAAGTGCTTCTTCAACGTCATCGACGTCAGGGATAAGGATATCCGGTACCTGATGGTGAACAACGTCGACGAGAAAGGAGCGATCGCCTGCCATCCCACCGCGAGAGCAGACGCCGCGGCCCTGGCCGGAGAGGTCGCCGCGTACCTGCAGGAGGTCGGTGTGGCATGACCGACCCCGTGACGGTCCTCGGGATATCCGGGAGCCCCCGGCGGCACGGAAACACCGAGACCCTGCTTGATGCCGTCCTCGAGGGGACCCGGGAGGCCGGGGCCGACGTGGAGAAGATCGTCCTCCGGTCGCTTGCCTACACCCCGTGCAGGGGGTGCAACGTCTGCCACAAGACCGGGGTCTGTATCATCGAGGACGACCTCACGGAGATTTTCGATAAGATCGCCGCCGCCGACGTCCTCATCATCGCGTCTCCCATCTACTCGATGGGGATCACGGCGGAGACGAAGGGGTTGATCGACCGTGCCCAGTACCTCTGGGCACGCAAGTTCATACTGAAGACCCTCTACTTCACCACCGAACAGACCCGCCGTCATAAGGGGATCTTCGTATCGACTGCGGGGCTCGGGTGGGGGAACGTCTTCGATGCGGCGTTTCCCGCCATCACCGCCTTCTTCAACACCACCGGGTTTGAGTACTGGGACAACGTCATAGCAAACGATCTCGACCGTTACGGCGGGATTGCGGGCCACCCCACCGCACTCGCGGCAGGCCGGGAGAAGGGGCGGGAGGTGGTCGCTCTCATCCGGAAGATGCAGGCGCGAGAAGGCACGGAGACCTGATCCCCTCCGGGTCGGGTGGGCATCAATACTATTTCCCCGGCTGCCGGATCCCGATATATTCCAGCAGGGTCCCGATGTGAAGCGCGGGTAATATTTTCCCACTCATTCGGGATCGAAGTGTATTAATACGGCTATGGTAAGATAACACCCCTGTAACTACCCCCGAGATGCTTTTCAGGGCCACAGAAGGATACGCAGGTGACTCCTATCAAACCCCGGGAAACCCCTGATGAGGTGCCACTGGAATTACGGTTACTTGACGGCATTGATGACTGGCTTCTCCTGATCGGCAGGGATCACAACGTAATCCGGGTAAACTCGGCCATCCGCCGTATCCACGGGGCACTGGAGGGCGACCTCGATCAGGCTGTCTGCGCACTCGGCGGGAGCAGAGGTCTTGCCGGGAGGATCCGCACCGCGCTCGACGATGAAGATGAGATCCCCGGGTTTGAGTGCCGGCTCCAGGGCCCGGGCGGAGGGGAGCGGCGGTATCTCTGCTCGGGGTGGAGGATGCCGCCCGGGGAGGGCTGGTTACTCCGGTTCCGGGAGATCCCCGTTGCCGGGGATTACGAGGCCGTCGTCGAGCATACCGGGACGGCGACGATCCTCATCGAGGACGACGGCACCATATCGCTTGCGAACACGGAGTTCGAGCGGCTCTCCGGGTACTCGCGCCGGGAGATCGTCGGGGTGAAACGGCTGACCGATTTCATTGCCTCCGAGGACGAGTGCCGGCAGATCAGAGAATACCATATTCTCCGGAGGAGTAACCCCGCGGCGGCGCCGAAGAACTACTCATTCTCGTTCATCGACCGGGCCGAAAACGTCCATATCGTCGAGGCCACCATCGGCATGATGCCCGGGACGGCCCGGGCGGTTATGTCGCTCATCAACGTGACCGGGCGGAGGCGTGCGGAGCAGGCGCTGCAGGAGAGCGAAGAGCGGTTGAACCTTGCATTCCTGGCGGCAAACGACGGACTGATCGATTGGGACGTCCGCACCGGCAAAATCTTTTACAGCCCGCGCAGTTTTACGATGCTCGGCTACGAACCGGGAGCGTTCGTGCCCACGTACCCCATGATCCTTACCCTCGTCCATCCTGAGGACCGCGATCGTGTTGGGGAGGCGCTCGCCGATCTTACCTCCGGCCGGCGCGACCGCTGCGATATGGAGTTCCGGGTGCGGTCAGCATCCGGGGACTTTGTCTACGTGCTCGACCGACTCCAGGTGGTCAGCCACGGTGCCGGCGGAGAGCCGCTCCGGATCGTGGGGACGCATTCCGATATCACGGAGAGGAAAGAGGCGGAGAGAGAACTCCGGATCAAGGATATGGCGATAGCGTCATCGCTCGATGCCATCTCCCTCACCGATCTTGAAGAGAGGATCACCTACGCCAACCGTGCTTTCCTCACCATGCATGGGTGGGATCGGGAGGAGATCATCGGGCAGCCGGCTTCCGTGCTCTGGGCCGATCCGGAGGAGGCAAAAAGGGTCATCGCGGAGTTCCTTCGGGACGGCACCTGGTCCGGGGAGGTGGCGGGGCGACGGCGGGATGGGTCGACCGTCCATATGCAACTCGCCCTCTCCACTATCACCGACGAGGCAGGAGCACGGCTCGGTTCAATGGGTTCCGGGATCGATATCACCCGGCGAAAACAGGCTGAACGGGAACTTCTGATTCGCAATATGGCGATAGCGTCCTCGCTCACTGCATTCGCGATCACGGATCTCGACGGCCGCCTGACCTACGCCAACCAGGCGTTCTTCTCCCTGTGGGGCTACACCTCCGCTGCTGAGGTCGTCGGGAGGCGGGTTACGGGGTTCTGGCAGGATGAAGGGGAGGCGGAGGATGCCGTCCGGATGCTCCTTGAGACCGGCAGGTATACCGGCGAACGGGTCGGGAGGAGGCGGGACGGGGCGAAATTTTATGCCATGTTCTCCGGAAACCTGGTCAGGGATGAGGCCGGAGCACCCATCTGCCTTGCGGCCTCCCTCACCGATATCACCGATCTGAAACGAGCCGAGGCGGAGATCCAGGCCCATAACCGGGAGCTCTCGGTCTTGAACCAGATCATCGGGGTATCCACATCCGCGACCGGGATCGATGAGGCACTCGGGGATATGCTCGCGGCGACCATCGCCCTCCTCGATCTCCGTGGCGGCGGCGTCTACCTGGTCGAGGCGGACCGGCAGAGAGCACGGCTTATATGCACCCGGGGTCTCCCGGATGGTTTTCCCCTGCAGACGTGCATCCCCGACATCACCGCACCCCCGTATGCGGATGTGCTGGTGGCGGGAGAGCCCTTCTTCTTTGACGATCCCACGCACCTCCGCTACCCGGGGGAGGAGAGGGAGATGTTGCACCCTTACGCCAGTATCCCGATCGTAGCATCCAGAGGGATCATCGGGTCGTTGAACGTGGTGCCTCGCGACCGCAGGCGGTTCACCGACGCCGACCGCTCCCTCCTTCTCGCCATCGGAAAAGAGGTTGGGAGTTCTCTTGAGTGCATACTGCTGATCCGGCAGCTTGAAAGCGCCGAGCGGGAGGCGAACCTCTACCTCGATATCCTCAGCCACGATATCAGGAACGCGGAGAACATATCAAGTCTCTACATCGATATCCTCATCGATATGCTCGAAGGCGATGCGAAGGATCACGCACAGAAGATCCGGAGCAGTATCCGAAAGAGCATCGAGATCTTACGGAACGTCTCGACGATCCGCCGGATCCATCACGAGTCGGTCACGCTCGCGCCGGTCGATCTCGATGAGGTGATCCGGGACGAGATCGGGGTATTCTCCGAGATCAACTTCAACTATGAGGGAACCGATCACGCGGTCATGGCCGATCCCCTCCTCCCCGAGGTCTTTACGAACCTCATCGGGAATGCCGTCAAGTTCGGGGGGTCGGCGGTCGAGATCACCATCCGGGTGGAGGAGAGCGGTAACGACGTCCTGATCTCGGTCGAGGATACCGGACCGGGGATCTCCGACGAGATGAAAGATACCGTATTCATGCGGTTTGGAAAGAACAGGATCCAGAAGAGCGGCCAGGGCCTCGGCCTCTCCATCGTCCGGATGCTTGTCGAACGCTACGGTGGCACTATCCGGTCCGACGACCGGGTTTCAGGGTGCCCCGGATGCGGCGCGGCGTTCCGGTTCACTCTGAAGAGAGCCTGAAAATTGGGTGGGGCCTCACAGGAGCGACCAGAAGAGCGCCCCGGCGGACGCGACCATGAGCACCGCAAACACGGCCGGGTTCCAGGCGAGGATCTTGCGCCCATCGAGGACGCTGATCGGGAGCATGTTGAACGTCGCGATCATGGCGTTGACCCGGAAACCGACGAGGCCCACGATACCGATGAGACCGCCGCCGAAGAGCATGAGGAGCGCAAACGGTATGCAGAGGAGGAGGTTCGTGAGTGGTCCTGCTGCAGATATCCGCCCGTTCTCGGCCCGTGTCGCGTTCCCGTAAATATACGTCGCTCCCGGCGCCGCAAAGACGACCCCGACGAGCGCCGCCATCACCACGGCGACGAGGAGCATCTGGTTATCCTTCTTGAACTCCGCCCAGTAGCCGTAGCGCATCGCAGTGAACTTGTGCGCCAGCTCGTGGAGAATGAAGGCGACCCCTACCGTGAGGAGGGACATCACGAAGAAGAAGATGAGCCCGGTGACGTTCACCCCTCCCCGGATGTAGATCAGGGTGAAGGCGATTGAGATGGCGAGCCACGCGATCAGGAGATCCCGGCGCTCGCGCAGCGGTATTCGTTCCAGCATTTGGTACAGGGTTTGTCCCGGCACGATAATAGCCTTCGCCTCTTCCGGGAGATAGGCACGGACCTGGAAGGTTATTTCCCGGTCGCGGCCAACCATGGAGTATGTCCCTTGATGCCGTCAGGAGCGAGATCCGTGGGATCGACGAGAAGATCATAGATCTGATTGCAGAGCGGCAGAGACTTGCGGCGAGGATCGCCCGCCTCAAACAGGAGGAGGGCCTCCCCATCCGCGATGGGCCGCAGCGGAAGGCGGTCCTCGACCGGGTCTTCGCTCACGCCGCCGAGAGCCGGATCGACCCGGTCGCCGTACGGAATATCTTCGAGATCCTGATCGATATGAACGAAGAGCGGCAGCGGGAGTGCAGCGGGGATGGGAACCTGCCGTGAAAAAAAAGATTAGAGGGTGATCATCGTCCCGACGCCCTCGTCGGTGAAGAGTTCGAGGAGCAGGTTGTGCTCCCGGTTGCCGTTCACGACGTGAGCGCTCGTAACACCGCTCCTGACCGCCCTCATGCACCCGTCGAGCTTCGGGATCATCCCCCCGCTGATGATCCCTTCGGCGATCATGGTATCCGCCTCAGACAGCGTAAGACGGTGGTAAGTCATCGTCCGGTCGGCGTTCATCACGCCGTCGACATCCGTTAAGTTGATCAACTTGAACGCCTGCAGGGCAATCGCGATCTCGGCCGCCGCCGTATCGGCGTTGATGTTCAGGCTCCCGCCCTGCCGGTCGATCGCTATCGGGGCCACGACCGGGATATAGTTCTGGGCAAGGAGGCAGTGGAGCACCTCGGGGTCGACCTCCTCGATCTCGCCGACCCGGCCAAGGTCCACCTCTTCCTCGACCTCCCCCACCCTCACCCGCTGGGGCTCCATCTTCCGGGCGATGAGGAGGTTGCCGTCGTTGCCGGA